>Ga0310811_10000696_pt1 | contig 42987 bp, 39 predicted proteins | sample YCmetagenome_FD_207642 | JGI IMG/M metagenome (GOLD analysis project Ga0310811, IMG submission 207642) | Soil microbial communities from experimental microcosm in Duke University, North Carolina, United States - YC | ecosystem: Engineered > Artificial ecosystem > Soil microcosm > Unclassified ...
CCGAGCGAGAGATTAACACCGGCAAGCGCAATGGCCGGGCCCGCCTGGGAGCTATTTGTCATGGGACCTCATTTTCCGCAGCCTCGCTCATATGGGAGGAACCCCGTCCGGGTCCAGCGCCTTGCATCCTGGCTTCTGCTCACGTTGTTTTGTGTATCTGTGCCGGTTGCGGCCACAAGCGCGGCGGACAAGCCGGTTCGTGTGGTCGTACTCGGGGATTCATTGACGGCCGGCTTTGGCCTGCCAGCGCAGGATGCATTTCCGGCAAAACTCGCGCGGATACTCGACGGGAAGGGCGTCGCCGCGACAGTTGTGAATGCCAGCGTTTCGGGCGACACCGCGTCGGGAGGACTGGGCCGCCTGGACTGGTCTGTCCCGGACGGGACAGATGCCGTCATCCTGGAGCTTGGGGCCAACGATGCCTTGCGCGGCCTTGATCCGAAGGTCACGAAGGCCGCACTCGATGCGATCCTGCGCAAGCTTGCCGATCGACGTATCGTTGTTCTGCTGGCGGGGATGCAGGCGCCGCGCAATCTCGGGCCCGAATACACGCGCGATTTCGACTCCATCTATCCGGCGCTTGCCTCGACTCACCCGGTCGTCTTTTATCCATTCTTCCTTGAGGGAGTGGCCGCAGATCCCAAATTGAATCAGGCAGATGGCCTTCATCCCAATGCGGCCGGCGTCGACGCGATCGTAGAGCGTATCTTGCCGCGGGTTGAAGAACTGATTGTCAAAGCACGCGCCGCGCGTGCGTCGTGATTGGAAGTCTTGGTCATGCCGCGTCTCTTCACAGGTGTTGAGATTCCCCCTGATGTCGGACAGGCCCTGGCAAGCTTGCGCGGCGGGTTGCCCGGCGCCCGCTGGATCGATCCCGAAAACTATCACCTCACATTGCGGTTCATCGGCGACGTCGATGACGTCATCGCCCATGAGGTTGCATCGATGCTCGGACGCGTGAAACGCGGCGCTTTCGAGCTGTACATGGAGGGATTGACCTCGTTCGGCGGCCGCAAGCCACGTGCGGTCGTCGCCAGTGTCGCCCAGGCTCAGGCCTTGCTTGACGTGCAGGCAGAACACGAGCGCCTGATGCAGCGCATCGGGCTCGAGCCGGAAGGCCGCAAATTCACGCCCCACGTCACGCTGGCGCGCTTGCGTGAATCCTCCAGCCAGCAGGTCGCCGAATATCTTTCGGCCCGTGGCTATTTTCGTACGTCGCCGTTCCGGGTCTCACGCTTCGTGCTGTTTTCGTCGCGGGCGTCAGTCGGAGGCGGGCCGTACGTCGTCGAGGCGGGCTATCCCCTCAACAGCTGACATCATGCCGGTTTGAGCAACCTGGACTGCACGTCGAGCACGGCAGTCGCGACGCTGTGAGCATCGGTGACCACCTCGCGCGTCAACGACAGCAAGGTAAAACGCGGGGGGTCGACTTCTCCGACCACGCTGCCGAAATCGAACTTGAGATCAGCTTCAAACTTGCTGGCTAACTGCTGCATACGCCGGTTGTCGGCGAGACAGTGCATGCGCAACAGCTTGATCCCACGATTGCGCGCGCTCAAAAGTGTGCGCTCGAGCAGGACCGTGCCGACGCCATGACTTTGCCACGGCAACTCGACGCTGAAAGCGGCTTCACCCTCGCGCGCGAAGACAGGCCCAATCGAGCGAAGCTCGGCGGCGCCCCGCAGCACGCCGTCGACAAAAAAGCCGTGGACTACCACGCCGAATCCGCCTGCCGAGCCCGCGTGCCGCGCGACGGATTCATCCGAAACCGCGCCCGAAAAACGCCGGTTGCGGCTTTCGCGATCGAGACGGAGCAGGTGGTCGCGATAGGCGTCGGTTTCGCCAACCCACAATTTGCGAATTACGCCGCCGTCGGGCAAAGGCTCATCCATATCGGCTCTCCTAAAAAAGGTCGCCCTGGCTTGGCAGCGTTTCCGGAGCTGCGGTTCGGCGGTTCCCGAATCGCAACCGTTATTGAGGATATGGTGCATTGCAGCAAGAATTCGACCTGGCGTAGCTTCCGGAAACCCTCGTCCGCAAAAAACGCATAACTACCAAAGGATTACCGCAGGGTTTGTGCGCAATATAACTGGCCTGAATCGCGCCCTGATTTACAGGGGTCCTCGTTCGCCATAGGTGTCGCAACCCACCTTCTGCTCCTGGTCTCATGTCTGAAACCTTCAGTACGCGCTATGCGGCGCTTGTCGCGGCCGGAAAGATTGAGGCCGATCCCGGCCAGGCGATGCTCGGCCGGCGTCTGACAGCGCTCGAGCAGCGCATCGACCAGCATCGGCTGGCGCGCAAATCGTCATCGCTCGGCTGGCTATTCGGAAAGCGCGAACAGGCGGGCACGCCCCTCAAAGGCCTCTACGTTTACGGAGAGGTCGGCCGCGGCAAGACGATGCTGATGGATCTCTTTTTCGAGACCAGCGCAGTCGTCCGCAAGCGTCGCGTGCATTTTCATGAATTCATGGCCGACGTGCATGAGCGCGTTTACGTCTATCGGCAGGAGATCAAGAACGGCGAGGTCAACGAGCATGATCCGATCCAGCGCACAGCCGCTGCAATTGCTGAGGAAAACTGGCTTTTGTGCTTCGATGAATTTCATATTACCGACATTGCCGATGCCATGATCCTCGGGCGGCTGTTCACGCGGCTGTTCGAACTTGGCGTGGTCGTCGTCGCAACGTCGAACCTTGCACCGCGCGACCTCTATAAGGACGGGCTCAACCGTGCCCTGTTCTTGCCTTTCATTGCTTTGCTCGAGCGCCATTGCGAAGTTGTCCGGCTTGAGGCGCGTGTCGATTTCCGGCTGGAAAAACTCACTGGCGTTCCGACCTGGTATGTGCCGGACGACGCGAAAGCCGATGCCGCGCTTGACGAAGCATGGTGGCGGCTTGCCGGCGGTCATGCCGGTGCGCCGCAGGAACTGACGGTCAAAGGGCACCCGGTGCGGATACCGAAAGCGGCGATGGGCGTCGCGCGATTTTCGTTCGACGATCTATGCGCGCAGCCGTTGGCCGCGGGCGACTATCTCAGGATCGCGCACGAGTTCCATACCGTGATCGTCGACCATATTCCGGTGATGGACGACGCCCAGAGAAACGAGGCCAAGCGCTTCATCATTCTGATCGATACCCTCTACGACAACGCAGTGAAGCTGCTGGCCTCGGCGCGGGCGCAACCCGATGAGCTTTACACCGCGACGGAAGGCTACGAGGCTAATGAGTTCAAGCGCACCGCTTCGCGCCTGATCGAGATGCGGTCGCAAGCTTATCTCGGGCTACCGCATGGGCCCAGACAAGGTCCCGCTTTCGACATGCGGGAAATCGCGGAAACCTGATCCGTCGTTTGGGCTCTGGACTCGGCGCGTCCGTTTGCTGGTATAATGTATACAAGGATGCAATACCCCGGTTTTGGTGCCTTGTCGGGCCAAACCTAACCGGTTAACCACCACGCTGCCGCGCTCCGCGGCAGCAGCAAGTCGAGAGTTTTCCCATCATGGCGCGTAACAAAATCGCGTTGATCGGTGCCGGCCAGATCGGCGGCACGCTGGCGCATCTCATTGGCCTGAAGCAACTCGGCGACGTCGTGATGTTCGACGTCATGGAAGGAATTCCGCAGGGCAAGGCCCTCGATATCGCCGAGTCCTCGCCGGTCAACGATTTCGATGCCAAGTTCGTCGGCACCAACAGCTATGACGCCATCGAGGGCGCCAACGTGTGCATCGTCACCGCAGGCGTCCCGCGCAAGCCGGGCATGAGCCGCGATGATCTTCTCGATATCAACCTGAAGGTGATGGGTCAGGTCGGCTCCGGCATCAAGAAATACGCGCCCGATGCATTCGTCATCTGCATCACCAACCCGCTCGATGCCATGGTGTGGGCCCTGCAAAAAAGCTGCGATCTGCCGCAACAGCGCGTTGTGGGGATGGCGGGCGTGCTGGACTCCGCACGCTTCCGGTATTTCCTTGCTGACGAATTTCATGTCTCGGTCGAAGACGTGACGGCATTTGTGCTCGGCGGGCACGGCGACACGATGGTGCCGCTGATCCGTTACTCGGCGGTCGCAGGAATCCCGGTGCCCGACCTGGTGAAGATGGGTTGGACCACGCAAGCACGCGTCGATGAGATCGTGAAGCGGACCGCTAACGGCGGCGCGGAGATCGTAAATTTGCTCAAGACCGGCTCGGCATTTTATGCGCCGGCAGCGTCAGCGATCGCTATGGCGGAGAGCTACTTGCTCGACAAGAAACGCGTGCTGCCGTGCGCGGCCTGGCTCAACGGCGAATACGGCATCAAGGACCTCTATGTCGGCGTGCCGGTCGTGATCGGGGCGAAGGGCGTCGAGCGCATTGTCGAAATCGAGCTCAATGGCAGCGAGCGCGCGATGTTCGAAAAATCGGCGGCGGCTGTGCAAGGTCTGGTCGAGGCCTGCAAAAAGATCGCGCCCAATCTCGACAGCTAAGAAAAGCGGCGGGTGGCATGAATATCCACGAATATCAGGCAAAGGCGGTATTGCGCGAATTCGGAGTTCCGGTGCCGCGCGGCGTTCCGGCCTTCAGCGTGGACGAGGCCGTCAACGGCGCCAAGGAACTGGGCGGTCCTGTGTGGGTCGTGAAGGCGCAGATTCACGCCGGCGGCCGCGGCAAGGCTGGCGGCGTCAAGGTCGTGAAATCGATCGATGACGTGAAAAAGGAATCCACGCGCATTTTGGGGTCCACGCTGGTCACGCATCAGACGGGGCCGCAGGGCAAGAAGGTCAACCGGCTGTACATCGAGGAAGGCTCGGCCATTGACTGCGAGTTCTATCTCTCGGCACTGATCGACCGTGAGACCTCGCGCGTTGCCTTTGTGGTCTCGACCGAAGGCGGCATGGATATCGAGGAAGTCGCGCACAAGACGCCAGAGAAGATCCTTACTTTCTCGGTCGACCCGGCCACTGGCATCATGCCGCATCACGGCCGCCGCGTCGCACAGGCGCTGAAGCTTTCCGGCGATCTCGCCAAGCAGATCGAGGCGATCCTGCCCAAGCTGTATGCCGCCTTCACCAGCAAGGACATGAGCCTGCTCGAGATCAATCCACTGGTGGTGACCAAGGACAACAAGATCATCTGTCTCGACGCCAAGGTCGGCTTCGACGGCAACGCGCTGTATCGTCACGCCGATATCGTCACCTTGCGTGACCTGACCGAGGAAGACGAGAAGGAGATCGAAGCCTCGAAATACGACCTCAATTATATCGCGCTCGACGGCTCGATCGGCTGCATGGTCAACGGCGCCGGGCTCGCGATGGCGACCATGGACATCATCAAGCTTTATGGCATGGCGCCGGCGAACTTCCTCGACGTCGGCGGCAGCGCGACCAAGGAGAAGGTGACGGCGGCGTTCAAGATCATCACTTCCGATCCAAACGTTAAAGGTATCCTCGTCAATATCTTCGGCGGCATCATGAAATGCGACGTGATCGCCGAAGGTGTCGTCGCAGCGGTGAAGGAAGTCGGGCTGAAGGTGCCGCTGGTGGTGCGGCTCGAGGGCACCAATGTCGATCTCGGCAAGAAGATCATCAAGGAGTCCGGGCTCAATGTGACCTCGGGCGATGACCTCGACGACGCCGCGCAGAAGATCGTCAAAGCCGTGAAGGACGCCGCGTAATGTCCATCCTCATCGACAAGAACACCAAGGTCATCTGCCAGGGCTTCACCGGCAAAAACGGTACCTTCCATTCGCAGGCGGCGGTCGCCTACGGCACCAGGATGGTCGGCGGCACGTCCCCGGGCAAAGGCGGCTCGACCCATCTCGACCTGCCGGTCTTCGACACTGTTGCCGAGGCCAAGGAGAAGACCGGTTGCGACGCGAGCGTGATCTATGTCCCGCCGGCGGGCGCGGGTGACGCGATCTGCGAGGCGATCCAGGCTGAAATTCCGTTGATCGTCTGCATCACAGAGGGAATTCCGGTGATGGATATGGTCAAAGTGAAGCGCTCGCTCAGCGGGTCAATGTCACGCCTGATCGGCCCGAACTGCCCGGGCGTGATGACGGCAGGCGAGTGCAAGATCGGCATTATGCCAGGCAACATCTTCAAGCCGGGCAAAGTCGGTATCGTTTCGCGCTCCGGCACCCTCACTTACGAGGCGGTTTTTCAGACCAGCCGTGAGGGTCTCGGACAGACCACGGCAGTCGGCATTGGCGGCGATCCCGTGAAAGGAACCGAATTCATTGCGGTACTTGAGTTGTTTCTGGCCGATCCGAAAACCGAGTCGATCGTGATGATCGGCGAAATCGGCGGCGCAGCCGAGGAAGATGCCGCGCAGTTCCTGAAGGACGAGGCCAAACGCGGCCGTAAGAAGCCCATGGTCGGTTTCATTGCCGGCCGCACCGCGCCCCCCGGCCGCCGCATGGGCCATGCCGGCGCGATCATTTCCGGAGGTAAGGGCGACGCCGAGTCCAAAATTGCGGCGATGGAATCGGCAGGAATCAAGGTATCACCGTCCCCAGCCCGGATCGGGAAGACGCTGGTCGAAGTTCTGAAATCCTGATTCAGAGTTAGGTCTTTCGTAGACTTACAGACGTCATAAATAGAGTTACAAGAGCCACATCGACGCTGCGGCCGGCGTTCGGCCGCAGCGAGGCGCGCACTTTTCAGGCCGCGCAAGGATCAGACCATGTCCCGCCAGGACGCCAACGCCATCTTTGCCAACACATCTTTCCTCTACGGCGGCAATGCCGCCTACATCGAAGATCTCTACGCCAAATATGAGGCCGACCCTGCGGCGGTGGATGCCGAGTGGCGGGCCTTTTTCCAGAGCCTGAAAGACGAGAAGGCCGACGTCGTTAAGGGTGCGCGCGGAGCTTCCTGGAAAAAGCCGAACTGGCCCGTGCGCGCCAGTGGCGATCTCATCGCGGTGCTTGATGGCCAATGGGGCGAAGCCGAAAAGCAAATCGGCGAGAAGATCTCGGCGACAGCGCAGGCGAAGGGCGTCGCGCTCTCATCTGCCGACGTCTTGCAGGCGACGCGCGATTCGATTCACGCGCTGATGTTGATCCGCGCCTACCGCATCCGTGGCCACTTTCATGCCAAGCTCGATCCGCTGGGACTCGAACCTGAAAAGAACGAGGGAGAACTGGATCCGCGCTCCTACGGCTTCGCCGAGGCCGACATGGATCGGAAGATCTATCTCGACAAGGTGCTCGGCCTCGAGTTTGCCTCGATGCGCGAGATCGTCGGCATCCTCCGCCGCACTTACTGCCAGACGCTCGGCGTCGAGTTCATGCACATCGAGAATGCCGCGCAGAAAAGCTGGATCCAGGAACGCATCGAGGGCCGCGACAAGGAAATCACTTTCACCCGTGAGGGCAAGCGCGCGATCCTCAACAAGCTGGTGGAGGCGGAAGGCTTCGAGAAATTCCTCGACGTCAAATATACCGGCACCAAGCGCTTCGGCCTCGACGGCGCCGAGGCGCTGATTCCGGCGCTCGAGCAGATCATCAAGCGCGGCGGCAATCTCGGCGTGAAGGAAATCTGCATCGGCATGCCGCACCGCGGCCGTCTCAATGTGCTCACGCAGGTCATGGGCAAGCCGCACCGCGCGCTGTTTCATGAATTTAAGGGCGGCTCGGCGACGCCCGACGAGATCGAAGGCTCCGGCGACGTGAAATATCACCTCGGCGCCTCGTCGGATCGCGAGTTCGACAACAACAAGGTCCATCTGTCGCTCACGGCAAATCCGTCACATCTTGAAATTGTTGATCCGGTGACGCTCGGCAAGGTGCGTGCCAAGCAGGATCAACACGGCGCCAAACCGGACGAGCGCACGATGGTGATGCCGCTGCTGATCCACGGCGACGCCGCGTTCGCCGGCCAGGGCGTGGTGGCGGAATGCTTTGGCCTGTCCGACTTGAAGGGCTACCGCACCGGGGGCTCGCTGCATTTCATCGTCAATAACCAGATCGGATTTACGACCTATCCGCGCTACTCGCGCTCATCGCCTTATCCGTCCGACGTCGCCAAGATGATCGAGGCGCTGATTTTCCACGTGAACGGCGACGATCCGGAAGCGGTGGTGTTCGCCGCGAAGGTGGCAACCGAATACCGGCAGAAATTCCAGCGACCGGTCGTGATCGACATGTTCTGCTACCGGCGCTTCGGCCACAACGAAGGCGACGAGCCTTCGTTCACTCAGCCGCTGATGTACAAGAAGATCCGCGCACATCCGACGACCCTTGAGATCTATGGCAAAAAGCTGGTTGGCGAGGGTGTCGTCACCGACGGCGAAGTCGAGAAGATGAAGGCCGACTGGCGCACGCGGCTCGACGCCGAATTCGAGGCCGGCCAGGGCTACAAGCCGAACAAGGCCGACTGGCTCGACGGACGCTGGTCCGGACTGAAAGCGGCGCGCGACGCCGATGATCCGCGGCGTGGCAACACTGGCGTGGATGCCGGCCTGCTGCGCGAGATCGGCAAAAAGATCACCACTGTTCCAAAAGGATTCATTGTTCACAGGACGATCCAGCGGTTCCTTGAGAATCGCGCCAAGGCGATTGAAAGCGGCGAGGGCATTGACTGGGCAACCGGCGAAGCGCTCGCCTTCTGCTCGCTATTGAAGGAAGAGCACCCGGTTCGCCTGTCTGGCCAGGACAGCGAACGCGGCACCTTCTCGCAGCGTCATTCCGTGCTGTTCGACCAGAATAGCGAGGAACGCCATACGCCCTTCAACCATCTCGGTGATCCGCAGGCGCGCTTCGAGGTGCTCAATTCGAGCCTCTCGGAAGAAGCCGTTCTCGGCTTCGAATATGGCTATTCAACCTCCGAGCCGAATGCACTCACTCTATGGGAGGCGCAGTTCGGCGACTTCGCGAACGGTGCGCAGGTCGTTTTCGACCAGTTTATCTCCTCCGGCGAGCGCAAATGGTTGCGCATGTCAGGCCTGGTTTGCCTGTTGCCGCACGGTTACGAGGGGCAGGGACCGGAGCATTCATCGGCGCGGCTTGAGCGCTTTCTGCAGATGTGCGCGGAAGACAACATGCAGGTTGCGAACTGCACCACGCCCGCGAACTACTTCCATATCCTGCGCCGGCAGCTCAAACGTGAAATCCGCAAGCCGTTGATCTTGATGACGCCGAAGTCGTTGCTGCGCCACAAGCGTGCGGTGTCGCGGCTTGACGAAATGACAAACGGCACCTCGTTCCACCGACTTCTTTGGGACGATGCGCAGCTGTTGTCCAACGAGAAGATCAAGTTCGTGGGCGACGACAAGATCCGGCGCGTCATCATGTGCTCGGGCAAGGTCTATTACGACCTTTACGAGGAGCGCGAGAAACGCGGAATCGACGACATTTATATCTTGCGGATCGAGCAGCTTTATCCATTCCCGACCAAGGCACTGGTTGCGGAGCTGTCACGCTTCAAGCAGGCCGAGATGGTCTGGTGCCAGGAAGAGCCGCGCAACATGGGCGCCTGGTTCTTCGTCGATGTTTTCCTGCAATGGATCCTCAACCAGATCGGAGCCAAGCACCGCACCATGCGCTACGCAGGTCGCCCAGCGTCGGCATCGACCGCAGTCGGGCAGATGTCGAAGCATCTGGCGCAGCTCAAGCGCTTCCTCGACGAGGCGCTGGGGTAGATGATTGGCTATCGTGGCCAGGCATAGCGAATGAGAGGGAAGGCGAGACATGGCTGACATCCGCGTGCCCACTCTCGGCGAATCCGTGACGGAAGCCACCGTTGGAAAATGGTTCAAGCAGCCGGGCGATGCGGTGGCGGTCGATGAGCCGTTGGTCGAGCTTGAGACCGACAAGGTGACGCTCGAAGTGCCCGCTCCGGCAGCGGGTGTGTTGTCGGACGTTGCCGTGAAGAATGGCGATACCGTTGCGGTGGGCGCGCTGCTCGGCCAGATCAAGGAAGGGGCCGGTGCTGCGCCCAAGGCTCCTGCGCCGGCAGCAAAACCAGCGGAAACCTCGAAGCAGGCGCCTGCGGCTCCGCAAAGGTCGTCTGAAATGCCCGTGCCGCCCTCGGTGCGAAAAATAGCGGCGGAAAGCGGATTCGACCCGTCGAAAGTCAGCGGCACCGGCCTGCACGGGCAGGTCACCAAAGGCGACATGCTGAGCGCGATCGAGCGCGCCGCGGCGCAGCCGACGCCGGTCTCCGCACCGGTGCAGATGCGCGCGCCGTCACCCGCCGATGATGCCGCCCGTGAAGAGCGCGTGCATATGACGCGGCTGCGCCAAACGATTGCACGCCGCCTGAAGGATGCGCAGAACACCGCAGCCATGCTCACGACCTTTAACGAGGTCGACATGAGCGCGGTGATGCATCTGCGCAATCAGTACAAGGACCTCTTCGAAAAGAAGCACGGCGGGAAGCTCGGCTTCATGGGTTTCTTCGTCCGTGCCTGCATCCAGGCGCTCAAGGAGATTCCCGCCGTCAATGCCGAGATCGACGGCACCGACATTGTCTACAAAAACTACTATCACATCGGAATTGCCGTTGGCACCGACAAAGGTCTGGTGGTGCCGGTTGTGCGTGACGCCCAAACAATGTCGCTGGCAGAGATCGAGAAAACCGTCGCCGATTTCGGCCGCCGCGCGCGCGATGGCAGCCTCAAAATAGAGGACATGCAAGGGGGCACTTTCACCATCACCAATGGCGGCGTTTACGGCTCGCTGATGTCGACTCCGATCCTCAACGCACCGCAGTCAGGCATCCTCGGCATGCACAAGATTCAGGAACGCCCTGTGGTCATTGCAGGGAAGATCGAGGCACGGCCGATGATGTATCTTGCGCTTTCCTACGATCACCGCATCGTCGACGGGCGCGAGGCCGTTACTTTCCTCGTGCGTGTGAAGGAAGGGTTGGAAGATCCGGCGCGGGTCGTGCTCGACCTATAAGTTTCCTCCGTCACGCCCGGCCTTGTGCCGGGCATCCACGTCTCAGCGCTTTGCAAGACGTGGATGGCCGGGGCGAGCCCGGCCATGACAACTGGGAGTGCGGAGTGCATTCATGGCTTACGATCTCATTGTTATTGGCACCGGCCCCGGCGGTTACGTCTGTGCAATTCGGGCGGCGCAGCTTGGCTTGAAAACGGCAGTCGTCGAAAAAAACGCCACCTTTGGCGGGACCTGCCTGAACATTGGCTGCATTCCCTCCAAGGCGCTGCTGCATGCTTCCGAGCTTTTCGAAGAGGCGGGCCACACGTTCGGGAAGATGGGCATTGGCGTTTCAACCCCGAAACTCGATCTCAAGGCCATGATGACGTTCAAGGATCGGGGCGTGGAAAGCAACGTGAAGGGTGTGGATTTTCTTTTTAGGAAGAACAAGATCGATAGTTTTAGCGGCGCGGGCCGCATCATCGGCCCCGGCAAGGTCGAGGTCAAAGGCGCCGACAGCAAGACGCAGACACTGGAAACCAAATCCATCGTCATCGCCACGGGCTCGGATGTCGCGCGCCTGAAGGGCATCGAGATCGACGAAAAACGTATTGTGTCATCAACTGGCGCGCTGTCGCTGCCGGAGGTTCCGAAGCATCTGCTTGTGGTCGGCGCCGGTGTGATCGGGCTTGAACTTGGCTCCGTCTGGCGACGGCTCGGCGCGCAGGTCACAGTCGTGGAATTCCTTGACGGGGTTCTGCCCGGCATGGACGGCGAAGTGCGCCGGCAGGCGCAGCGCCTGCTCGGAAAGCAGGGAATGACATTCAAGTTATCGTCGAAAGTGACCGCGGTCGACGCGTCCGGAAAGCGGTTGAAGGCGACGGTCGAGCCTGCGAAAGGCGGCGCGGCCGAAACGATCGAGGCCGACATCGTTCTGGTTGCGATCGGGCGTGTGCCGTACACCGAGGGCCTCGGCCTCAACGAGATCGGGGTGAAGCTTGATGAGCGCGGACGCGTGGTCGTCGATCATTATTATGCGACGAGCATTCCGGGCATCTGGGCAATCGGAGATGTCATTGCTGGGCCGATGCTGGCGCACAAGGCCGAGGATGAAGGCGTTGCTGTTGCGGAAATTCTGGTCGGGCAGGCCGGTCACGTGAATTACGACGCCATCCCGAACGTTGTCTATACCTTTCCGGAAATCGCGGTCGTTGGAAAAGGCGAAGAGGAGTTGAAGGCCGCAGGAATCGCGTACAACGCCGGCAAGTTTCCGTTCACCGCCAACGGGCGCGCCAAGGTGAACCTGACCACCGACGGGTTTGTGAAAATCCTGGCCGATGCGAAAACCGATCGCGTCCTCGGCGTGCAGCTCATCTGCGCCGATGCCGGCAACATGATCGCAGAAGCTGCCATCGCCATGGAATTCGGCGCATCGGCCGAAGACATTGCGCGCACCTGCCACGCACATCCGACATTGTCGGAGGCCGTCAAGGAAGCCGCGATGGCGGTGGCGAAGCGCACGATTCATATGTAGCTTCGCGACAGCAAGGAAAAATCGGGAGTGTTAAATGGCCAAAGGCCATAAGGACAAAGTTGCGGTCATTACCGGTGCTGCAGGCGGCATCGGGCAGGCCTTTGCGAAACGGCTCGCCGAAGACGGCGTGCATATTGCCATCGTCGATGTCGGCGACAGCAGCGCGACGGTGAAGATGGTCGAGGCCGTCGGGCGCCAAGCCATTGCCGTCAAATGCGATGTGGCTTCGGAAGCATCCGTTGCGGCCATGGCAAAGGAGGTCGGCAAGGAGTTCAGCAACGTCGATATCGTGGTGAATTGCGCCGGAATTTTTCCGCAGAAGAATTTTTCCGAAATGACCTTCGCCGACTGGCGCACCGTGCTTTCAATCAATCTCGACGGAACGTTTCTGGTGACCGCGGCGTTCGTGCCCGGCATGCGGGCCCGCAAATGGGGGCGTGTCGTCAATATGGCGTCAAGCACGCTCGGCTCGGTGGTGACCGGTTTTGCGCACTACGTCGCGAGCAAAGGCGGCATCGTTGGGTTCACGCGTGCGCTTGCCACCGATCTTGCGCCGGACGGAATTACCGTGAATGCGATCGCGCCAGGACTGACACGTTCGCCGGGCACAATGGTGCGTTCGCCGCGTCCCGGTTTCAAGACCATGGATGAGGAGTTTGCCGCGGTCGCGCAGATGCAGGCGATCAAGCGCGTGGAAGTGCCCGACGATCTGGTCGGCGCCGTGTCCTTCTTGACCAGCGACGACGCGGCTTTCATCACCGGGCAGACGTTGAATGTCGACGGCGGGCGCGTACGCAGCTAGTGCCCGGCCAGATGGAGGGCGTGCGGCGCCAATAGACCCAAGGCCATGAAACCAACGCCAAAGACGCCGGCGAAGCCCGCCAGCCAGGCCAGCGCGACAATTCCCGTAATAACTGCAGCTGAAGCAAGCACGATGCCGATCTGGAACGCGGCTGAGGCGAACTCATATTGGTGATATTTCGCGAGCCAGGTGTCGCGGTCGTGCTCAAGTCTTTCGGCCATCGCGCGCAGTTCCTTGCGCCCATCCATTTCCTTTGGATCCGACTCGTACCTCGCCACCGTATTGCGCCAGTTTTCGATCTGCTTGGTGATCGCCGCCTTGCTCTCTTCATTTGCGATCACCGGCAATGTTGCTGCCAGCCCCTCGGCTGCAACACGCAAAGTTGTCTGTCGGACAGTTTTGGCCTGGAAGAAATTCCAGGTGTCGGAGGACTTGATATTGTCGGCAATCGCCGCTGTTTGTGCGCTTTTTCCCAGCGTTTCAGAGAATGCCAGAAACAATGCCAGAACGGAGATCAGCAGCGCGATCTTCTTGTTGGAATGTGATGCATGCTCGGCATGTTCAGCATGCTCGAGATTTTCGTGCGCGCTCATCGCCCCCTCCCTAATCCACGGGCACGATGCTGGTAAAACCGATGCAGTGCAAGAGGGCGTGTCACGCGCGCGGATGAGCGTTGTTATAAACTTCCAGTAAACGCTCGGCATCGACCCCGGTATAAATCTGCGTGGTCGACAATGAAGCGTGTCCGAGCAGCTCCTGGATGGATCGCAGGTCGCCGCCGCGCGTGAGCAAATGGGTCGCGAAGGAATGCCGCAAGGCGTGCGGCGTCGCGGTGTCAGCCAGCCCGAGCGCGCCGCGCAGCCGCGCCATCGTCAGCTGCACAATGCGAGGTGACAATGGTTTGCCGCGTGCCCCGACAAAGAGTGGCCCGTTCGGAGGATTTTCGTGCGGACACAGTGCAACATAGTCGGCAATCGCCTTCGTGACCTGAGGAAGCACCGGCACCATCCGCGTTTTGTTGCCCTTGCCGGTGACGATGAGGCTATCGGACTTGCCGGTGAAGTCCTTGTGTTTCAGCCCAAGAGCCTCGGAGATCCGCAGGCCGCACCCATAGAGCAGCGCGAGCACGGCCGCGTCGCGTGCGATGATCCATGGCTCGCGTTCTTCGCCCTCACGCAGGTCCGTGTCGGCGATTTTCCTGGCGGCAGAGATGGCGAGCGGTTTCGGCAGTGTTCTCGGCAGTTTTGGTGTGCGCACCGCCGCCAGTGCCGCAACTTTTCCTTTCCCGTTTCTCTCGAGAAAGCGCGCGAACGAACGACAGCCCGCAAGCGTGCGCATCAGCGAACGATTTCCAGCACCCTCGTTTCGCCGCGCGGCCATGAAAGCGCGGATATCAGCTGGGGTCAGCTTGGCGAGCTGCTTCAGCGTCGGCGCGGAGCCCAAATGGTCGGTCAGAAAGCCCAGGAACTGGGACACGTCACGCCTGTAGGCGTCCAATGTTTTCGCGGACATGCGGCGCTCGGCACCGAGATGGCTAAGCCATCGCGCGATTTCAACATTGATGTCGGGCGCGACGCGAAACACGTCCAGGGTGGGTGTCTTGGCGGCAGTCATCGGGGCAAGAATGACATTGCTTTCTTCACCCTTCCTTAAAGCCGCGGAATCGGCCAGACCTGAGCCCATGACCACGCGCGTCGTCGATATTCTGGTGCCGGTGGCGCTTGACCAGACCTATTCCTACCGGGTTCCGGCCGGGCTCGAGCTCGCGCCGGGCAACCTGGTGTCGGTGTCGCTCGGTGCGCGGGAATGCATGGGCGTTGTCTGGGCGGAGAATCCCACGCCCAATCCGCGATTGCACAATCGGCTGAAGGACGTCGATGAAAAGCTCGACGTACCGCCGCTCAAAGCCGAACTGCGCCAGTTCGTCGACTGGGTTTCCGGCTATACGCTCGCCTCGCGCGGCACCGTGCTGCGCATGGCTTTGCGCATGGGCGAGCATCTCGGCCCGGGACGCGAGCAAGTCGGCGTCCGACTGGGCGGTCCGCCCCCGCAACGAATGACCCCGGCCCGCGCGCGCGTGCTTCGGCTTGTTGCGGACGGACTCACACGCCCGAAAGGCGCAGTTGCGAAGGAAGCGGGAGTCAGCGCGAGCGTCATTAATGGATTGATCGATGAGGGCGCACTTGAAACCGTGGTGATCCCGCCCGATCCCGTGGCGCTGCCGCCCGACCCCGATTTCGCCAAACCAGAGTTCTCGCTGGCGCAGCTCGCTGCCGCCGACGCCTTGCGCAAGACGGTCGAACAGGGCGGCTACACGGTGACATTATTGGACGGGGTCACCGGTTCCGGAAAGACCGAGGTCTATTTCGAGGCAGTTGCCGAAAATATCCGGCGCAAGCGGCAGACCCTCATCCTGATGCCGGAAATAGCGTTGACCGCCCAGTTCCTCGATCGCTTCTCCAGCCGCTTCGGAACGCGGCCAGCCGAATGGCACTCGCAAATTTCGCCGCGTAAGCGTGCGCAGACCTGGGCTGCGGTTGCCGCGAATGAAGTCTCGGTGATTGTCGGGGCACGTTCGGCATTGTTTCTGCCTTATGCCGATCTCGGACTTGTCGTGGTCGACGAAGAGCACGATCCGGCCTACAAGCAGGAAGACGGCGCGCACTACCACGCACGCGACATGGCTGTGGTGCGCGGCTCGATTGCTAAAATTCCGGTGGTGCTTGCGTCGGCGACGCCATCAGTCGAATCCGAAGTGAATGCGCGTCGCGGCCGTTACCGGCACGTGCATTTGCCGGAACGTTTCGGCGGAGCGCATCTGCCGTCGATCGAGGCGATCGACATGCGTCGCGAGGGCCCACCGCGCGGACGTTTTATTTCGCCGCGGCTGGCCGAAGCTGTCGCAGTGTCGCTCACGCGAGGCGAGCAGGCGTTGCTATTTCTCAACCGGCGCGGCTATTCGCCTCTTACGTTATGCCGGGCATGTGGTTTCCGTTTTCAATGCCCGAATTGCGATGCGTGGCTGGTCGATCACCGCTTTAAGCGCAGGCTCGTGTGTCATCATTGCGGGTATTCGATCCCGCCGCCTGCGGAATGCCCAAACTGCCATGCGACCGAAAGCCTCGCTGCCGTCGGCCCGGGCGTGGAGCGGTTGGAGCAGGAGGCGGCTGAACTGTTCCCGCAGGCGCGGATTTTGGTGCTGTCGAGCGATCTCGTGGAATCGGTCGAACGGCTTCGGCAAGAGCTCGACGATGTCGCCGAAGGACGCTTCGAGCTCGTCATTGGCACGCAGCTTGTCGCCAAGGGACACCATTTTCCCAAGCTCAATCTGGTCGGCATCGTGGACGCGGATCTCGGCCTGGGTAACGGCGATCCCCGTGCCGCCGAACGGACATTCCAGCTGCTGCATCAGGTGGTTGGGCGCGCGGGGCGCGAGGCGGGGCGGGGCTTCGGCTACCTGCAGACCCACCAGCCAGAACATCCCGTGATGCGGGCGCTTATCTCGGGCGACCGCGAGGCTTTCTACAAAAACGAAATAGAACAACGCGAGCGTACCGGTTATCCGCCGTTTGGGCGACTGGCAGGGCTGGTTATCACTGCAAATGAGCGGCACGCCGCGGAAGCCTATGGCCGCACTCTGGCCCAGGCTGCGCCGCGCGGCGAACAGGTCCGCGTGCTCGGTCCCGCCGAAGCGCCGATCGCGGTCGTGCGTGGCCGGCATCGCTTCCGCCTACTGGTGAAATCGCCGCGCGCCTTCGATCTTTCGGCCTATTTGCGTGCCTGGCTTGCCGCGGCGCCCAAGCCGCGCGGCAATGTGCGGCTGGAAGTCGACGTCGACCCGCAGAGCTTTTTCTAGACGTCACGAGGCAAATTTCAGGTCAAATCCCTTTGCGCCTCAATTACTCGGGCATTTCGTCGTGGCGCGCGTTCGGCTGCAGCAAGACACATGCAGCTGCTGCGAAGATCATGGCAAAACCGATCATGTCGGGAATCGTCAGACGCTCGCCAAGCACAAGTGCAGTTGCACTCACGCCGATCACAGGAACCAAAAGCGATCCGAGTGCCGCCGTTGTGGCCGGCAAGCGTCCCACGATCGACCACCACAGGAAATGTGCAAGGCCGACACCGAACAATCCCACAAAAAGGATTGCCAGTATCGTATCCCTCTGCAGCGGCCAGAGATGCGGATAGCCTTCGAAGGCGAAGCTCCCGATGACGATGAATACCAGCCCGAACAGCAATTGCCACGCCGCATTGACCAGCGGCTCGACCGTCACTTTCGCCCATTTGATGTAGACGGTCGCAACGGCCCATGTCAGCGCGCAGCCGAGAGAATAGAAGACGAATGGAGGAAAACCGGCGGCAAACAACGGCCACAGCAGAATTGTGATGCCGGCGATGCACAGACCGAAAGCAAACCAGCGAATCGTGTTGAGACGCTCGCCGAGCACGAGCCAACTGAGCACGACCGTCCATATCGGCATCGAGTAGGTGATGATGATTGCGCGTGACGTGGCGCCGCTGAGCTGCGCGAAACCGGAGAGGACCTGAAATCCCGCGACATTGAGCAATCCCGCGACCATGACATGAACGTACTCGCCGCGAGGCACCCGCATATTGTGGCCGGTGACGCTGGCCGCCAAAAACAGAGTTGCGGCGCCTATGCCGGAGCCGGCGACGCGCAGGCTCCAGGGCGATATCTCGCGCAAGGCGAACGCGGCGGCGACCCAGTTCAGCCCCCAGGCAAACGCAAGCAGCACGACCAGCAGCCTTGCGGTTGCGGCGCTGTCACCTTTCGCAGTCGGATTTGGCATTGCGATGGGGAATTCCGGCTGGCGCTTCGGTAGCGCACGCTATAGCGCGCTCTTCCCTCTGGCGAGGTAGCCCTGCGATGCAAATTTGATGGCTGCTGCCCCCACGCCGGAACCGCGGCGAATGGTTCGCCGTGTTGCACCGCCATGCCTGCTGTGTTAGCTAGCCCACGATTTCAGGGGGTTTCCGCAAACTTTCGCGACGTCTCCAGAAGTCGGAATTCCCGCTTGGATTCCAATGGTTTGCGCCGCCTTCCCGCGACGGCGTCCGGCCTGTGGATGAAGTAGAGGCATCGAGCGTTCCCGTGGCAGGTGAAGATCAGACCATCTCCGGCATGGCAGGCCGTTATGCCACCGCGTTGTTCGAGCTCGCGCTCGAGAACAAGGCGGTCGATGCGGTCAAGAAAGATCTCGATCAGTTCGACGCGCTCATTGCCGGCAGTGCCGATCTCAGTCGCCTGGTGCGCAGCCCGGTCTTCGACGCCGAAGAGCAGCTCAAGGCGCTGTCTGCGGTCCTCGCCAAGGCCGGTATCGGCGGACTCGCCGCAAATTTCCTGAGGGTGATCACCACGAACCGCCGGCTGTTCGCTGTACGCGACATGATCCGTGGCTATCGCGCGCTGGTCGCGCGCCACAAAGGCGAAGTGATGGCTCACGTGACCGTCGCCGAGAAACTCAGCGACACGCATCTCGACGCTCTCAAGAGCGCGCTTAAATCGGTGACGAGCGGCAAGAACATCGATCTCGACGTCAAGGTCGATCCTGCCATCATCGGCGGCCTGATTGTGAAGGTTGGCAGCCGCATGGTCGACAGCTCGCTCCGCACCAAACTCAATTCGATCAAGTTAGCGATGAAAGAGGCCCGCTGATGGACATCCGCGCCGCAGAAATTTCCGCAATCCTGAAAGAGCAGATCAAGAATTTCGGCCAGGAGGCCGAAGTCTCCGAGGTTGGCCAGGTGCTTTCAGTCGGCGATGGCATTGCCCGCGTCTACGGGCTCGACAATGTTCAGTCCGGCGAGATGGTCGAATTCGAGAACGGCGTGCGCGGCATGGCGCTCAATCTCGAAATCGACAATGTCGGTATCGTTATTTTCGGCAACGACCGTGAGATCAAGGAAGGCCAGACCGTCAAGCGCACCGGCGCAATCGTGGACGTACCGGTCGGCAAGGGCCTTCTCGGCCGCGTGGTCGACGCGCTCGGAAATCCCATCGACGGCAAAGGCCCGATCAAGGCGGACAAACGCGCCCGTGTTGACGTGAAAGCGCCCGGCATCATCCCGCGCAAGTCAGTGCACGAGCCGATGGCGACCGGGCTGAAGGCGATCGATTCGCTGATCCCGATCGGACGCGGCCAACGCGAGCTGATCATCGGCGACCGCCAGACCGGCAAGACCGCAATCGCGCTCGACACGATCCTCAATCAGAAGCCGCTCAACGCGCAGCCGGACGAGAAGATCAAGCTTTATTGCGTCTATGTTGCGATCGGCCAGAAGCGCTCGACCGTCGCGCAATTCGTGAAGGTGCTCGAGGAGCAGGGTGCGCTCGACTATTCAATCGTCATTGCGGCCACGGCTTCCGATCCGGCGCCAATGCAGTATCTGGCACCGTTCTCGGGCTGCACGATGGGTGAATTCTTCCGCGACAATGGCATGCACGCCGTCATCATCTACGATGACCTGTCGAAGCAGGCCGTCGCCTATCGGCAAATGTCGCTGCTGCTGCGCCGCCCGCCGGGCCGCGAGGCTTATCCCGGCGACGTCTTCTATCTGCATTCGCGCCTGCTCGAGCGCGCGGCAAAGATGAACGACGAGAACAAGGCTGGTTCGCTGACCGCGCTGCCGGTCATCGAGACGCAAGCCAACGACGTGTCCGCCTACATTCCGACCAACGTCATTTCCATCACCGACGGGCAGATCTTCCTGGAAACCGACCTGTTCTACCAGGGCATTCGCCCGGCGGTGAACGTCGGTCTTTCGGTGTCGCGCGTCGGTTCTTCCGCGCAGACCAAGGCGATGAAGAAAGTAGCCGGCCGCATCAAGGGCGAGCTGGCCCAGTATCGCGAGATGGCCGCTTTCGCCCAGTTCGGTTCCGACCTCGACGCGACGACGCAGCGATTGCTTAATCGCGGCGCGCGCCTGACCGAACTGCTCAAGCAGCCGCAATTTTCGCCGCTGAAGATGGAAGAGCAGGTCTGCGTGATCTACGCCGGCGTCAATGGCTATCTCGATCCGATCGACGTCGCCCGCGTGCGGCCGTTCGAAACCGGGCTGCTGACACTGCTGCGCAGCAAGCACGCGGACCTGCTCGACAGCATCCGCAAGAGCGGCGACCTGTCGGATGCCGATGCGGCCAAGCTCAAGGGCGTGGTCGACGGCTACGCCAAGACATTCGCCTGATGGCGGCATAGGGAGCGATCCAGGAACCGTTCGACATGGCCAGCCTCAAGGACATGCGTGTTCGCATCGCCGCTACCAAGGCGACGCAGAAGATTACCAAGGCCATGCAGATGGTTGCGGCCTCCAAGCTGCGCCGCGCGCAGGTGGCGGCGGAAGCGGCTCGTCCTTTCGCCGAGCGCATGGAGAAAGTGCTGGGTTCGATCGCATCGGCAGTGGCCGGGAGCGATTCAGCACCGAAATTACTGGCCGGCACGGGCGCCGACAGGGTGCACCTGCTGGTGGTGTGCACCGCCGAACGTGGCCTGTGCGGTCCGTTCAACTCCTCGATCGTGCGGCTGGCGCGCGAAAAGGTGAATGCGCTGGTCAACGATGGCAAGGAGGTCAAGATCCTCTGCGTCGGGCGAAAAGGTTACGAGCAACTGCGCCGCCTCTATGGAAAGCTGATCATCGAGACACTGGAGCTTCGCGGCGTGCGCACGATCGGTCTAGCGCAGGCCGAGATGATCGCCAAAAAGATCATCACATTGTTCGATCAGGGCGCCTTCGACGTCTGCACCCTCTTCTTTTCCCGGTTCAGATCGGTCATCGCCCAGATTCCAACCGCGCAGCAGATTATCCCGCCGGTATTCGAGAACGTTGCCGAAAATGGCACCGATGCCGCCTATGAATACGAGCCGGAAGAGGACGAGATCCTTGCCGAGCTTCTGCCGCGAAATCTTTCCGTGCAGGTATTCCGCGCGCTTCTTGAGAACGCTGCCTCCGAGCAGGGCGCGCGCATGAGTGCGATGGACAATGCGACACGCAATGCAGGCGAAATGATCCGCAAGCAAACGCTTACTTACAACCGCACGCGTCAGGCAATGATCACCAAGGAGCTGATCGAGATCATCTCCGGCGCCGAGGCGCTCTAATTTCCGTAACGAGGCACGAAATGGCTACACCCAACGCAGTCGGAAAAATCACGCAGGTCATCGGCGCTGTCGTCGACGTGCAGTTTGAAGATCACCTGCCGGCGATCCTGAACGCGCTCGAGACCACCAATGGCGGCAACCGCCTGGTGCTCGAAGTGGCGCAGCATCTGGGCGAATCGACCGTGCGCACCATCGCGATGGACTCATCCGAAGGACTGGTGCGCGGTCAGAAAGTTACCGATACGGGTGAGCCGATTGAAGTGCCGGTTGGCCCCGAGACGCTCGGCCGCATAATCAACGTGGTCGGCGAGGCCGTGGACGAGGCGGGACCGGTCAAGACCAAGCAGAAACGTGCGATTCACCAGCCGGCGCCTGAGTATATCGAGCAGTCGACGGAAGCGCAGATTCTCGTTACCGGCATCAAGGTCGTGGACCTGCTCGCGCCTTACGCAAAGGGTGGCAAGATCGGCCTGTTCGGCGGCGCAGGTGTCGGCAAGACCGTGCTGATCATGGAGCTCATCAATAACGTGGCGAAGGCGCACGGCGGCTACTCGGTGTTCGCCGGCGTTGGCGAACGCACCCGCGAGGGCAACGATCTCTATCACGAGATGATCGAATCCGGCGTGAACAAGGACCCCAGGAAAGGTTCGGTCGAAGGCTCGAAGTGCGCGCTGGTTTACGGGCAGATGAACGAGCCGCCCGGTGCCCGTGCCCGCGTCGGCCTGACCGGCCTGACGGTCGCCGAATATTTCCGCGATCAGGGCCAGGACGTGCTGTTCTTCGTCGACAACATCTTCCGCTTCACGCAGGCCGGCTCGGAAGTGTCGGCGCTCCTCGGCCGTATTCCTTCCGCGGTGGGATACCAACCGACGCTGGCGACCGACATGGGTGCGCTGCAGGAGCGCATCACAACGACCACCAAGGGCTCGGTCACGTCCGTGCAGGCGATCTACGTGCCGGCCGACGACCTCACCGACCCGGCGCCGGCGACCTCGTTCGCCCACCTTGACGCGACCACCGTGCTGTCGCGCGACATTGCCGCGAAGGGTATTTATCCGGCGGTCGACCCGCTCGATTCCACCTCGCGCATGCTCTCGCCCTTGATCGTAGGCGAGGAGCACTATGCCGTCGCGCGCCAGGTGCAGCAGATTCTCCAGCGCTACAAGGCGCTGCAGGACATCATCGCCATCCTGGGCATGGACGAATTGTCGGAAGACGACAAGTTGACCGTGGCCCGCGCGCGCAAGATCGAGCGCTTCCTGTCGCAGCCGTTCCACGTCGCCGAAGTGTTCACCGGCTCGCCCGGAAAACTCGTCGATCTCCAGGACACCATCAAAGGTTTCCAGGGCCTCTGCGACGGCAAGTATGATTACCTGCCCGAGGCCGCCTTCTACATGGTCGGCACCATCGAAGAGGCAGTCGAGAAGGGCAAGAAGCTCGCGGCGGAAGCGGCGTGACCGGGAAATAACCTATGGCCAATTTCCATTTTGAGCTTGTTTCGCCTGAAAAACTGCTGTTTTCCGGCGACGTTCAGCAGGTGGACGTTCCTGGGATCGAAGGCGATTTCGGCGTGCTCGCCGATCATGCGCCGATGGTGACGACGTTGCGGCCCGGCATTCTGACCGTGCACATGGCGGGCGGATCGCAAAAAATCGTCGTGCTGGGAGGTTTCGCCGAAGTCTCGTCCGCGGGACTTACTGTCTTGGCCGATCTCGCCGAAGCTGCAGAAAGTATTGATCGCTCCGTCATCGCGACGCGCATCGGCGAACTGGAAAGCCACATCGCGAAGACCGAGCCCGGCTCCGAGCTCGACAAGTTGGTCACGCGGCTTGATCACTACAAGGATGTCGACCGGCATCTTACCGGCACGGCCATGCACTAGGTCTGGCGCGCGAAGCGCTGGAACTCTTTCACGACACGCTCATACGTCAGGCGCTTGAACGGGATCACCAGGTCCGGCAGCTCGCGCATTGCAACCCATTTCCATTCGACGAATTCCGGTTTGTGGCCGCCGCCCGGATCGTCGATATTGATCTCGCTATCCTTGCCGGTGAAGCGCAGCGCATACCATTTCTGCTTCTGACCGCGATACTTGCCCCCCCATGCGGTCTTCACGACCTCCCTGGGAAGATCGTAAGTTAGCCAGTCGGCGATTTCACCGAGCTTCTGAACCGAGCGGATGCTGGTTTCCTCATACAGCTCGCGCAGCGCGGCCTTGTATGAATCTTCGTCTTCGTCGATTCCGCCCTGCGGCATCTGCCAGACATGCGTCGCATCGACGTGTTCGGGTCCGTCCGTCCGCCGTCCGACAAAAACCAGGCCGGCGCGATTGAGCACCATCATCCCGGCGCAAGGGCGGTAGGGCAGCGATTTATGAGATGGCATTTGGACTCTCGTTACTCCGGCCTGCGACCCTGCGCGGGCAAGATAACGTTACGATGACTTGGCTTTGATCGCCACCATCGTGATCGGAACCAATATGATGCCTTTCGATTCTGCTTTTTTTATCCACTCGGCAATACGTGCAATGGTGCCCGGTTTTGCGGTCGCATAGCCGACAGCGGTACCGCTGTCGCGCGCTTTCATCTCGAGCCGTGCCAGCGCATGGTCGATTTCTGCAGTGGTCGGTACGGTATCGAGCACGACATCGGCCCTGGCGAACGGCAGATTCTGCGTGCCGGCCAACTGGCTTGCAATGCTGCGCGAAGATGATCCCTCATCGACGTAAATCAATCCGCGCTTGGCGATATCACGTAGGACCGGTGAGAGGCCCTGTTCCGAGGCGGTAAAGCGCGCGCCCATAAAGCTGATCAACCCGACATAGCCTTGAAACCGGCTCATCAGCCAATGGAGCCGGTCAATATTCTGCTCCGGCGTCAGCGACGTCAGCAGTGTTTGCGGTCCCGGATCGTTATCCGGATAGTCGAAGGGTTCCATCGGCACTTGCAGCAGGACTTCATGTTTGCCCGCCCGCCCGCGTTCGGCGAGTTTCTCGAGATCTGCACCATACGGCGCCAGCGCGAATGTCACGGACGGCGGCATCTTGGTGAATGCATCTGCCGTGCCTGATGCGCTGATCCCGAGGCCGCCGATTACGATCGCGACAAGCGGTGCGTCCTTTTTATCCGGCGGGAGATCGCGCGGCTGCGCGTAACGCACCGCCGGGCGGGCACCGTCCGGCCCGATTTTCGGAATCGCGCCATGCCGTGTTGCCTCCAGCAACTTGGAATCGAGCAGCGGCTTGCTCGCGTTCGCGTTGTTGTCGGGGATGACGACTTGCTGCCGGGCACCGCTGGACCCGTCGATAATGGTGACCATCTTCGATCCCGGTGGAGGCGGCGCAACAGCCTTTGCAGCGTCAGGCGTATTGGCAGCGGCCTCGTGCACAACAGGCTGATTGGCGCTGCCATTCTGTTCGGGCGGCAAAGTTAACTTGGTCGCCACCACGGCAACCGGCTGCCCGCCGAGCGGGTCATGTACGAATGTCGCCCACGCCACCACCACCAGGCCTGACAAACCGAGCGCGCCTGCCAAAATTTGTGGCGGGCTGACCGGCAGTTTCGGAAGCCGCTTTCCCTTGCCCAGGCCAAGCGGGGCGTTCAGGTCGTCAGGGGCCACGACGGCAGATCCATGCGAATCATCGGGCGAGTCTACCACGCGACGAATCCACGCTGGCGGCGTGCCATCCGGGCCGCTCCAAGCGAACGGGGCGGCCTTTCGGCCGCCCCGTCATATTCAAAAAGGCGATTGTTCGATCAGTTCGGGACCGGGGCCTTGGCATTCGGCGGGAAGGCCGAATTCACCTGCGTTCCGCGCAGAAGATCGAAGGCCATATGGAGCGCCTTGTCGTTCTTGGCGTCGGGCGGGATGTAGGACTGCGAGCCCGTTTGCTCCTTACCCGCATCGCCCTTCAGGTGACCGCGGAGGGAAGCTTCGCCCTTGGTGTCGGTCTTCGCCTTGAGGTCCTCCGGAACGTCCTGCAGCACCTCGATGTCGGGCGAGATTCCCTTTGCCTGGATCGAGCGTCCCGACGGCGTGAAGTAGCGTGCAGTCGTCAGCCGCAAGGCGCCGTTGCCCGAGCCCAGCGGGATGATGGTCTGCACCGAACCTTTGCCAAAGGAGCGAGTGCCGATCACCGTCGCCCGCTTGTGGTCTTGCAGGGCGCCAGCGACGATTTCAGACGCTGAGGCTGAGCCGCCGTTGATCAGGACGATCAGTGGCTTGCTCTTCGTGAGGTCACCCGCACGCGCGTTGAAGCGCTGCGTCTCTTCGGCATTACGTCCCCGCGTCGACACGATCTCGCCCTTTTGCAGGAAAGCGTCGGAGACGGAAATCGCCTGATCGAGCAAGCCGCCTGGATTGTTGCGTAGATCGAGGACGTAGCCCTTGAGCTTGTCGTCGGAGATCTTGGCGCCGATATCGGCGATCGCCTTCTTCAATCCTTCGGTGGTCTGCTCATTGAACTGAGTAAGACGAATGTAGCCGATGTCTTCGCCTTCGACCTGCGATCGCACCGAGCGCACACGGATGACATCGCGCGTGATCGACACTTCGACTGGCTTGTCTTGCCCCTTACGCATGATGGTGAGCTTGATCTTGGTGTTCACCGGCCCGCGCATTTTTTCGACGGCCTGGTTCAGGGTGAGACCCTGTACCTGTTCGTCGTCGAGTTTGGTGATGATGTCATTGGCCATGATGCCGGCCTTGGCAGCTGGCGTATCGTCGATCGGTGCCACCACCTTGATCAGACCGTCTTCCATAGTGACTTCGATGCCGAGACCGCCGAACTCACCGCGGGTCTGCACCTGCATGTCGCGGAAACTTTTGGAGTCCATGTAGCTCGAATGCGGATCGAGGCCGGCGAGCATCCCGTTGATGGCCGTTTCGATCAGTTTCGCGTCGTCTGGCTTCTCGACATAGTCGGCTCGCACGCGCTCGAACACGTCGCCGAACAAATTGAGCTGGCGGTAGGTATCCGCTGCCGCCGCCTTGGCGGTTGCGCCCACGAGCATGATGCGCGGCTGAACCGCGAGCAGCGTCATTGCCGCTCCCGCCGCCGCGCCAAGAAGAATGAGTGAGGTCTTGCGCATCATCCGCGAACCTTTTCGCCTTCGCCAGCCGCCCACCATGGGCCTGGATCGACGGGAACCCCGTCCTTTCGAAACTCGACGTAGAGCACCGGTTGGCTGGACCCTGTCGCTAGGATAGCGGCGATATGGGAGCCGCTACCCATTACTGCAACCGGTTCCCCGGCCAGCACAAACTGCCCGAGGTCAACTGATATCCTATCCATCCCGGCAAGCAAGACATGATACCCGCCGCCGACATTAAGGATCAAGAGTTGACCATATGAGCGGAACGGGCCGGCATAGACGACCCAGCTGTCGGCCGGTGCGGTTACCTGGGCGCCGGCACGCGTGGCGATGGAAATGCCTTTTTCCGAGCCACCATTGGCATCCGGTGCGCCGAATTCCTTCAATTTAACGCCGTTAACCGGAATCGGCACTCGCCCCCGCAACGACGCGAAAGCAACCGCGGGGGCAAGGCGTCCGGGATCGCGAAATGCTGAAAGGGCCGGGCGGCTGTCCGAACGTCCAGCTTCGCGTAGCTCGCGCGTTGCCGGGTTGAGCCCTTGCTCGAGCTTGGCGATCAAATCTTTGAGATTGTCGACCTGCTGCGCCAGCGTGCTTGCACGCGACCGTTCAGCCTCGAGCACCTTCTCGCGTTCGGTCAATTGCTTTTGACGCTCTTCCACCAACGCCGCCATGCGGGCTCGTTCGCCGTCGAGTGCGGCAACTTCCGCCTTCAGCTGCTCGCGCTCGGCATCGATCTTTTTTCGCAGCGCCAGCAATTCCGACAGATCGTTCGCCAGCGACTCGACCTCCCGGCGCATTTCGGGCAGGACCGCGCCGAGCACGATGGCCGTCCGCACGGATTGCAGCGCGTCTTCCGGGCTTGCAATAAGAGCCGGCGGCGGCTGACGGCCCATGCGTTGCAGCGCCGCCAGGACTTCGCCGATCACCGCCCGCCGCCCGTCAAGCGATTTTCGAATGCTCGTTTCATTCTCGTCGAGCGGTTTGAGCCGTTCCTGGGTTGACGCAACCTTGGATTCGACACCACGCAGCCGCGCTGCGGTGTCGATCAGATCCTGATTGAGTTTCGTGCGGTCAGCGCCGATTTGTTCGATTTCGCGCCTGAGTGCGGCTTCCACCTCGGCGGACTTGCGCTGCTCGTCGCGGGCAGCTTTGAGTTCTTCGTCGCGTTGTTTGAGAGTCTTGAGCGGGTCGGCGGCTTCATTTTGGGTCGGGGGAGCTGGTCGCTCCTGTGCCATTACCGCGGTGGCAAGGGTTATCGGCAATGCAAAGCCGAGCCCCGCGATAAGCGCGGCGCGCGGATCGAGACCACCGAGTCCCCCAAGGCAAATCATCGGGGTCACGTTACGCCCGCAGGTTTGAACGACAAGTTCATTTTGGCGAAAACCTATCGGCGGAGATTGCGACGAAATCGGGGTCTGATGCATTCTGCCTGCAAATTCACGCACGATGGTAAGGGTGCCCCGTCAGGATTGTGGTGGCCCGGTAGATCTGCTCGAGCAGCATTACGCGGACGAGCTGGTGCGGCCAGGTCGCCTTGCCGAACGACAGCCGCAGGCTGGCCTTCTCCCCGAGATTCGCGGCAAGGCCATCGGCGCCCCCGATCAGGAACACTGTCGCGGACCGGCCGTTCTCCCGCCATTTGCCGAGCTGGGCCGCAAGCGCGCTGCTGTCGAGACTCTCTCCGCGGGGATCGAGCACCACCACGGCTGCGTTTTGCGGAATGATGTTGGCGAGCGCGATCGATTCTTCGATCATGCGCTTGCTGGCATCGCCGGCGCGGCTTTCCCTGATTTCGATGACTTCAACGTCACGCAGGCCAAGCTGACGGCCGGTTTGCGCGGCACGTTTGCGGTAGCGCGCACTCAATTCGGTTTCTGGGCCCTGCTTCAGACGGCCGACAGCGGCAACGATGATGCGCATCGTGCCGTGCAGACTATCAGCCTGACCGCCGCGCGTCCCTGCTCGCCGCCGCCCACATCTTTTCCAGATTGTAGAAGGCGCGGATCTCGGGCCGGAAAACATGCACGATGACGTCTCCGGCATCGATGAGGACCCAGTCCCCCTGGCGCATTCCCTCGACCCGGACGCGAGGTCCGCCGCTTTCCTCGATGTCCTTCACGAGGTGCTCGGCCACGGCGCTGACGTGACGCTGCGATCGGCCGCTCGTCACGACCATGTAGTCGCCTATGGAAGATTTACCGGTGAGATCGATAACGACGCTGTCCTCGGCCTTCATGTCTTCCAAACGCGCGAGGACGGTTTTGAGCATGTCCTTGGCAGTGGGTTGCCGGGAGATGGTTTCGGGCTTACGACGCGGTGCCCGAGAGAGTGCAGGTGTGCTCAGGGTTTTTGGTCCTTTCGATGCGTTGCACCCGCCCCGTTCCTAACCGGGGTCTACTTAAAGATAGTCACCTCGTTCGCTTCTTTCTACCCCGGCGGCGCACGGACTTCGCCGCCGATTTGGACTTGCTGGCTCTGTTTCCACGCTTGTTTTCACGTCTGCTGCGGTTCCCTGCCCGCTTCGATTTGCGCGAGGACGTGCCACGAGCGCCCGCGGAAGTCCGTTGTCCGCCCCGCAATGCTCGTAGCGCCGTCGAAGACAAAGGTGATTTGAGGCCGTGCAAAAAAGCCCAGACCGGGGCTTTTCGATCGGGCAATGTAGAGGCGGCATATTCGGGAATGCGGACCCGGGCGAGTGCATTTCCGGCTGGGCTGGCGGCAGCGTAGAGACTCGGGCCCAGCCGGTCGATGACGACGATAGGCACCAGTTCTGCAATTTTGCGCCACTTCTGCCAGCGATGAAAACTCCGCAAGTTGTCGGCGCCCATGACCCAAACGAATCGGACACCGGGGCAGCGTTTCACCAACCAGGATATCGTATCGTAGGTGTATCTCGTCTTAATGACAGCTTCGAGACCCGTGATATCGATGCGCGGATGATGGGCCAGCGTGCGCGCTGCAGCGATCCGGGCGGGCAGGGGCGCCAGGCCGCGTGTGTTCTTGAGGGGATTTCCGGGTGTGACGAGCCACCAAACGCGGTCGAGCTTGAGGCGCTTCAAGGCAAGAAGTGCCGCGCCGAGATGGGCCAGGTGCGGCGGGTCGAAAGTTCCGCCAAACAGGCCGATCCTCATGCCGGGCGCATGCGGAGGCAGTAAGCGCTCGGACATGTCGCGATTCTTCACCGTCACGGCCGGGTCTGACCGTTTCCGTGGATACGATATTTGAATGTCGTGAGTTGATCCACGCCGACGGGGCCACGCGCATGCAGGCGCCCGGTGGCAATGCCGATCTCGGCGCCGAAGCCAAATTCCCCGCCATCGGCAAATTGCGTCGACGCGTTGTGCAGGACAATGGCCGAATCGACTTCGCGCAGGAACTTTTCCGCGGTCGCCTGATCCTCGGTAATGATTGCGTCCGTGTGATGCGAGCCGTACCGTTCGATATGGTCGATGGCTGCCTCGACATTGTCGACGACTTTGACGGCAATGATGGCGTCGAGATATTCGGTGCCCCAATCTTCTTCGGTTGCCGGTTTGACCCGTTTGTCGACGGCCAGCGTCGACTTATCGCCGCGAATTTCGCAGCCGGCCGCGATGAGCATTTCAATCAAAGGTTTGAGCTGGCTGCCTGCGCCAGCGCGGTCGACCAAGAGCGTTTCAGCGGCGCCACAGACACCGGTACGCCGCATTTTCGCATTGAGTACAATTTTTTTGGCCATATCGAGCGAAGCCGCCTTGTCGACGTAGACGTGGCAGACCCCTTCGAGGTGTGCGAATACCGGTACGCGTGCTTCCGCCTGCACCCTCGCCACAAGACTTTTGCCGCCCCGCGGCACGATCACGTCGATATTGCCGTCGAGCCCGGACAGCATGAGGCCCACCGCCGCGCGGTCCCGAGTCGGCACAAGCTGGATCGCAGCTTCAGGCAGGTTGGCCGCGCGCAGGCCTTCCGTCAGCGCTGCCAGGATTGCCCGGCTCGAACGCATGCTGTCCGAGCCGCCACGCAGGATCGCCGCATTGCCGGATTTCAGGCATAGGACCCCCGCGTCGGCTGTCACATTGGGCCGGCTTTCGTAGATGATGCCGATGACGCCGAGCGGCACACGCACCCGCTCGATCCGCATGCCGTTTGGTCGGGCCCAGGATTCCATAACCGTGCCAATGGGATCCTTGAGCCCCCGCACGGCGTCGATGCCGGCAGCAATAGCGTCAACGCGCGCGGGATCGAGAGCGAGGCGATCGAGAAAGGCGCCAGTGATCCCGGCAGAGCGCGCTTCCACCACGTCTTCGGCATTGGCCGCGAGAATAAGAGATGTTTGGGCCCGAATGGCTGCCGCCATGGCTCCGAGGGCACGATTTTTCTGATCCGGGGGGGCAAGCGCCAGCGCTCGCGCAGCCGCGCGCGCACGCCGGCCGATTTCGCCCATGGCGGCGGCAATATCGCCTGATCCCTCGATGCTCTTGAGCGGCGCGCTCATTTTCGCGGAAAGCCCGTGAAAACCCTTGTCCTAGGGGCACTTCCTATCACGTCAGGTGTCAGCCCGCGAGGTCAGCTGGCCGCGCGCATGGCAGGTTCGACCCTGGGGATAACGTGGACAACTGGTGGTGCCATGCAACGGTTTAACTATCTGCACATTGCAGTGGCAGGGTGGCGGCATTCCAGGAGGCGCTCATGGCGTATAGTTCAAGCCGTCTTCCCAGCCGGTTTCCTGTCGGTACCAAGTTCGTGATCGAAGGAAAGCGTCGTGGGGAAGGTCAGGTGCAAGTGTTCAGCCGGTATCTGGAATTTCCCGACGGCACGTTCCTGCCGCTGCCGGCCCGGCCGGCAAAGCAAAAAGCGGTCGCGCCCGCGCGCCGTCCGCGCCCCTCGCGTTCGCGGGCCCATTGACCCAGCCATATCGGCCAATGGCCTAGGTCTTGGTTGGCCAGCCACTGGCGGACTTGCGCGGGGCTGTAAATAGGACTCGGCCAGAGACCTAGCCTCAGCGCGAAAACCCCAGCCACCGGTGGGCTGGGGTTGACGGGCGATCGGTCAATCGCCTTTTCACGTGTGTCTGGGCAGGTAACGCGCTGCGGCACAGCCTGGTTCCTTGGCCGCGCGCTACTCGCCCCCGAGGACCAGATCGTCGCGGTGAATCATTTCGGTCCGGCCGGTGTAGCCAAGGATCAGAAGCACGTCCGCTGACGAGCGTCCTTTGATTTTTTCGGCGTCGTCGGCGTCGTATGCGACGAGCCCACGGCCGACCTCGTGTCCATCCGGCCCCCGGACAACGACCGCATCGCCGCGCCCAAAGCCGCCCTCCACGTTAATCACACCCGCAGGCAGAAGGCTCTTTCCGCTTCGCAGAGCGCGGACGGCGCCAGCATCGATCGTCAGCGCACCGCGCGGCTCGAGCGATCCCGCAATCCATTTCTTGCGCGCGGTTATCGGGTTTGCCGGTGTCAGGAACCACGTGCACGCCGCTCCATTCGCGATCGTCTGTAGCGGATTGAGCACGCGGCCGGATGCGATCACCATATGCGTGCCGGCAGTGGTTGCGATCTTGCCAGCTTCGATCTTGGTCAGCATGCCGCCGCGCGCGAGCTCGGATCCGGATGCGCCGGCCATCGCTTCGATGTCAGGTGTGATCCGCGCGACGATGGGTACCAGCTTCGCGCCGTTCCCTGCAATCGGCGGCCGGTCATAAAGGCCATCGACGTCTGAAAGCAGCACGAGCAGATCGGCGCTCATCATGGTGGCGACGCGGGCGGCGAGACGGTCGTTGTCACCGTACCTGATCTCGGTCGTCGCCACGGTGTCATTTTCGTTGATCACCGGCACGCTTCGCCATTCGAGCAGCTTCGCGATCGTCGAGCGCGCATTGAGGTAGCGGCGCCGCTCTTCGGTATCGCCGAGCGTGACCAGCACCTGGCCGGCAGTGAGTGAGTGGGCGCCAAGCGCCTCCGACCATGCACGTGCAAGCGCAATCTGTCCGACGGCGGCCGCGGCCTGGCTGTCCTCGAGCTTGAGCGCGCCTGGTGGCAATTTCAAAACGGCGCGACCGAGCGCGATGGCGCCGGATGACACGACAAGGACGTCGCATTGCTGGCGGTGCAGGCCGGCGACGTCGGCGGCGAGCGACGCGAGCCAATCGCGCTTGAGCCCGCCGGCGGAGGAATCCACCAGCAACGAAGAGCCGACCTTCACCACGATGCGGCGGAAGTCCTTGAGAAGCGGCGTTTTCGACATGGCTCCGGCAACAGCGTCATTCTGCGCGCCGGATGTCTAGCACGTCGAAAATAGCCCGTCAGGGTCGAGTCGTCGCCGGATCAATCGAATCCGGCAGCCTTATGCTTTCCCGGTTAATGCCAGTTTCACCCGCTCCGGCGTGAAAGGGACGGTCCGCAGGCGCGCGCCAGTTGCGTTGTGAACGGCATTGCCAAGTGCCGCTCCGACCGCCGCGCAAGCAGCCTCGCCGGCACCAAGCGGTTTCTCGGTCGGACGGTCGATCAACTCAATGTCGATCTTCGGCACGCCGGAGAATCGCAGGATCGGGTAGCTCGCCCAGTCGACGCTGAGGACGCGCGAGCGGTCGAACATGACCTCTTCCATCAGCACGCGGCTGATCGTCTGCAGGATGCTGCCCTCGATCTGCGCGCGCACGCCATCCGGATTGATGATCTGCCCGCAGTCATGCGCGCAAGCCACGCGCTCGACCATGATGCGTCCGCTTGCACGCTCGACCGCGACTTCCATGCCCATGCCGACATAGGTTTCGCTATGCTTGTAGTGGACAAAGGAAATGCCGCGTCCGCGGGCAACCGCCGCGTTCGTACTCGCGAGCTGATATGGCTGCGACTGCCATTTCATCAGTGCCGCGGTCTTCTTGATGACTTCTATCGCGCGCGGGTCCTTCAGGCCCCGCAAGCGGAATTCGACGGGGTCAATGCCTGCCGCAGCTGCAAGGTCGTCGACGAAGCTTTCGACCGCGAAGCAGTTCGCCGGCTTGCCGGGCGAGCGGATCGGCGCCGGACGCAAGGGCGCATCCTTGAGCCAATGCGCGATCACCTGGATGCTCTCGGCGGCGTACGGCGGATCGCCGTTCTGCGAGATCAGGCCGGGATTCAGCCCGGGAACATGCTCCAATCCTGCAGCTTCCGGCGCCAGCAACGGAATGTTCGGCAGACCACGGGTCGTCTTCGGAATCCACAATTCGGTGCGCCAGTCCAGAATGCGGCCGTCTGCCGAAATCGCGGCCGAAATGCCGATCAGCTGTGGCGGGCCTTTCGGATCCCAGCCAAGCTCGTCCTCGCGGGTCCATTGCACGCGCACCGGGCGCCCGACGGCGCGCGACAGAATCGCCGCATCGGCGGCGGCATCCTCGTGGCCGTTCATGCCATAGCAGCCGGAGCCCTCAAGGTAGATCATCCGCACCTTTTCCTTGGGGAGGCCAAGGAATTTGGCAAAAGTCGTCTGATTGCCGTGAGTCCCCTGCGAGGCGGTCCACACCGTCGCGGAGTCATTATTCACATCGGCAACTGCGCAGGACGGCCCGATCGATGCGTGGCTTTGCATCGGCCAGTAATAAGTCGCGCTGAGGGCCTTTGCGCCGTCCGGCCGTTGTGCGGCAGCGCTTCCCTTGTTCACCAGGGTTTCATCGACAATGCCAGGCTCGTTTCGCAGCGCCTCGACGAGGCCGCTCTGCGACGGCAGGCCGGCTCCCTCGCTCCATTGCGCACGCAATGCGCGGGACGCGCGCACCGCATTCCATTCGTCGTCGGCGACGACCGCGAGCAGGTCTTTCACCCGCACCACCTTCGCGCCGGGAATATCCTTGATTGAGGCCTCGTCAACGGACGCGAGTTTGGCGCCGACGGCCGCGGGTCTGATCACGCGCGCGTGCAGCATGTTCGGTACCGCGAAGTCGTGCACATAGACGTGAGTACCGAAACATTTTGACGGGACATCGGGACGCTGTAGCGGTTTTCCGACGATCGTGTAACGGGCAGGATCCTTCAGCGGCGCTTTGGGATCGAGCTTGAGATCGAACTGCTTGCCGGCGATCAGGTCGGCGAACGAAATTCCGGTGCCGCCGGATTTCGGACGCACCATGCCGCCGGCTGTGTCGAGATCCTCAGCCGCGGCATTAAGCCGCCGCGCGGCCATCTCGACGAGCGCTTTGCGTGCGGTCGCCGCCGCCTGCCGGATCTGCATGCCGCCGCGCTGGATGCCGTTTGAGCCGGATGTGCGGCCCTGGTCGGGCGTCAGCGCGGTGTCGCCTTCAATAAACGTGATCTTATCGACATCGATACCGAGCTCTTCGGCGGCGATTTGCGGAATTGCGATACGCAGTCCTTGGCCCAGATCGACCTTGCCGCAGAACAGCGTCACCGTGCCATCGCCATTGACCGCCAGAAAGGCGTCGACTTCCTTGGAATCGAGAATTCGCTTAGCCACGGCGGCACTTTGCGCGCGGCCCCGGGACGGGATTCCCGCGAGTGCGAAGCCGACGGTGATCGCTCCGCCTTTGAGGACGGCGCGGCGGGAGAAGTTGCGCGTTTTGACCGGTGCGTTCATGTCAGCCTCTCTGTCCGGTTGCCGCCATGACTGCGCTCAGTACCCGGACGTGCGAACCGCAACGGCAGAGGTTCCCGTCGAGCGCCGAGCGGACATCTGCCTCGCTCGGCGTCTTGTTGCTTTGCAGGAGCGCGGCTGCGCTCATGATCATTCCGTTTGTGCAGTAGCCGCATTGCGGCACCTGCTCATTGATGAATGCGGTTTGCAGCGGATGCGGCTTTTCCGGCGTGCCGAGCCCTTCGAGCGTGACGACCGGCTTTCCTTGCGCATCGGCGACCGTGGTCTGGCAGGACCGGGCCGCGGCGCCGTCAATCATGACAGTACAGGCGCCGCACTGACCAAGCCCGCAGCCGAACTTCGCGGCGGTCAGGCCGAGCTCACGCAACACATAGAGAAGTGGTTTATCGGCATCCGTCGTGTCGACGGTTTGCGCATTGCCGTTGATGCGCAAATTGTAAGTCGCCATGTCTCCGCTCCGTTTTCCCCCGCGGGACGCATTTAGTCGCCACGACTACTATGGCGGAGCCAAGTTGGGCTGCCTAGGCGGGGGTAGGGCGACTTGTTCTCACAAAAAGTTGTGCGTTCACTGCATTACTTGGCGACATGGCGTACGGGGATTCCGCGCGGAATATGGGCAAGCCGATAGGTCCCCCTGCAGCGCCCATGGTATTATGACGCCAAGGACGAAGCGATGCGGCTAGCAGTCTATGGTGCCGTGCTGGTGATTGCTCTCGGCAGCGTGCTGCTGGGACTCGACCGGCTTCCGGCGCCGATGTCGCCCATGGTCGATACCGCGGCGGGCCTCGCCGCCGCGCCGGCTCCTCCTTTGCCAACTCCCATCGCGCAACCCGCGTCGCCGGTGCCAACTGCGACGCCTAGCACGACGCCAAGTGCGACGATTGGCGCGCCGATTGTTCCGCCGGCCCTTGCTGCGCCTGCAAGGCCTGCCGCTCCCGCAACGGCTGGAGCTGCCACCCAGGCAGCGCCGGTCGCTGCGTCCGAACCGGCGGCGCGCTGCAACGTGGACGCATGCACCGCGGCCTACCGTTCGTTCACTCGGTCCGACTGTACCTATCAGCCGAGCAACGGGCCGCGGCGGCTTTGCACAAAATAGAGCAGATTGAACTTCGATAGTTCCGTGTGAGTGCCCGGAACCGCCGCGCCAACGCCGGCGTTTGCCTTGGCGTCCTTCACCACGCGGACCAGGCAATGCAATTTCTCGTCTATCTTACCGTCCTCATGGTTTCGGTTAGCACGGTGCTGCTCGAGATCCATTGGCTGACGACGCCTGCCCCGCAACCCAAGCCGGCCGTGCAGGCGTCTGCGGCGCCGCCGCGTCCCAAAGTCGAGGGTCCGAACGCGGAGTTAAGCCCGATTTATCCGAGAAAAGTGGAGCCTGTGCAGCCGGCGCCGACCCAGAACAATGTCCAATACAATGTCGGTTCAGCGGATACCGGCAACAGAACGGGCAAGGCAGAAACCACCGTCGCCGCAAAACCCGCTGACGATCCAAGCAAACCGGCAGTGTGGGCCGAAACGGGGCAGAAGCCGGTTGTGGAAACGAAGCCGGTTGTGGAAACCACGGGTGTCGGAACGCGCTCCGACGATCCAAGCACAACCAAAAGCCCTGGACCGCCGGACAATGCGCAAGCATACGCGGCACAGCCAAAAAAGACTCAATCTGACGAAGCGGCTGGGTCTAGTAACCGCTGCGATGTCCAGGCCTGCGCGAGCGCCTATAAGTCGTTCCGCGCTTCGGACTGCACGTACCAGCCGTTTGACGGTGCTCGCCGCATCTGCGGCAAGGCACCAGAACAGCGAGCCGACCGCGAGCAAAGTGACGAGCCGCAACGTCGATCCTGGAGCCGTCGTGAGGATTCCCGTGACGTGGATCGAAGAACGCGGTGGCGGGTCTATGATGAGGACGACGACGATGCCGACGACGTAGTTCTGTTCCGTCGGAGTCGCCGCTGGTAGGCGCAGTTTTCTAGTAAATCACCACCGACCGGATTGATTTGCCTTCGTGCATGAGGTCGAAGGCGTCGTTGATCCTTTCAAGCGGCATGGTGTGCGTGATCAGGTCGTCGATATTGATTTTTCCTTCCATGTACCAGTCGACGATCTTGGGCACATCCGTGCGGCCACGCGCGCCGCCAAATGCGGTGCCGCGCCAGACGCGTCCGGTGACGAGCTGGAATGGACGGGTCGAGATTTCCTGACCAGAGCCGGCGACGCCGATGATGATGCTTTCGCCCCAGCCGCGGTGGCAGCATTCCAGTGCCTGCCGCATCGTCTGCACATTGCCGATGCATTCGAATGAAAAATCCGCGCCGCCGCCGGTGAGATCGATGATCGCCTGCACGACCTTGTCGCGGCCAACCTCGTCAGGATTGATGAAATGCGTCATGCCGAATTTCTCGGCCATCGCTCGCTTGGCAGGGTTGGTGTCGATGCCGACGATCTTGTCGGCGCCGACCATGCGCGCGCCCTGGATGACGTTGAGGCCAATCCCGCCAAGGCCGAACACGGCGACATTTGCCCCCGGCCACACTTTGGCGGTGTTGATGACGGCGCCAACGCCGGTCGTCACGCCGCAGCCGATGTAACAGATCTTGTCGAAGGGCGCGTCCTCGCGAACTTTCGCCAGTGCGATCTCGGGCAGCACCGAGAAATTCGCGAAGGTCGAGCAACCCATATAGTGAAAGACGGCATCGCCGTCGCAACGGAAGCGGCTGGTGCCGTCCGGCATCACGCCTTTGCCCTGCGTTGCGCGGATCGCGGTGCAGAGATTTGACCGGCGCGACAGGCACGTTTTGCATTGCCGGCATTCGGGCGTGTAGAGCGGAATGACACGATCGCCGGCTTTTAGCGTCGTGACGCCGGCGCCGACCTCGCGCACAATACCTGCGCCTTCATGGCCGAGAATCGCCGGAAACAGCCCTTCCGGATCAGCGCCGGACAGCGTGTAGGCGTCGGTGTGGCAGATGCCGGTCGCCTTGATTTCGACCAGCACCTCGCCCGCCTTCGGGCCTTCGATGTCGATGGTCTCGATGTCGAGTGGTGCGCCGGCCTTCCAGGCAACCGCGGCACGGGTTTTCATTCGCACGTTCTCCCAAATTTCAATTTAAACCGCTTCTTTTGCCGTGGAGCTGTCGGCCGCGTCCCGCGCCTTGTCAATTATCTTCAGCAAAGCACGCAGTGCCTCTTGCACGCCGTCGCCGGATTGCGCCGACAATACGAGTGGCGTTTTCTTGCAGGCCTTCTTGAGTTTTCCGGCCTGCGTCTTGATGGATTCCTTCGTCAGGGCGTCCGATTTCGACAGCGCGACGATCTCCGGCTTGTCGATAAGGTCGTGCCCATAGGCCTCAAGCTCTCTGCGCACGATTTTGTACGCCTCGCCGGCATCGTCGCTCGTTCCATCAATCAGGTGAAGCAACACGCGGCAACGCTCGGTGTGGCCGAGGAAGCGATCGCCAAGCCCCGTGCCTTCATGCGCGCCTTCGATCAAGCCCGGCAAATCGGCAAGGACGAATTCGCGCCCATCGAGTTCGACGACGCCCAGCTGTGGGTGCAATGTCGTGAAAGGGTAGTCGGCGATCTTCGGCTTGGCTGCGCTGACTGCAGCGAGAAATGTCGATTTTCCGGCATTGGGCAGGCCGATAAGTCCTGCGTCGGCGATCAACTTGAGGCGCAATCGGATGGTGGATTCCTCTCCCGGCTGGCCGGGATTGGCATGGCGTGGCGCCCGGTTGGTCGACGACTTGAAATGCGCGTTGCCGAAACCGCCATTGCCGCCTTCGGCAATCGTCACCCGCTGGCGGACTTCGGTCAGATCGGCGAGCAAGGTTTCACCATCCTCTTCATAGACCTGCGTACCGACCGGCACTTTCAGCACGACGTCCTTGCCGTTCGCGCCGGCGCGGTCCTTGCCCATGCCGTTGCCGCCGCGCTGCGCCTTGAAGTGCTGCTGATAGCGGTAATCGATCAGTGTATTGAGGCCGGTAACAGCCTCGACGACGACGTCACCGCCTCTGCCGCCATCGCCGCCATTGGGGCCGCCGAACTCAATGAACTTCTCGCGCCGGAACGACACGCAGCCGTTCCCGCCCGCGCCGGACGCGATATAGACCTTGGCCTCGTCGAGAAATTTCATGGTCGCGATATAGCGCGTCGCGAGACGTTGCGCACCTAGCGCGCGGGCAGGAAATGCGTCGTGCCGTCCTGCTTTATGCGGTCCAGAAGGTCGACTTCCCAGGACAGATAGGCATTCATGGCCGCCTCGTGGTCGTTCGGCCGCTCATAAGGCTTGAGCCAGACGTCGATCGGATCATCGGCCATTTTCGCAGCTGTGGAGAGCGGGAAGCCGGCCGCCGCCCAGGCCGCATTTCCACCTTTGAGCCAATACACGGGCGACGACGTGAGTGCACGAGCTTCCGCAACCGCGAGGGCGGCCAGTACACCGTCTTCGGACGTAAGAATGAAGGCCTGCCGCGCCTGGATTTTCGGCAGCGCTTTGTCGAGACGGCTGCGAATGGCGAACCATGCGCCGGGGATATGGCCACGGCGGTAGTGCGGGCTGGTGGAGAGATCGATCACCGATACGTTGTCGATCTCGAGAACCTTCGAGGGCTCGACCGCCGCGTCTGAAGGAATTGAGCCGAGGATGGGAGCGCGTGTGTCGGTTTCACGACCGGCCTCGGGCAACACGCAGACGTCCTGCCAGCCCATTTGCTTGAGCCACGACGCCGTCATCAATGCGCGCACCTCTTTGTCATCACTGAGCACGATGCGCGCGCCGAGCACACCGGCGTAAATGTCGGTGGCCTGCACCAACTGCCCGCCCGGCGCGGAAATCGCGCCGGGATAGTGGCCTGCCTTGTATTCGCCAGGATCGCGCACGTCGAAGACATAGGTCGTTCGCGCCGGATCTTGCCGCCAGCGTTCGACGGCAGCGCGATCGACGCGCGTGACGCCGAACCTGTGCGCGACCTTTTCTGCGGCGTCTTTGGCCCAGGCAAGGTTCGCGCCCGACACGTCCGGCGCGCGATCGGATTTTCCCGTCGCGCAAGCGAGTCCGGCAAGGTGCCATCCCATGGTGCCGTTGCGCAGCGCGACGACTTTGTTCGGCACACCGGCATTGATTAGGGACTGGGCGCCGATGATGCTTCGGGTACGTCCGGCGCAGTTGACGACGATCGTCGTGTCGGGAGAGGGGACGACGTCGCGGACCTTCAGCACCAGCTCGGCCCCCGGCACGTTGATGCCGGTCGGAATCGAAATGCGCGAATATTCGTCGAACGGCCGGCTATCGAGCACTTTCAGGTCGGCGCCGCTGCGCATCATGGTGTCGAGCTCGGTTGCGCTTACGCTCGGCGTTTCGCTGTCATGCTCGACGAATTCGCCGAATGCCTTGCTGGGGACGTGAACACCTGAAAACGTCACAAACCCGGCCTTCTCCCAGGCCGCTACGCCGCCGTCGAGATAAGAGAGATTTGTGTATCCGGCGCCGGCAAGAATAAGCGCGGCCCTTTCCGCGGGGCCGTCATTGTCGTCACAGAGGACGATGCGGGTCGACTTGCGCGGCACCAGCCGGGCGAAACGCAATTCAAGCCGGCTGAGCGGCACGTTGCGCGCCCACAAGAGATGATTTTGCGAGAAAGTGAGTTCTTCGCGCACGTCGACAAGCGCCACTTCCTCCCCGTCGCCGAGCATTGCCTTTACGGCGGCAGCAGAGACCGGGTGTGGCGCCACTTTGGCGGTGGAAGCGCGGAGATTCACGTCGCCCGCTGCGCGTACATTTTCTCGACCTCGCCGGTTTTCAGGTCGACTCTCATGCGGTCGATCTTGTCGAGATTGGTTCCGGTCACGCGCACGAAACGCGCGTAGTCGGGATAGTCGATTGAGTGGATGGCGCCATCCTGATAGATGCCGGCCTGACCAGGCATCAGCCGGTATTTTTTCGCCGGCTTGAGTGTTGCGTGCTTGGGATCCTTGCCGTCATCCTCGCGCGTCCACTCGATCATGTCGGTGTATTTGCTGGCCTGACCGTAGATCGCCCATGAGTCGCCGTGGTCGTGCGGCGGGGATGCGCGCGCCTTGTCGTTGATGTGCGCAAGGATTTGAAAGCCGAGTTTCGGGTCTTCGTAGAGGACTTTCAGCCCGCGGGGCACGTTGTCGCCGCAGTATTCGTCGATGAAATCCTTGTTTGCGAGTAGGCGCTCGAGATTCTGGCGGACCTGTTCGCGTCCCGCAGGGCCAGGATCGCGTGAAAGAGTTGAACGGCAATCGCTGATGAATTGGTCGAGGTCATAAGCCATGGCGTCCCTCCCAAGCTTGCATGAGTATAGTCTCGCGCAAGTCGAAGCTGAACGCCAGAAGGCCCTCCCTCGAGAAATGAGGGAGGGCGTAGCTGGAGCCTGTCGATACTAAGAAACGCGCTTCGCGCGCCCCCAGGTCTTGAGCGCCGACCAGATACGCCGCTCAAGCCGGAACCGGTCGATCGGAGCCGATGATTTGATCGAACTGATCCGGTAAAGACCGACGCCGGTCCACTGGAAGCCGCACTTCTCCAGGACCCGGCGAGATGCGGGGTTGGTGACGCGTGCGCCAGCCTGCACTGCGTCATGCGTCAGATCCGTGAACGCGTAGTCGATCAACGCATGCAGTGCCTCGGTGGCGTAGCCCTTGTTCCAGTAGGGCACACCCAGCCAGTAGCCGATCTCCGGCGCGTCATCTTCGCGGAACATAAGTCCGCACGCGCCGATGATCGTCTCGTTTCGCAGCGTGATCAGGTACGCTGCCTCACCCTCTTTGCTCGCACCCGCAATGAATTGTTCGGCATCCGTCAATTTGTACGGATACGGAATGCGCGCCGTGTTCTCGGCGATGCGGCGATCGTTGGCGAGCGCTGCGACCGCTTTAGCGTCCTCGAGGCGCGCTGCGCGCAAGGCAAGGCGCTTGGTCTCGAGGACGGGGATACTGGCTTCGCGATATCGTCCAGTCGGTATTTCTTCCAGCAGTGTCATGGCACGGGCTCCAGGTTAAAAAAGCTGAGAGGGGGAGCCGGTCACCCGTCTCCCCCTCTCAGAGCCCTTACGAGGCCCCGCCGGTTTGACTGGATGACCGGCGGACCTCGAATTTGTCCACCGTTTTACTCGGCCGCAGCCTCCGTCATCGGTACAACGGACACGTAGGTGCGGCCTTTAGCTTTCGTTGCGAACTGAACCTTTCCATCAATGAGCGCGAACAGGGTGTGATCTTTGCCGGTGCCGACGTTACGGCCGGCATGCCATTTGGTGCCGCGCTGACGCGCAAGGATATTGCCGGCGAGCACGATCTCGCCGCCGGTCGACTTCAAGCCGAGCCGTCGGCCCGCCGAGTCGCGTCCGTTACGTGAGGATCCGCCTGCTTTCTTGTGCGCCATAATCGTGTCTCTCGAACTCGCTTACCGTGTACACCGATTCCGTGACGGAATCATCTCACTTCTTTTTGTTCCCGCCCTTTGTAGCCGCCTTGGCGGGCTTTTTTGCGGCGGACTTGGCCGGTTTTTTCGCCCTGGTCTTTGCCGGCTGGGCCTCCGTCGCAGGAGCCGCTTCGGCTTCCGCCTTTGGCTTTGGCTCGCGTTTGGGCCGCGGCGCCGCCGTTTTGGAGGGCTTCGCCCCGCCGGTGAGAATCTCGGTGATGCGGACCACCGAGAACTCGTGGCGATAGCCGCGCTTGCGGCGTGAATTCTTGCGGCGGCGCTTCTTGAAAGCGATCACCTTGTCGCCACGCGTGTGCTGGAGCACTTCGCCGGCAACGGTGGCGCCCGCGACAGTCGGCGCGCCGAGCTGAGGCGCATCGCCGCCTACGACGAGGACCTCGCCAAACTCGACGATCTCGCCGGGCTGGCCATTGACCCTGTCGACCCGGATGATGTCTTCGGCGGCAACCCGGTACTGTTTTCCGCCGGTCTTGATGACTGCGAACATCTTTCGTCCTCGTGTTCGATCCCGGTGCTCGGACCCGTTCCGGA
>Ga0310811_10000698_pt1 | contig 42976 bp, 32 predicted proteins | sample YCmetagenome_FD_207642 | JGI IMG/M metagenome (GOLD analysis project Ga0310811, IMG submission 207642) | Soil microbial communities from experimental microcosm in Duke University, North Carolina, United States - YC | ecosystem: Engineered > Artificial ecosystem > Soil microcosm > Unclassified ...
CGCCGGTAATACTCAAAAAAGGAAACTCCACCGGTAACCGGCCGGGTGGCAACACCTCATCTAAAAAACCGGCAGTAAAAAGAAGATAATAGCCGAACGCATCGGCGCTGATATTATTCTTCGAGAAGATCTGGTTGGGATAGGTGCAGGCCACCGTGCGGGGCTGATGGCGGTAATGTTCCAACCCGATCTGCATGTCCAGCGTCCCGGCAACGGTAAAGCTGACTCTGTAAAAAGCAGATCGCAACGGGCCGATCGATCGCACCAGCCCGCTGCTCGAATACAATTCAAACCCCGGGATATGCTGGCCGGCAGGGAGCGCATTATACCCAAAGCCAAAGGCATCATCAGCCTTCATCCTGTGGACGGTCCTGAACTGCTGCAGATCATATTTCGGTATGTCGTTCCTGCGTCCGGGCATAATGCCAACAAAGATAACTGCACCGCCCCTTCCCGCAAATAAAAGACATTTCGTAAGTTGGGAGACTAAATCTGAAACATGAGAAAGTTTTCCCTCCTGGTCCGCCTCACCGCAGCCACTCTCTTCATCTCGTTAACTACCCGGGCCCAAAAAGAAACCGTAAAGGTCACCGATCTCCTCAAGATCAAAACCGTCGGGGAGGTTCACCTCAACAAGGAAGGAACAAAAGCCGTCTTCACCCTCACCTCCATCGAACCCGAGTCCGATCCCAAGGCCTCCAAATGGGATTACAAATACGTCACCCAGCTCTACCTCGTCCCCAGCGACGCCTCCACCGGCCCCCGCGCCCTCACCACAAGGGAAAGCGCCACCCAGCCCGCCTGGAGCCCCGACGGCCGCCAGCTGGCCTTCGTACGCAACACCGACGGCAAACCCCAGGTCTTCCTGCTCAACCTCGACGGCGGTGAACCGCAACAGCTCACCCACTTCCGTTATGGCGCCTCGGCGCCAAAATGGTCCCCCGACGGAAAAGAGATCCTCTTCTCCGCTCGCATCAGCCTTAAAGAACTCGGGAAAGACTCGATCCTCAACCCCGCCCACAACCATCCCGCCTGGCCCATGGAAGAGGCCGGCATCGCCAATAGCGCTAACCCCTCCGCCGCAAAGCCCAATCCCGATGGCTCCCTCGACGAGATCAGGGCCTATCTCGACAACGACGCCACCGACCGGAAGGCCAAGGTCGTCACAAAGCTCAATTTCCAGGACGAAATGGAGGTGAACCCCGAGATGACCTTCACCCACTGGTTCGTACAAAAAGTCCAGCCGGCGTCGGCAACCCCAACCGCCGTCACGGCCGGCTTCTACAATTATAACAGCGTCGACTATACGCCCGACGGCGCAAAACTCATCATCGTCGCCCATCTCGACTCCACGGAAAATCCCGACCGCGCGCTCGAAAGCGAAATATTCATGGCCGATCGCGATGGATCCCATCTCAAACGACTCCTGGGAGAAAAAGATAAAGTCTACGGCAATCCCCGCATCAGCCCCGACGGCAAGCTCCTCGCCTATACCCTCAGCCCCACCTCCTTTGTCTCCGTTCCTCGGTTGTACATCGCGCCGCTCGCCAATCTCTCCGCAGCCAATGCCGCCGCAACAACTGCCGCCGCACCCCCCACCCTCATCCCCTTCGACCGCGCCCCCGCAGGTCTCACCTGGTCAGCCGACAACCAATTCCTTTACTTCACTGCCCAGTCCAACGGCGGCGCCCCCCTCTACCGCGCTAACGTCCCGACAAAAAAGATCGATCAGCTCTCCGACTACAACACCGGGACCGGCAGTTTCGATCTCCAGTCCGGCCACCTCGTCTTCTCCAGGACGGAAGTATCCGACCCCTCCGAATTATACACCGCCGACGCCGCCCTAAAAGGAACGAAACTCCTCACCGCCTTCAACGGCGAATGGCTGGAACACCGCACGCTCTCCCAACCCGAAAAGCACACCTTCAGGAATAATATCGGCGAGACCATCGAGTACTGGGTCATGAAGCCCATCGGCTATACTCCCGGTCAGCACTATCCGCTGTTATTGGACATCCACGGCGGCCCCTCCGCCATGTGGGGACCCGGCGAATCAAGCATGTGGCACGAATTCCAGTTCTTCTGCGCAAAAGGCTACGGCGTTGTCTATTGCAACCCCCGCGGCTCCGGCGGCTATGGCCTCGACTTCCTCCGCGCAAACATCAAGGATTGGGGAACAGGCCCTACCAGCGACGTCCTCACCGCTCTCGACAAGGCTGTCGCCGAAGGCTGGGCCGATACCGGCAAGCTCGTCGTCAGCGGCGGCTCCTATGCCGGCTACCTCACCGCATGGATCGTCGGCCATGACCATCGCTTCAAGGCCGCCTGCGCCCAACGCGGCGTCTACGACCTCGCCACCTTCTTCGGCGAAGGCAACGCCTGGCGCCTCGTACCCAACTATTTCGGCGGCTACCCCTGGGACGCCGCGACAAAAACGATCCTCCAACGCGAATCGCCCATCACCTACGTCGCCGACATCACCACGCCGCTGATCATCTTTCACGGCGAGAACGATCGCCGCACCGGCTTCGTCGAGGGCGAGATGTTATACCGCAGCCTGAAGGTCCTGGGCCGCCCCGTCGAATACGTCCGTCATCCCGGCGCGACCCACGAGCTCACCCGAAGCGGCGACAACCGCCAGCGCATCGACCAGATGCTCCGCACCTGGGAATTCTTTGAGCGTTATATCGGAAAATAACCAGAAACCCCTACGACCCCGACAAATCTCGCAATTACTTATAAATCAATTAGTAACAAACTTTCCTTTGCGCTCATCCAACATTCCGGCGCCCCGCCCCCAGCCCCGCGGCAGCATTATAACTGAATGGCATACAATAGTATGCCATTCAGTCGTTACTATTGTACCCAGAAAAACCACCCAAAGCGGTTACAACTCCCCAATTAGAATTGACTATATATGAAAGCCGAGGTAACATATACTGATGCAGAGCTGATCGAAGCCATCAGTGACGGTACAGACCTGAACCGGGCAATCCAGTTCATCTATCGTCAGCATGCCGAGGCTACCAGCTCTTTTATCAGGCACTATGGCGGCAGCGAACAGGACGCCGACGATATCTTCCAGGACGCCGTCGTCGCCTTTATCGATGTCGTAAAAAAAGGAAAATTCCGGATGGAATCCAACGTTCGGACCTTCCTCGCCTCCATTGCAAAGAATTGCTGGTTCAACGAGCTGAAGAAACGGGAACGCGCCGGGCATCGTAACAAACAGTTCGAAATGAACCGGCCCCAGGACGAACCGGATGTCGCTGAGCACATCAACGATCTCGAGCAAAAGAAACAGCTCCGCGACCTGGTAGAGGGATTGGGAGAATCCTGTCGAAAGATACTCCTGCTCTTCTACTACGAGAACATGACGATGAGAGAGATCCTCTACCACCTGCCGTATGAGAACGAACAGGTGGTAAGGAACAAAAAATATAAATGCCTACAGCAGCTGACAGGTCTTATTAAAGATAATCCTGCCGTTGCACGGCAAATGCAGGAAATCATTAAATAGCCTATATCTATGACACCCGAACAAAAAAATGTGCTGATCGATCATCTCGATGAAACCCTCCGGGGCAAGGCAACCGCCTCCCTCGAAGAGATCATCGGTAACGATCCCGAAGCCGAAAAAGAATGGAACTATCTCCGTCTGGCGGTAGGCGCAGTAAAGGAAGCCGGGCTATACCAGGAGGTCTCCGCCGCAAGGACCGCATGGAAAGCAGAGTTGGGGATCGCTGCCAACGCAGCCACAACAAATGCAGCCGCATCAACCGCCGCAACGCACACCATCCCCCAACATACCACCACGACCGCAAAGGTTCGTACCCTTTCTCGCTATGGTTTACGCGCAGCCGCGATCATCCTTATCATCACGGCCAGCGCTGCCATCTATAAATATCTCTCGGTAAGCTCCGGCTCCCTGTATGACCGCTACTATAGCGGCTACAACCTAAGCACCACCCGCGGCGCCGGCGACTCCGACCCGGTGATGGAGGCCTACAATGCAAAGGACTGGACCGCCGTCCGCCAGTTGGCCGCCACGGCAAAGACCCGGACCAATCAAACCGACTTCCTCGCCGGTATGGCCTGTCTCGAACAGAAGCAATACGATGAGGCGATCAGCCACTTCGAGCAGATCATCGCGGTCAACACCCATGCCGGTTCGGACCTCTATCAGGACGAGGCGGAATACTACCTCGCGATCAGCTGGCTGGCTCACCGTAACGTCAACGAGGCCATGCCGATCCTCGAAAAGATCCGGGCCGATCAACACCATAAATTCCATGAAAAGGTCGAAAAGATGTCCTTCTTCGACCTGAGACTCGCCCAATACAAAGAAAATAAATAGTCCCCCGGCGGCGGCGCGATCAGCGCCGCCGCTTTTTCCATACTAGCACAACCGTCCCCGCCGCCAACACACAAAGGCCGATCACCACCCACCCAATCCAACCCCTCGTCGGATACAACGCCCCGCTATCTCCTGTAAGCACCAGGTGCGCCCAGAAAGCCGGGCTCTTATCGATGGCATCACTTTTTAGATAGTCCAGCTTCGCCAGCTGCAGCGCCCGCGCCTTCGTCTCCCCCTCCCGCAAATGCGCATAAAATCGTTTGAGGATCACCGAGGTCGCCTGGTCATCCGCCTTCCAGAGACTGTTGATCGTGCTGCCGCAACCCGCATAGGCAAACGCCCGCGCAAGGCTGATCACACCCTCTTGCGGCACTACCTCGCCCTGCCCCGTTTCACAGGCACTGATGATCACCAGTCTCGTCTGCTGCAGGTTCAACCCATATAGCTCTTCCAGATATAGCCGATTGTCAATGGATCCCCCCTTCCCCGGATAGAACGCTATAAAACTCCCCGCCGCATTGTCCATCGACGACACCGCATGCGTCGCCAGGTGTACGATCGGGTATTGATTCACCGTCGCCAGGAATCGCTCCTTCGTCGCCTGTCCATCCAGCCATTGCAAACCCGGCAGCCCGGCGATCTCTTCCTTCGATGCAGGCAGCCGCTGAAACACCGCCCCGCTGTCTCCCATTGTGCCCGGGACGCGCGCCCCGGCGCCCTCAAAAGGCGCAAACGCCAGCACCCCCGAACCGGACCTCCCCGCCGACGGCGCCACTCCACTCAATAACCTCGACGAAAACCGGTAACTGATCGTCGTCGTTTCCACCAACCACTGATTTCCCGTCGCATCCGCATACAGCGACTCGAATGGCAACAACGCAAAGATCCCGTCGGGAATGATCACCCATTCCGTCCTTCCCCCAGCCGCCGCCTGGATCGGCTGCACCAGCGAGGCAAACAATCGCGCTCCCACCGCTCCACCGCTAAACCGCGATCCGCTACCCGTTGCCTTCAGCTTGTCCAGCCAGGCTTCCACATCCCGCTCCAGCCGCGCCAGCGAATCCACCGCCACATGCCGCAACCCATCCCGCGTCACCACGAACACATGCAAAACCCCTCCGGCCGCGTAAAGGCTCACCAGGGCCTGGTTGCGTCCCAGCTCGCCCTGCAGGTCCCGGATACCCGGGCTCGCATCGCCGTACTTGACCCGGTAATACTCTCCATCCTGCTCCAGCGCCTTTTGCAGCCGCAGCAGCTCGATCTCATCGCTCTCCTTCTCCCTCGTGATCGCCGCCAGCTCTACAGGGCCGGTCACCCCTTCGCTCTTCACATTCAGCCGTGCAATGCGATATTTGTAGTTGTCTACCTGCTCCAGCAATCCCTTCGCCTCCGGCGCCCCCATAAAGGCCTTCTCCTCGAGATTGGCCGTGATCACCGAGGCCTTGCTGCGCTCGCCAATCAGGAAGGCCTGCCCCAGGTAGTCGCCACCCGGATGTCGCCGGTCCAGCTCGAGACATACCGACAAGGCCTCGGCATACACGATCCCGCTCTTCTTTTTAAGAAACAGCTTCGCCTCATCCGTCGCATAGCTCCGCTCGATATATCGCAAAAGCGACAACGCCGCCGTATACGTTGCATAAGACGCTTCCAGATCGCCCGCCCCCAGCCCGCCGCCGGATGCCGCGCCGCCACCAACCCCGCCGCCGGCTACCCCACCCCCCCTATACAACTCCGCCTTCCGCACAAGCGCATCAAACAACCGGTAATACGCAAACGCCCCGGTGAACCCCACCGGGTTCCCATACGCATCCCGCTTATTGAAATTTCCCGCAAACAGATCAATGGCCCGTTGCACCTCCTTCAACGCCCCCGCAACATCCCCCCGCTGACTCAGCTCTTCCGCCCCATAAAATGCATTGAGCCCAAGATCCAGCGGGCCGATCTTCCCCGTCCCCTCCTGCGGCCCCAGCTCCTGCAGCCGCCGCAGGTACCACCGGCAGCTATCAGGCCGGTTCAACCTCAACTCCGCATTCGCCATCTCGTTCAACACCCTCGGGATCTCCCGCAGACTCACCCGGCGAAACCAGGCCAGCGCCTGGGAATAATTCTCCATCCCCGCATAAGCCCGCCCCATATTCTCATAAACGTAATCGCGAAGCGGCCGGTAACCCAGCAGCTGCCGGTATATCGCCAGCGCATCCTCATATTTCCCCACCCGGAACGAAGCCGTCGCAATATTGATCTGCAGACTCACCGCCGCCGCCGTATCATACATCTTCCCACCCCGCACCAGCTCAAGGGCATGATCAAAATAATTCCTTCCCTGCCGGAAATTCCCGTTATCACAGTACAACGCGCCAAGGGTATTGTACAGGCGGACGCTATTATCACGGTCGCTAAAACGCCTGGCCAGCGCCTCCGCCCGTAAAAGAAAATAGCTCGCCGAATCAAACCGGTCCAGGTTGTAATAAACGGTTCCCACATACACCTCCGTCACAAAGACAAGCGAATCATCCGCCGGCCGGTACCCCAGCACCCGGCAATAAGCCGTCCTCGCCCGGGCATAATCTCCCCCGGCATCCAGCAGTATGCCCTTCCTCAGCAATGCTCCCGTAAGTAAGGTATCCCCAGGAGCCCCCGCCTTCTCCAGCTCGTCGATAACCGCCGTAAAACCCGCCAATGCAAGGCTATCCGTCACCCGCGTCGACCGTTCCAAACGAAAAAGGCTGTCCGCACGCCGGTAGCGTGCAAGCAGCCGGTCCCCCACGGGTCCGCCAGGACCCGCCACGACAGCCCCCGCCGTCAAAAGCCCAAGCAACAAGAAAACGATCCCCCTTCGCATGTACCCACAAAGAAAGGCGAAGGATGTCAATCCTTCGCCTTTTCTACAAAAATATTGTCAACCCCTAGTTGAATCGTGTCATGATCACCAGCGGCGGCCGCGGACTCGCCGTCGTCGAGATCACGTGCCCCGCCAGCACATTGTCCAGCGCATTCACGATCCCGCCCAACAGGGCCCCGCTGATCAGCGATTTCTTATTGTAGTACTGCAGCTGTACCTGGATATTCTGCAAGGCATTGTTGCTGCCGTAGTTGATCTTATAGTAGATGGTGGTGGTCACCGTTGCTCCGTCTACCGGGATCAACCCAAAGGCCCCGCCGAGACCCAGTAACGTCCCGTTCAGCGTCTTCTGCAGGTCGATCACCCCCGTGTTCCTGTCCACGATCACCTTCTGAGCCGCCGCCGACCCGGTCACGTCAAAGGTACAACCCCCGTTGGCGCACACCGATGGCAGATACGGATTGGCCTCGAAATAAGGCGCCGCCGTCGTCGCCCCGTTCTCGAAAACATATACGCTATCGAAATAGGCCGCACCACCGATGATCAGCTGCTGAAGACAGGTATCCGTCGTCCCGGCCTTCACAAAACCGAGGATATAGCGCATACCCGTCTGGCTCTGCGTAATATTGATGGCGCCCGAATTCTGGTCCAGCACCATCCCCACCGGCCAGGCAAAATATTTACCAGGACCCGGATCATTCACGGGATGGACGACATAGTCGCCGCTGGCAGGCTGTTGGTAGATCAACGTGTCACCATAAATAGGCAGCGCCGGACAGGTGGGACCGGTAGGCGTAGCCGGAACAGCCGGCGTGCTCGGGTTGCCCGGAGCACTGGGATTGCCCGGGTTGCTCGGCGCACTCGGGTTATTACCGTTAAGACTGTCTACCGTATGTTGGGGGAATGGCGGTGTTGGAACCACCGTCGTATCCGACTTCGACGCCGGCTTGGTGGTGTCCGCCGGCTTCTGCGAAGCAGTGTCATGCTTGTGCGCCGCGGAATCATATCGGGGCGGACCACTCCGCCGCCCAAGCAGAGACCGCAAATTCGGATCTTCTTCCGGCGCGGCCTTCTGACAGGCATACACCGCGACGACAAGGATTACGACGATCAACGGAATGGTCTTCATAAGTAGGTTTGTTTAAATAGGGGTATACATTTAACAAAATACGAATAATTCTCGGTTTGTCTAAGTATTGGTAAACCCCGGTTGCCTATTCGTAACCGCCAGGAACAAACTATTTTTAATAGTCTGATAATCACAGAATTGTAAAAATATTGAAACTCCCGGTTACAATTCACTCCCCGGTTCGTACCAATCTTTGCAGTATCCTCCAATATCCGTTATTTACTCATCAATAACGTACCCTTATGCCAATCGAAGAATCCATCCGGGAAATGGAAGGCAAGATCTCCCTCCTCGATAACCGGAAATTTATCGGCCTGGTCAGCCTCATCAGCATCTATTCTATTACCTGGCTCGGCTTCCTAACCCACCTGATCCTTAAGTCCGGCGGCTTTTGACCAGGTGAGATACGCCATCGCCCCGTTGAATATAAATAAATAGGCGGGGAATAACACATAGATCCAATCATGCCCCATGCAGATGATCAACGCCAACGTCGACGACACCACGCCCAGCACCCACGCCAGGCTTCTCTCCGACATCGGGTCCCGCCAAGCCTTCACCACCGTCGGCACGGCAAGGATACCATCGGCGCAAATGGCAAATATCGTCGTCATCCAGGGATTGCCTGACAAAAGATACACCGCCACACACCCCGCACTCCAGACCACATATTGCCAGTCCTTCCGCTCCAGCGAATAGTTCCGCGTCGCAAGCGCCGTCATCCCGATCGTCAGACAACCCACCGCCGAAAAAAGCACGCTCGTCATACTCCACTGCCAGCCCTTGCCGACCACCTGCGACACCACGCTCGTCCCCATCAGAAAGGCCCAGCCCGTCCACGAAAGCACACTCGGCCGCACCTTCTTCATGATCGTATTGATCAGGTAGATCACCTGCGCACTGCCGATAATGATGCCCGCCACTAAACCTAAGATTTTCTCCATGACCGCAAGATACGGCTCTACCGCTGCCCACTCGCGATCATGATCAATAATACAACAAAACCTATGAGAAAGATACACACCAGAAAAGTGATCAAATAGATCACCATCGCGGCCCTGCCGCCGCGCTTCGCCAAACGTCGGCTCACCGCGTTTGCTATAAAATAGGCTGCCAGCACAATAAGCCCTACGCCGGCAAAAGAAACAAGATAATCCATGTATTACCCCTTGGTAATCAACCCAACCGTATTTCCACCCGGGTCGCTGAACCAGGCAAACTTCTTCCCATCCGGCAACGGCACCGGCCCGATCACCTTCTTACCGCCCGCCGCCTCGATCTGCGCCAGCTTCTGGGTAATGTCCTCCACCTCGATATAGAACAGTACATACTGATGCGGCTCATGCCCCAGCGCCGTGATATGCCCGGTTGCGCCCTTCGTTGAATTCGTATTCAACAAAGAGGCCATCGGCATCGTCGTCGCCGCCCACTCGAAAATACCCGTATAAAAGGCCGTGGTCCCTTCCAGGTCCCGGCACCCGATCTCGAAATGAACAACAGGATTCCCCATAATAGTATTTTATCCTAAGATACCTATATTTACACAGACCAAAACGGATAGCATGCTTAGAATAGGCCTTACCCTCAGTTTCTTCGCCCTGGCGAGCCGGGTCCTCGCCCAACCCTCGGCACAAGGCACGGAATCCAACCCCTACGTCCTCGAACCAACGCCCACCACCGTGGCCTGGGGTCACTATTGGTCGGAATACCCGCCCGCATTGAAGGTCAGGTCCGGCGATTTCGTTAGGGTACATACCCTCATCACCTCCAATCCCGAACGGCTCGAAGCCGCGGGCGTCCCCGCCGACCAGGTGGAAAAACAGCTGCGCGACGTCCAGTCGATGAAAGACAAAGGTCCCGGTGGCCACGTCCTCACCGGTCCGATCTATGTCGAAGGCGCAGACTCCGGCGATATCCTCGAGGTCCGCCTCCAATCCATCGACCTCGCCATCCCCTATGGCTACAACGCCATCGGCAGCGCCGGCTTCCTCTCCGACGAGATCTTCGCCCGCAATATGCGCATCGTCCCCCTCGATGCAAAAAAGAACGTCGCCCACTGGGCAGACGGCATCGAGATCCCCCTGCACCCCTTCTTCGGCAGCCTCGGCGTCGCCCCCCCAAAAGAAGCCGGTCGCTGGAACAGCGCGCCACCGTGGATCCATGGCGGAAACCTCGATAACAAAGAGCTCGTTGCCGGCGCCTCGATCTATTATCCCGTCTTCGTAAAAGGCGCCCTCTTCGAGATCGGCGACGGACACGCCGCCCAGGGCAATGGCGAAGTGGACATCACCGCCATCGAGACCTCCCTCATCGGCAAGCTGCAATTCATCGTGCATAAAGGAAAGTCCCTTCGCTGGCCCCGCGCCGAGACCGCCACGCATGTCATCGCCATGGGCTGCGACCGCGACCTCAATGCCGCAACCCATATCGCCGTCCGCGAAATGATCAATTACCTGATGGAGGAAAAACAAATGTCAAAAGCCGACGCCTACATGCTCTGCAGCGTCGCCGCCGATGTCGACATCACCGAACTCGTCGATGGCAACGTCGGCGTCCATGTCATGCTACCCAAAAGTATATTCGTCAACAAACATCAATAATTAAAAAGCTCCTTCATCCTCGCCATAAAGACCTCCTTCTTCCGCCGCGAAACCTCGATCACCTTATCGTTCGTCAGGACCACGCTGCCCCCTTCGCCTCGCACGTATTCTTTAATATGGTGGAGGTTGACCAAAAAGGATTTGTGTATCCTGCAAAACCCACTCCGCTCCAGCAGCATCTCGTACTCGATGATCGACCGCGAAGCGGTCAGCACCATGCCGTTCAACAAATGAAATATCGTATAGCTGCTGTCGCTCTCGCAATAGACCACATCCGACAGGTGGATCACCCGGAACCCCTTCATATCGGGTATGCAAAGCTTCATCTCCGCCGGCGTCTGCACCTTATGCAGGTTGTACAAAAAGGTCTCCACCTGCTGCGCCGACGCCTTCCCCGCGATCCGCTGCCCCGCCCGCTTCACCGCCTCGACCATCAGGTCCTCTTCCACGGGCTTTAACAAGTAGTCCACCGCACTGTACTTGAAGGCCTGGATCGTATATTCATTGTGCGCCGTCACAAAGATCACCTCGAAGGGCACCGGGCTCAGCTCGTTCAGCAGGTCGAACCCGTTCTTCTCGGGCATGGCGATATCCAGGAACACCAGCTCCGGCTCGAGATCGGCGATCCGGTCCAGGGCACTGCGGGCGTCCGCACATTCGGCAAGGACCTTTACCTCGGGACAGTTCAGCTCCAACAGCTTCCGGAGACTGCTCAGCCCCCTGGGCTCATCATCTACAATAATGGTCTTGATCATGGAATAAATTTATACCATCAGCAGCTCCTCCTCCTTCGCCGCCAGGGTCAGTGTGATCAATGTTCCGCTCCCCGTCCGGCCCGGGATATCGGTCTTGTCTTTTATGATCAGCGAACAGCTCATCCGGTATTTCTCGTTCAGCACCGCGATCCGCTGCCGGATATTGGCAATCCCCATGCTCCGGTGCACCGATTGGGTCTGATCCTTGTTTTGCAACGACTGCCGGATACCGATCCCGTTGTCCTCGATCTCACAGACCAACCGGCCGTCATCGAGATAGAACAAGAGCTGCAGCTGCTTGTCCTTGTCCTTTGGATGCAGTCCATGCCAGATGGCATTCTCCACCAGCGGCTGGATCAGCATCGGCGCCAGCCTGATCTCGTCGACATCCAAACCCTCCTCCGCCGCAACAACGATCTTATAGGTGAAGTCCGAGAAACGCAGCTGCTCCATCTCCAGGTAGCTCTCGAGATACTCATTATTCTGCCGCAAAGTGATAAAGGTCTGTCGCGAATGCTCCAGATTCAGCCGGATCAACCGGGCAAACCGGCTCAGATACCGGCTCGCATTCCGGTTGTCCTCGTGAAGGATCATCTCCCGGATGCTGTTCAACGCGTTGAAGATAAAATGCGGGTTCATCTGCGCATGCAGCGCCTTCATCTCGTATTCCGCCATTTGCTTGTCGAGGCTCAGCTTCTCGCGGATCCGGCCCACCCGGAACCGGTAGACAAGCCACACCAACGCCAGCACCAGAACGCCTAACACTGTCAGGAACCACCAATTCTTCCAAAAGGGCGGATGAACCACGATCAGCAGGCTCTTCACTTGCTCCGGCCACCGGTTATTGGCCGAGAACAGCTTCAGGGTCACATGGTATTCCCCCGGCTCGAGGTTGTTGAAGTTGATGCTTCGCTGCCAGTTGAGCAACCGCCACCCGGTATCCGTCCCCGGCGTGATCCGGTAGGCAAACCGGTTCCCCTCGGGGTTCGTAAAATTCACCGCATTGAAGTTTATCTGTAGATTATTATCCGAATTCCCCAGCTCGATCCGCTCCGTGTTGTCCAGCCTGACGCCCGACCCCGTGCTGATGCCGTCCAGGAACAGCGCCGGCGTCTTCTGCGGCGCCAGCGTAAGGTCCGGCCGGAAGCTGATCAGGTGACGCTTGCTCCCGAAATAAAAGATATTCGCCTGCTCGTCATAGTAAAAGCCCTTCGCCGTAGAAGTGATCGCCACCGTCGGTAGCCCGTCGGTATAGGGAAAGGACTTGCTTTCGCCGTTCCGGATATCGAAGCCCGTGATCCCGTTCTCCATCCCCAGCCAGATCCTCCCATGAATGATACAGCTGCTGTTCAGTACATCCCCATCCGTCAGGTAGTTCTCCTCCTTGCGAATTTCTGTTGTACCCTCGGTGCAGTTGAATTGCAGGATTCCGTTGTTGAAGGAGTACAGCCAGAGATTGTTCTTCTCGTCACAGTCGATGATCAGCGCATAGTTGGGCAGCTTTCTGGCCATCGAAGGATAAGGAACAAGGGTATCGATCGCCTGTTTACTTCCGTTCCACCGGCAAAGCCCGTCGCCGCCAAGCCACATGTTCCCGTTCTGGTCCTCCGCCATGCTAAAGCAATAGGTGATCTTCATCTGGGGCCACTGCCGCTCCGAGATCTCCGTGAACTGCCGCCGGCGGGGGTCATAACGGATGACACTGTTCAGCCGGCCAAAGGAGACCCAGATATTTCTATTCCGGTCGACACACGAGCATAGCGTATTATAATCGGCGATCCAAGCCAGCTCCGGTGGCGTCACCACCCTGCCGCTGTTGAACCGCTTCCTGTCCATCCAGAACAGTCCCATTCTCGTCCCGACCCAGACAGTGTCGGCATTGTAAGGCGTGAACACGCTGATATCATTGCTGATCGACTCCTTGTCCCCAAAGAATACCCGGCGCTTCAGCTGCTTGGTGTACTTATCGAGCACCAGCACGCCACCCTTGTTCCTCAATCCCACAAAAAGGTTTACGGAATCCGACCAGATCGTCCGGATATTGCAATTCCGCAGCTCCGGCTGCTCGGCAGCAAGATCGTAAGCGGTAAAAAAGGGGCTGGACAGGTTCTCCTTATAAAGACCCTCATTCGTTCCTACCCAAAGCCGGCCCTCCCGGTCCTTGAACACCGTTGTACACTGTTTCCCCTCCAGGTATTTGGCGTAGAGGCTCAGGGTACCCTCCGCCGCATGGTATTGCAGCACATACACCCCGCTTGCCTTGCAGGTGATGGCCACCAGGCTGTCGTCCAGCAGGATGATCTTGCTGTCCACCTCGTCGATCTCCCGGGAGCCATCAAAAGGCAAGGGCATCTCCACCACCTTCCCGCTCGTCAGGTCATAGGCATTCAACGTATTCTTCTCCATATTATGGATCAGCAGCTCATTCCTCCGGCCGGAATAACAGAGGCGATGCTGCTCCCCGCGGTCAAGCAGCACCTTCTTCAGCTCAGGGTGGCGATTGACAAAAAAGGTATCGATCCGGTTGCGCTTAACGTCGTAGTTGGAGAAGACTACCGCATTCTCCTGCAGAAAATGGTCGTCGCCATATTCATACAGGCTTCCGCCAAAGATCAGTTCCTGCCGTCCCGCATCGGCTGGCAGAAAATGATCGTACCGACTGATGATCGATCCCGACGAGTCGAAGACATAGAGTCCCGTTCGGGTGGAAAGGATATAGTTGCCCCGCTTGTCGCGGGTCGTTTCATAGACATTGTTTGCCCAATAGGAAATGGAGGCGTCGCAGGGCACCGTCAGCCGGCGGAAGCGGCGCGTGCCGGTATGGAAGACAAAGGCGCCCGCAATCGTGCTGCCGATCATCTCCTCGCCTTGCATCTTCAACAGCGAGATGCGATTCGCCGGCAAAGACAGCTCCGCCGATCCGGTGTAATAGCTCGTGAAGAAACGGCCGTCAAACCGGTTCAACCCTTTCCGCGTGGCCACCCAGATATACCCAAGCGAGTCCTGCACGATACCCGAGATATAGTTGTTGGAAAGCCCTTCCGTCCGTGTGTAGTGGGTGAAGCTGCTGTCGCCAAAAGACTGCGCCTTTGACGTCGACGTAGCCAGGACGATCGTCAAAAAGGTTAGCAGGAAAAATGGGGGGTGTCGCATAGAAGCCTTTACAGGCGTTGGTTTGGTGGATTAAAAGTACGACCGAAAATGGACACTTCCACCGCGTTTTTTTCACTTTCCGTTCACGAACGAGAGGACGCCGGTCGCTGTTTCGCCGCCTCCGTTCCTTAGATTTGGGCGGGATGCAACATCCCCGCCCATTTTGCGTCTTTCCCCTACAACCAACTTCTATGCTCAACAACAGCCTCACCATCGCCTGGCGCCGCGTGGTAAAAGACCGCCAGTTCTCCCTCCTCAACATCCTCGGCCTCTCCACCGGCCTGGCCTGCGCCATCCTGATCTATTGTTGGACCAGCGATGAGCTCGCCGTCGACCGCTATAACCAAAACGACCCTCGCATCGCCCAGGTCCTCCTCAACTCCCCCACCTCCGACGGCCACGCCATCACCACCGCCGACTACACCCCCGGCTACCTCGCCGCTACCCTCACAAAAGAATTTCCCGAGGTCGAGTCCGCCGCCGCCGTCGTCGGCAACCCCTGGCACGACAAAAAAGGCGTCCTCCGGAGCGGCGGCCACACGACCGCCACCACTGGCGTCTTCATCACCCGCAGCTTCTTCGACATCTTCTCCCTTCCCATCAGCGACAAGCAGCAAGTGCTACAGGACAAGATGGATATTGTCATCTCCACCGATCTGGCCACCCGCCTCTTCGGCACTACCGATAACCTCATCGGCAAAACCCTTGAATGGAGTCCAAAAGACTACGCCGGCATCTACCGCATCTCGGGCGTCTTTCAAAAGCCCCCGGCCAACGCCACCCTGCAGTTCGACCTCGCCTTCAACTATTCCCTCTTCCTCGATAAAAATCAAAAGCTCCTCGACTGGCGCAACAACGATCCCGCCACCTTCATCCTCCTGAAAAAGGACGCAAGCCTCGACAACTTCAACCGCAAAATAGCCGGGCTGATAAAAAGCAAGAATGCCGAGGCAAAGTCCACGCTCTTCGCTCAACGCTATTCCGACCGCTACCTCCACGGGGTGTATGAGAACGGCCGACCGCAGGGTGGCCGCATCGAATACGTCCGGCTCTTCTCTCTCATCGCCATCTTCATCGGGGCCATCGCCGCGATCAACTTCATGAACCTCTCCACCGCCAAATCCGCAGGCCGGATAAAAGAGGCCAGCATCAAAAAGGTCATCGGCGCCAAACGCTCCGCCCTCATCGGCCAATACCTCGCGGAGTCGCTCCTCCTCACCTCCTTCGCCGTTCTCCTCGCCCTCGGCCTGGCGGTGCTCGCCCTCCCGCAGTTTGACCACATCACCGGGAAACAACTGCATCTTCGTTTCGATGTCCCCTTCATCACTACCCTCCTCGTCATCACCGTCATCACCGGCCTCGCCGCCGGCAGCTATCCCGCCTTCTATTGCAGCGGCTTCAAACCCGCCGCCAGCCTCGCAGGCCGGCTCCCCAAGAGCATCAGCGAGCTATGGGTAAGAAAAGGGCTCGTCGTCTTCCAGTTCACCCTCTCGGCGCTCTTCATCATCGCCGTCCTCGTCGTCCATCGCCAGATGCACCTCGTCCAAACCAAAAACCTCGGGTACGATCGCAGCCACCTCCTCTACTTCCATCCCACCTTCGAAACCTCCCTCCCCGATCTCGTACAGGAAGTACGCCGCACCCCCGGGGTTCTCGACGCCGCCAATTTCGGCCAGAATATCACCAACCGGGACGGTGGAACGACCGACATCAGCTGGCCCGGCAAAGACCCCGCCGTCAACATCTCCTTCACCGACCTCTCGATCGGCTATGGCTTTATCGAAACGGCCGGGATCAAATTAAAGGCCGGCCGCTCCTTCTCACGGGAATATGGCAACGAAAAGGCTTCCGTCATCTTCAACCAGGCCGCCATCGACATCATGGGGATAAAAGACCCGGTCGGGAAGACCGTCCATCTTTGGGGAACCGATCGCCGGATCATCGGCGTCGCCGAAAACTTCCACTTCCAGTCGCTTCACGAAACGATCAAACCCTGCTTCTTCGAATGCAACGAAACCGGCTTCGCCTCCAATATCATGGTCCGCGTCGCCCCCGGCGCAGAACAAACCGCAATCCAGCACCTAAGCGAGCTCTATAAAGCCAAAAGCGGCGGCCTCGCCCTCGAATACACCTTCCTCGAGGACGATTACCAGCGTCTCTATGCCGCAGAGACCCGCGTAGCCCTGCTGGCCCGGTATTTCGCCGCACTGGCCGTGATCATCTCCGGTCTCGGCCTCTTCGGTCTCGCCGCCTATACCGCACAGAAACGCCAAAAAGAGATCGGTATCCGCAAGGTCATCGGCGCCTCCACCGGAGACTTAATAACCCTTCTTTCCCGCGATTTCCTCGCCCTCACAGGCCTCGCCCTCCTCATCGCCTTCCCCGCCGCCGCCTGGCTCATGAGCCGCTGGCTCCACGGGTTCGCCTATAGAATATCGTTATCGGCAGACCTCTTTCTCTTTTCAACCGGTACGATATTAGCCATAACTATATTGTCCATCGGCTGGCAGTGCATGCGGACAGCCTTGGCCAATCCCATCCGCGCCCTGCGCTCGGAATGACAATAATATGTACCTTGTGTCCATGAGAACCTACCTCCTATCCGCCATCATGGCCCTGACCTTTTTTACAGCGCAAGCGCAGCGCGCGCTGGATAGTTTAATCCCCGTAAGAGGATTCTGCATCGACGCCCCCCGCCCCAATGGCCTGGACTCCTTTATAAATTTCATCAACCAGGAGCTCGCACCCAGGAAAGTAAACACCCTATTGATACTGGTCGACTACCACTATCAATTCAAAACCCATCCCGAGCTCGCCGACAGCTTCGCCCTCTCCAACGCCGACGTCAAAGCCATCGTAAAGGCCTGCGCCCGGAACAACATCCGCATCATCCCCCAGATCAATCTCCTCGGTCACCAGGGCTGGGAACAACATCCCGGCAAGCTGCTCCAAGCCTATCCCGAGTTCGACGAAACGCCCTGGGTAAAAAATCCCGAACATTATGTCTGGCCAAACGCCGATAATTTGTATTGCCGCAGCTACTGCCCCCTCCATCCAAAGCTCCACGCCGTCCTCTTCGACGTCATCGATGAGCTCTGCGACGCCTTCGAAAGCAATGCCTTCCACGGCGGCATGGACGAAGTGTTCTATCTCGCCGAAAGCAAATGCCCCCGCTGTGGCGGCCAGGACCCCGCGATGATCTTCGCGGGCGAGGTCCGCACCATCCACGACCACCTCGCTCAAAAAGGACGTGAGCTATGGATCTGGGGTGACCGCCTCATCGACGGCAAATCCACCGGCATCGGCATCTGGGAAGCAAGCTATAACAACACCTGGCGCGCCATCGACCTCATACCGAAGGACGTGGTCATCTGTGATTGGCACTACGAACGCCCCGATAAGACGGCCGTGTTATTCGCCATGAAAGGCCTCCGCGTCGTCACCTGTCCCTGGCGCAACTCCGAGTCCGGCGTCACCCAGGTCGACGACATGATCCGCTTCCGCGATGGCTCGACAAATGAGATGAAGCCCCGCTTCTATGGCATCTGCGAAACCACCTGGAGCCCCACCCGCGTCTTCCTCAATGGCTTCTACGGCATCGCTCCGCCGCCTGCCGCCAACCCGAACCCAAACGGCAGACCCCGCGGCACGGCATGGCAATGCTTCCGCGACGTCTACCAGCACATCAACAGCCTGGGTAATTAAAGCGGCGGGCGGTCCGCCTTACACCGCCGCAGCCCTCGCCACCCCAAAGAACCGCCTGGCGCTGAATACCAGCACCAACCCAAAGGTCACTCCAAACATAAAGGCGTCAAACGCCCCCTTGCCCCAGTCGACCGGCCGCGCCGGCAACGCCGTCAGCGGAAGTACAAGCAAAGTCATCACCACCCAGATAAAAATGCCATAAAGCAAGGCAAGCAGATAAGGATTCAACGCAGAAATTTTACTTTTACGGTAAAGAAGAAAAAAGAACAGCGTGAACGAGAAGGCGATAAAGAAATGAAAGAAGAGGCCCAATAACATCACCGGCACGCCCCCCTTCATCGAAGTGGGCAAGCCAAGCGCCCCGCCGGCGATGTATTGGAACATCTTCGTCGCAAACCGGCCGCTCCGGACAAAGACGTCGAGATAAGCATAGGTAAGATCCAGTATCCCGGCCAGCAATCCCGTAAGCAGCACTCTTTTGAAAAATGGACTCATAGTATTGATTTAAGTGAAAGACGGTCAGGGATCAAATCTCGGCCGTCCGCCCGTGATCCATCCTTCAAAAGCCAATCAAAAATAATCAAAACGCGATCAATCGATTATGACCGACCGCCAGCTGATCGAACTCAGTGCACAGGAACTCGCCGCCCGCCATGGATTCAACCTCGACTCCATGCGCCAGCGCGATTTTGAATACCTCTGCGCACGCATCGAGGAGAGCTCCGGTATCCTCATCAGCCTCTCCACCATAAAACGCATCCTAAACAGCCAATACCACCGCCTGCCCCAGGTCGCCACCCTCAATGCCATCGCCGTCAACCTGGGCTACACCAACTGGCAGGCTTTTAAGGCAGCCCGACAGATACCCACGCCGGCACCCGCCGCAACCACGCGGCCGTCCCCAAAGGCGCCCGCCGCCAAATCCACCCGCCGCCCCTCCTACCCCCTCATCGCCGCTGGCGCCATCGGCCTATTCCTGGTAGCCCTCCTCTCGTGGAACTATTTCTCCTCCACCCCCACCGCCACAGGCGCCGCCTCCTTCGGCATCCGCCGCACCACCGCAAACACCGTCCCCAACACCGTCGTCTTCACCTATGACATCGACCACACCCCCGGCGACAGCTTCTTCATCCAACAGTCCTGGGACCGCCACAGAAGGGTACGGATAGAAAAAGGCAGTCATACGCTTACCGACATTTATTATGAGCCCGGTTACCACACCGCAAAGCTCATCGCCACCGACAAGATCATAAAGACCCTCGGCGTCAGCATCCCCACCAATGGCTGGTTCTTCTACAGCAAAGAATCCCTCAGCCGCGGCCTCCCCGCCTATATCCACACGCCCACCCCTACCCGCAACGGCATCCTTGGCCTGGAAAAGCAGGACCTCATCGACAACCGCATCGATCCCGACAAACCGCAGGTCATTCTCTACACCTGGTTCCCCGGCGCCATCGCCACCAGCGCCGATAACTTCCGGCTCGACGCAAAGATCAAAATGACCGATCTCCGCAACACCGCCTGCCCCTTTATCATGCCCGAAATATTCTGCCAGCACGGCCTCATGTATTTCGCCGCCACCCTACCCGGCTGCACCGGCGCCGGCGGCGAGATCAACGCCCAGTTCGGCAACCATTTCCTCGACGCCCGATCCACCGATCTCTCCCCCCTCGCCATCGACGTCCACTCCTGGCACCGGATCGAAATGCTCGTCAAACAACAGCAGGTCACCATCAGTATCGATGACAAACCCGTCCTCACCAGCTCCTACACGACCTCCGCGGGGTCCATCACCGGCCTCGGCTTCCACTCCACCGGTCTCGCCTCCATCGACAGCATCCGCCTCACCGGCCTCGACGGCACCGTCGTATACCCACACTGAGCGCACAAAAGCGATTCGCCTTCACTGAACCTATACCGCAGTATCAAAGAGAATCCCCCGGTTCATTAGGTACTCCGCCCATATTCCCGTAACTTATCCAAACCATTAGACCTATATTTCATGAAAGATCTGAAACTTATCCTCACGTCCTCGGCTATCGTCATCGCCGTGGCCGCCTCCTTCGTCCTCCGGGAAAAAAAACAAAATTGCCCCTGCATCCAATCCCCCATTCTGCAAAAAAAACTCACCGATTCTGCAAATTTTTTGCACGCAACCCCGTAAAAAACGGTATATTTGGTTAAACTATACTGCCATGAACCGCCGGGATATCCTCAAAAGACTTTCTTTGCTCCCCCTTGCCGCCACCGGCGTCGCCAGCATCGCCGCCCCGAATTCCGCCGAAGGCCAGAACGCCGCTAACAGCGCGGCCTCCAATGGCTCCGCTAACAAGGGCGCCGGAAACAACACACCCACCCCGCCGGCCGTCACCCGCGACCTCTTCGCCGAGCTCGGCGTCCGCCGCGTCATCAACGCCGATGTCACAATGACCTTCCTCTCCGGCTCCCTCATGCTCCCCGAAGTATTGGAAGCCATCAACTCCACGTCCCACGACTTCGCCAATATGTTCGAGCTCCAGGACAAGGTCGGCGGGAAAATAGCCGAGATGCTCAAGGTAGAAGGCGCCATGGTCACCTCCGGCGCCGCCTGCGCCATCCTGCTCAGCACCGCCGCCTGTATCACCGGAACTGACAAAGACAAGATAAAGAACATCCCCAACCTCCCCGGCCCTCGCCCCGAGGTCATCATGCAAAAAAGCCACCGCTATCTCTTCGACCAGGCCGTCACCACCACCGGAGCAACCATCGTCGAGGTCGAAGGCGCCGACAGAATGGCAAATGCCTTCACACCGCAAACCGTCATGGCCCTCTTCTTCAACGCCGCCGAAAAACATAGCATCACCCACGAAGAATTCATCGCCATAGCGAAAAAACACAATATCCCTACTTTGCTCGACGCCGCCGCCGACGTACCGCCCGTAGAAAACCTGTTCAAATACCAGAAGATGGGCTTCGATCTCGTCACCTTCTCCGGCGGCAAGATGATCCGCGGACCCCAAAGCGCCGGCCTCCTCTTCGGCCGCAAAGACCTTATTGAAGCCGCCAAGCTCAACCATAGCCCCCACGAGGCGCCCATCGGCCGCCCCATGAAGGTCAATAAGGAAGAGATGTTCGGCATGTACGCCGCCCTCCGCTCCTACATCGAACGGGACCACCAGAAAGAATGGGATGGCTGGCTGCAGCGCGCCAACCACATCGGTGGCCGCCTCGCCGCATTGCCCACCATCAAGACCGAGGTCTGGATCAATCCGGGTCCCGCCAACGCCTTCCCGAATCTTATCGTCGACTGGGACCAAAACCACTTCAAGATCACGCCAAAGGATGTCCGCAAAGCGCTGCAGGACGGCAACCCCAGCATCGTCACCGGCACCCACGGCGACAAGCTCCTCATCGGCGTCGTCCTCCTCCGCCCCGACCAGGTCGACATCGTCATCCAAAAGGTAAAAGAAGTGCTCACACATGCGGTCTAAGGTCCGCAGCTCCCTCTTACTCATCACCCTGTTTGTCCCGGCATGCAGGAACAACAAGGATCACGACTGGCCCATATACAAGGCCGATGCCCACAGCACCAGCTATTCGCCGCTCCAGCAGGTGAACAAAACAAACGTCGCCAGGCTCCGGCTCGCCTGGACCTTCGACCCCGGCGACAGCATCCCCGGCGCCCGCCCCGCCAGCAGCGAATGCAACCCCATCGAGATCGACAACACGCTTTATTTCACCTCCGGCCGCCATCGCGTTTATGCCATCTCCGCGACAACAGGTGAAAAACGCTGGTCCTTCGACCCCTTCGACGGCGGCGAAGGCGGCGGCGTAAGCCGCGGCGTCACTTACTGGGAAGACGGCAATGACCGTCGCATCCTCTTCACCGCAGGCGACCACCTCTTCGCTCTCGATGCCCGAACCGGCAAACCCATCCCCGGCTTCGGTACCAACGGCCGCGTAAGCATGAACATCGGCATCCGCGACGACCCCAACCACATCTCCATAAAACCCACCTCACCCGGCATCGTCTACGACCATCTCCTCATCATCGGCAACGAGGTATCGGAACTATATGGCGCACAGCCCGGCTATGTCCGGGCCTATGATATCCGCAACGGAAAACTCGTATGGACCTTCCACACCATACCCCAACCCGGCGAAACCGGCTACGAAACCTGGCCTCCCAACGCCTGGAAATACGCCGGCGGCGCCAACGACTGGGGAGGTATGAGCCTCGATGAAAAAAGAGGCCTCGTCTTCCTGGCCACCGGCTCACCCTCTTATGATTTCTATGGCGCCGATCGCAAAGGGCAGGATCTTTTCGGCAACTGCATCGTCGCCCTCGATGCAGCCACAGGTAAATACCGCTGGCATTTCCAGACCATCCACCATGATCTCTGGGACTACGATCTCCCCGCCCCACCCAACCTGGTCACGGTCACCCGCAATGGCCAATCCATCGATGCAGTGGCCCAGACCTCGAAAGTCGGCTTCCTCTATCTGCTGGACCGCGAAACCGGCCAACCCCTCTTCCCCATCGAAGAACGTCCCGTCCCCGCCTCCACCGTCCCCGGCGAACAAGCCTGGCCAACCCAGCCCATTCCACAAACGCCTGCCCCCTATGCCCGCCAATTCCTGACGGAAGACGACCTCGCCGATTTCTCCCCCCCATCACACGATTCGCTCATAGCCCGCTTCCGCGCTCTAACCTATAAAGGTCTCTTCACTCCGCCCTCCGTCGAAGGCACGCTCAATTTCCCGGGCACCATCGGCGGATCGGAATGGGGCGGCGCCGCCTTTGATCCGGCCACCGGCACCTTGTATTTAAAGTCGAATAACTCCCCCGAGATCGACCAGCTCAAAAAGATCGACCCTCAAAACACCACCTCCCCGCGGGCGACACCCCTGCACGCGGGCCGTGCCGTCTATAGCATCTATTGCGCAGGTTGCCACAAGGCGGACCGCGAAGGCGACTCGTCCCTCTACCCTTCGCTCATCGGCCTGGAACAAAGGAAGACAAAACAACAGGTCATCGAAATGATCCGGCACGGCGGCGGAAAAATGCCCGCCTTCGCCACAGCCATAAAAGGAAAACAAGAAGAGTATCTCGCCGCCTATCTCCTCTCCGGCAGTGACCGCAAACTCCTTCACGAGGAATCCGATCTGCTCGAGATCAGCCAAAATCGCGCTGCCCTCAGCGAGACCAACCCGAAACGACTCATCACCGACACCGCCACCACCTACCTTAACGTCCTCGCCTATACTCCCTTCAGGGGCTCCGGCAACACCCCCGGCATCAAACCACCCTGGGGCGAGCTCATCGCCGTCAATCTCTCCACCGGCGACTATTCCTGGAAGGTCCCCGTGGGCAACGACAGCATTTTCTCCACGCCCGGTGGCCTGCCTACGGGTCTCACCGGCTCCCCCGGCCCCATCGTCACCGGCGGCGGCCTGGTGTTCATCGCCGGCGGAAAAGACAGGAAGCTCCACGCCTTCGATAAGGACAACGGTCGCCTCCTCTGGACCACCACCCTCCCGGCCCTGGGCTCCTCCACCCCCTGCACCTATATGCGCGACGGAAAACAATACCTCGTCCTCTCCGTCGCCGGCGATCGCCTCCACCCCTCCGGCGCTATCATGGCCTTCGCACTGCAGTAAGACCACCACAGCGGAAAATTCAGTAAATTACAGTAGGAGCCGCCGGCTTCGGCGGCTCCGGGAGGTATACCATGCAATACCGGCTCTTATTTTCCTGCCTGTGCACCCTCATTGCCTTGCTTCCGCAAGCGCAGGGAGTGGTTTCCCTGAAGATCGATGGCACCATCAACCCCGTCACCGCCGGCTATATCCATCGGGGCATCGAAAAGGCGCAAAGCGAGCACGCCGAATGCCTGCTGATCCAACTGAACACTCCCGGCGGCCTCCTAAAATCCTCCCGCATCATAGTAGGCGATCTGCTGGCAAGTCCCGTCCCCATCGTGGTCTTCGTATCTCCTCCAGGTTCCCAGGCAGGCTCCGCAGGAGTCTTCATCACCCTTTCCGCGCACATCGCTGCGATGGCGCCCGGGACCAACCTCGGCGCTGCACATCCGGTTTCCGGTTCTCCGCAGGACCAACCCGACGCGGTCATGAACGAAAAGATCACAAATGATGCCGCAGCCTTCATCCGAAGTATAGCCGACAAACGCCACCGGAATATCCAAAGGGCGGAAAACGCCGTCCGCAATAGCGTCTCTGTAAGCGAGAACGAGGCGCTGACCGAAAAGATCATCGATTTTGTCGCCCCCAACACGGCCGATCTGCTGAAAACAATAAACGGTCAGACCGTCGAAACGGCCGAAGGGCCCCGAACCCTCCACACGGCGGACGCCCACATCGATTTCATGGACATGGGCTTCGCGGAAAAATTGCTCAATATCATCAGCGACCCCACCATCGCCTATCTCCTCATGATGCTGGGCATGTACGGCCTGCTGTTCGAACTATACAACCCCGGCGCGATCTTCCCCGGCATCGTCGGGTTCATTGCCCTCGTGCTTGCCCTCTACTCCCTGCACATGATGCCCGTGAACTATGCCGGTCTCGCCCTGATCCTCTTCGGAGTGGTTCTCTTTCTGCTGGAAATAAAAATTGTCAGTCACGGCCTGCTGGCTATCGGCGGCGCCGTCTCGCTGCTGATTGGGTCCCTGATGCTGATCAGGACGACCTCGACGCTCGAATTCGTCCGGATATCCCGGGCCGCAATATATTCCACCGTCACCCTCTCGATCCTGTTCTTCCTCACGGTCCTCGGCTTCGGATTAAAAGCCCAGCGGCAAAGACCGGTCACCGGCGCAGAAGGGCTCATCGGCCAGACGGCCACATCCCTCTCTCCGCTGACTCCCATCGGCCAGGTGCAGCTCCACGGGGAGATATGGAAGGCGATTACAGTCGGCGGCGATATCGGGCAGGGAGAAAAAGTGGAGATAGTGGGCCTGGATAACTTAACGCTGCAAGTCAAGTCAACAACGGGGTAACCCTCATTTATATGGAAAAAGTTCCGGTGATCACTGTCGTCATTATTTTTTTCGGACTGCTTGTCCTGGTCAATGCGATCCGCGTCCTGCGGGAGTACGAACGCGGCGTCGTCTTCCGCCTGGGCCGGCTCATGGCCATAAAAGGACCGGGCCTGATCCTCCTGATCCCGATCGTTGATAAAATGGTTAAGGTGAGTCTCCGGACCCTGGTGCTGGACGTCCCGCCCCAGGATGTGATCACCCAGGACAATGTCTCCATTAAAGTTAATGCCGTAGTTTATTTTCGCGTGATCCAGCCACAAAAATCCATCGTGGAAGTAGAAAACTATCTCACCGCAACGTCCCAACTCTCCCAGACTACCCTCCGCAGCGTGCTGGGCCAATCCGACCTCGACGACCTGCTCTCCCAACGCGAAAAGATCAACCAGAAATTGCAACAGATCATCGACGCCCATACCGAGCCATGGGGGATAAAAGTGTCCAACGTCGAAGTGAAACAGATCGATCTGCCCCAGGAGATGCAACGCGCCATGGCAAAACAAGCCGAAGCCGAACGCGAACGCCGCTCGAAGGTCATCGCGGCCGAAGGGGAATTCCAGGCCTCTCAACGCCTCGCCGACGCCGCAAAGATCCTCAGCGAACAACCCAGCGCGATCACCTTGCGATATTTGCAAACCCTCCGGGAGATCGCCACCGAAAAGAACTCCACCACCATCTTTCCCGTTCCGATCGATTTGTTAAAACCCTTCCTGGAACCACGGAAATAATCATATATTTGCCCCGCTAATCGAATAATTATGAAAAATCACCTGACTTTCATCGGTCTGGCACTATCAGCTATTTTATTCCCGTATTGCAAGAGCGGGCTCGTCACCATGTCCAACAGCTGCTACGACCTCATCAACCAGGGACAACAGCAGAATAAGACCGGCAACTACTCCGCCGCTCTCGACAACTTCAACAAAGTCCTTCAAAAATGCGATGCCTACGACGCCAAAGACAAGGGCTATGCGGGCAAGGCTGCCGCCCTCAATGGCTTACAGCAATATTCGGACGCCCTCGACGCAGCCGGCAAAGGCCTCGCCATCAACAAAAACAGTCTCGACAATCTTTTTGAAAAGGCATCCGCGGAAATGGGCCTGGGCAACTATACCGGCGCAAAGAGCGATCTCAATACCATTTCCCAGCTGACCGAAAAAAACCGGAACACCGCCCAACGAGCCACTCTTTATTCGAAAATGGCCGAGGTCGATACCCGTCAGCAGCAATACGACCAGGCCTTGCAGGACATGCAGCAGGCCATCGCCATCGATAATTCCAACCTGAAATTCCTCATGCAGGTAGGCGATATCCACGTTGCGGCAGGCAATTACCCCGCCGCCATCACCAGCTATCAGCAGGCCATCGATAAAGGCAAGAATGATCCCGAAGCCTGGAAGGCAAAGACCACCACCCTCATCAAAATGTACCAGGCGAAATACAAGACCACCGACGCCGGCATTCTCGCCCGGAAGATCAATTCCGCCGATCGCCAGACCCTTTGTACCAGCATCAGCTCCTCCAAACAGGCCGGCCTGCAGGACATGGGCATCGACCTGGTCCAGGCCTCCATCTGCAAATGATCCAAAAACCTCAAAATTCGCTAACACATGAAAAATACATTCGTATTTGTACCTGCCCTCCTCGCCGTCCTGCTCACCAACTGTAAGAGTATGAACAACACCCAAAAGGCAACCGCCGCGGGTATGGCCGTCGGCGCCACCGCAGGAGCCCTGATCGGTCATGGCAAACATTCCGTTCTGGATGCCCTCATCGGCACCGCTATCGGCGGCGGCGCCGGCTACCTCATCGGCCGCCACATGGACAAACAGGCCGAAGAGATCAAACAGGCCGTCCCCGACGCCCAGGTCACGAGAGTAGGCGAAGGCATCAATATGACCTTCAATTCAGGTCTCCTGTTCAAGATCAATTCCAGTGTCCTCAGTGAAGAAGCCAAGGTCAATCTCGAAAAGGTCGCCGGCATCTTCCTGAAGTATCCCGACGAGAACATCCTCGTCGAAGGCCATACGGACAATACCGGGACGCCCGAATACAATATGGATCTCTCCAAAAGACGCGCCTATGCTGTCAGCGACTATCTCGCCACCAAGGGCGTTTCCACAAGCCGGATGGATATCAAATGGTACGGCGAGAGCCAACCGAAAGTTCCCAACGACAACGACGCCAACCGGGCGCTCAATCGCCGCGTCGAGCTGGGCATCATGGCCAACGATCAGATGAAGCAAAAGGCGCAGCAAGGGTCGCTCAACTAAGTCCGCAAGAAACGGGTAGCTCCTCACACGGGAATGAGCCAGCTTTGTGTTACAAAATTTGTAAACATGCACCAGCTCAGCAATCCCTCCATCTTGTACTTTGGAACACCGGTTGTCCTGATCAGCACGATCAACGAAGACGGCTCCTTCAATCTCGCCCCGATCTCTTCGGTCTTTTGGCTCGGCTACCGCTGTATGATCGGCATCGCCGCAGGCTCAAAGACCACCGAGAACCTGCTGCGGACACAGGAATGCGTTTTGAACCTTCCCTCCGCGGACCAGGCCCCCGCGGTCAATCGCCTCGCCCTCACCACCGGCACCCATCCCGTGCCCGCGGGAAAATTGGCAAAAGGATACCGTTATGAACCGGCAAAATTCGAGCTCGCAGGCCTGACCGCCGATCCCTCATACGAAGTCGCCGCCCCTCGCATCCGTGAATGTCCCGTCCAGCTCGAAGCGGCCTTCGTCAACATCCACCCGATCGCCGCCGAGACCGGCATCCACCAGGTCCGTACCCTCGCGCTGGAACTAAAAATACTCCGTGTGCACCTGGACACCGCGATCCTCGTGGAAGGCACCGACGACCACGTCGACCCCAACAAATGGCGGCCGCTGATCATGAGCTTCCAGAAATTCTATGGACTCGGCGAGCAGATCGGCACATCAACGCTTGCGACCGTTCCCGAACGCCTCTATCGCACCCCCGACACCGAACAGGCCGCCGCCACTTTTCAAAATGCCTGGTTTATCCACCCCGCCAACGGCACCGACCAAATATTCAACAACCCGGTCTCCCATTCACTGCGCTCAAGCGCTCGCTTCCCACTCCCCGCCTGCCCAAAACCCACCGGCTTGGGAGCCCACACACTCGAAAAATACAACCTCCGCCCATCCGGGCTCAGCCTCGCCTCGATACTGTACGTTCCCCGGTTCACCTCCGCACCCAGCGGCCTGGGCTCACCCCAGGTCCCGCCCTTTCGGAAAACGATGAACAATTCCATGGCCTTCGCCGGCGCCCGCCTGCTGCTGAAGACGATAAAGGACTCATCCGCCGCCACGGCGGCATCCACATCGCTCACGCTGTCCGCCGCACTGAACGCCACCGCCACAGGCGCCTGGTATGCCCCGTTTTGATACGCACTCCTGTACAGATGAAAATGCCCCGTATCCCCCACCGGCTTCATGAAATAAAGCGACCCATCCGCCGTCACCGCCGGCGAAAAAACAGAAGGATCGCCATTGACCACATCGGGCAGCCGCCACGGCTCGCCCCAACCCGCACCCACCCGGTCCACCCGCCACAAATTCCCTCCGCCGCCCGGATAATGTTGGCTGTTCCACACGCCATCCAACACCTTTCCCCCCGCAACAGCCGGCCGGTTGGACGAAAAGATCATATAGGACCCATCCGGCGACATCGCCGGCTCGATATCCTGCCACTGCCCCGAGAACGCCGCCACCTCCGGCCGCGACCAAACCCCCGCCTGGAGCCGCGACACAAGGATAGTGCCGCTCATCGCCACCCCGCTTCGATGAAAATAGACCGTCTGCCCATCGGGACTGAATGCCGGCGCCGCATCCGCTACCGGTCCCGAAATTACCCCTGGCCCAAAGAGTTCCGGTTCCACCACCTGTGCGAAAACACTCCCCCAACAAAGACCCAACCCCACGAGAAACAATAGCCGCTTGATCATAAAAGGATTTTGGGCCAATATCCGCCTTCATCCGATTCCTTCAAAGCCGATTCAACCGTTGCCCGCCCCGTTTCAATCAATTACTTATGTCCCCCGGCAGCGCCGCCCGCCTCCCTTCCCTCCCGGCCATAGGACGGCAGATAAGCCCCGATGGTCAGGGCCAGGCCGGATAGGGAAACCTGTTCAAGATTACATCTCTCCGCAGCACAAGTCGGGTGACGAGCTTGCATCAGGCGGACATATGACGAAAATCATTGTATTGAGGCTGCGGGCTCAATATCTTCATCGCTGGTTTCCCATCTAAAAAATCATCAACTATGATACTTACCATTCCCACCAATTTCACCCCCGGTAGAACCAAAACTGGGCGTGCCAGTCGCTTTAGCACAATCCTTTTGGGGACTTTGGCTCTTATGGGCATATCCTGCAGTAAGATAGCACCGGCGAGGCCTGCAGGCCCGGACAGCTCACAGCAGACCGCTACCTCCCGGGTATCCGACACGAAAAAGGGCGGCGGCGCTCACTTTTGCGCGGGGGCCCCGCTGCGGCTTTCCGGCGAATTCAACTTTCCCCTTGACTCCAGCAGGCCAAATCTCGGCATCGTGAACATCTACCTGGGCCCGTTTCCCATCGGTCAATACAATTACTTTGAGTTGCGCTTCCCGGGTAAACGGACGTTCTCCGGCGACGTCTGTAATCTTACCGCGTACGAAGAGTCCTGGCAATTTCATGTGACAACGACCGTTTCCGACCTGAAAGGAAACATACTTTTCCAAATGCAGGATAACCGATGGCAGATAAACCGGCGCGCAGTTAGGAAATACAATTATGATGACCATGGCATTGAAGTATTCGATCATGACGGCCGCATTGCCTTTAGTATGGATTTTCGGCCGAACCCCCTGGAATACAATATTCCCGCCTTGTATTTCCAAGGCATTTATCCCTGTACGGACAGCACATTGAGGTACATAGAGGATAACCCAAACGACAGGGGGTTTTTTAACATCTGGCATGTCCAGTATGGCACCCCTGCGTTGAACCGGCAATTCGACCACCTTTATGATTCCCTGCCGGTGTTGCCGATGTTCAGGTATACCGGCAAGGACTGGCAGCATTCGCGGCTTTAAGCAGTCTGATCTCGAATGGCTTCCTGTTCGGCGTCCACCAGACCCCCTACTCCACTGAGGGTCTTGCCGCCTAATAGCCCGGATTCTGCATGGCCGTCTTCTGAGCTGGTGTCAATGCCTTTCCATTTTGCTGAATCCCATCTAAGAACGTTTGCGGTATGGGACGTAAGTTATGTTTAGAGGCAACATTAGCCGCAGCATCAACATTAAATGCCTTAGCCCGTGCAACCAATGTATTGGTTCTTGACAGATCCTCCCAACGATGGTATTCTCCCATTAATTCGCGGGAACGTTCATCTAATACCAGGCATAACATCCTGTCATAAGGATCGGACAAGCCTAAAACGCCGATGATATATTCATCCTGCGCAGGCAAAGGTGATATACCGGCAATCGTCAGGCTTGAGGTCGCAGTCGTTACGGGGATATTGTTTGATTCATAATACGAATTGCCTGGATAGAAGGAATTACCAACACCCGGTGACTGAAGACTGGCGGATTGTAACGTATTGCCCCCATCATAATACGCGGCCCTGTTTTCGCCGTTGGCGAATTGCGCACGGGTACGGACTGCATTGATATAAGGCAATGCGTCGGTATATGCACCTGTGCCGGCCTTGGCTAACCTGACCTTTGCTTCGGCAGCCATTAGGTAAGTCTCGGCTGAACGGGCTAAAATAAAGTCTCTATGACCGACAACATCGTTCAGCGAATTCCTTGACCCGTCTATATACTTGCTTAATGACGGGAAACTCTGACCGGCTGTCGTTAGATCCGTATTCAATGCGCCATCGGTGATCCTGCCATTAGGATAGGCTACATAAGTGGTCGGTATATTTCTGCCGGTGCCATTGACATCCTGTACAAGACTTGCCGTGGTGCTTTTACAGATCTTGGACAGAGCAAAACGGGTATCACCCGGTTGATCGACCACAAACATAATTCCCAGATCACCTTTGACATTCGGAGCCGTCGGTGATGCTCCATTTATAGCGCTTTTGGTTCTAAAGGATTTCCAGAACCTGGAGTCATTCACCAGGTCATAAACATCATAATCGTAGTAAGTAGTGGCCAGCCTGCTAAAAGGCCTGTCGCCTGTCAGATCACGGGCCATTTGGTCCTGGATATCATACCTTGAAACAAAATACAGGTGTTGTGTATTCCCATTGGAAAGGTTGGTGTTTACATCATTGGTAAATTGAGCCGACAAGAGTATCTCGGGCAATTGTTCGTTTGCCGAGTTGACGCCGGAAAACTTCCATATACTTGCAAAATCCGCAGCCAGCGGGTGATTGGCGATCACCTGGTCACATAAAGTGCCAACCTGTGCCAGGTCGGCAGCAACCGTAGAAGAATTCCAGGAACTGTTGATCTCGCTTGCCCTTGACAACAACGCCTTAGCCAGGTAATGCGAAGCAGCATCCTTTGTAATATGATAAGGCCCCCCAGTAGTAGGTAGCAACGTTTGAGCCTTCGTCAGATCCGCGATGATCGATGCGTATACATCCTGGGGTGTCGCTCTTGTAAAAGCCAGCTGTACGGTTGTGACCGGCGTAAGCTGCAGCGGAACACCGCCGTATTGGGATACTAACCTTAAATAGCAATAGGCACGCATAAAATAGCCTTCTCCCAACGAAGTGCTTTTAACGGCGGCAGAAGTGGAAGTGCTGGCCGTAGCATTCGCGATCAGCAAATTAGCGTCTCCGATGCCTGTGTATAAAGCATCCCACTGCAAGTTTGCGCCGGCAGTATTGGTATTGACGGCGGTAACTACCGAATTAAAGGTCTGATCATAATTGTTCCATGGTGAATTGGAAGGGTCACCGCCAATATGGAATTCATCCGTCCCATAATTGGCAGCACAATAATACCATTCGCCGTTGGGCGGGACGTCGAAGACCTGGTAATACGTTCCCACTGCCAGTTGCAGGATACCGGCGTCCGTTTTGTAAAAATCGGTATTTCTTGCTGTTTTCAGGTTTTCATCCAAAAAATTCTTTTTGCAGGATGACCCACCGGACAGCACAGCCGTAAAAAGAAGGAGTTTAAAGACGCTTTTATATTTAGACATATAATTCAAGTTTATTGTTGTTAGAATGACGCGTTGATCCCAAAAGTGAAACCCCTGTTCCAGGTTGGCCCGATGACGTCCATATCCAGGAATTTGATCTGAGAGTATAACATGCCGGGATTTTGTACCTGGAAATAGGCTCTTAAATTAGTTGCCCAATTCCTGGTAACCGATTTATTGAAATTATACGCCAATGAAACGTTCCGGACCTTGATAAAAGATGCTTTCAGATAGCCCAATGAGGCATAATAGGAATCGCCTGCGGCGCCCCCTGCATTGAATATCGGCTTTTGAAATTGTGCATTGGGGTTATTCTCCGTGTAATAATTGATCTTCCGGTTAAAATAACGTCCCGCTTCTACTTCGCCGCCATAAGCATACATGTAGTGCAACCTGCTGTATAGGAAGAAGGACAGTTCCCATTCTTTATAAATGACCGTATTTGTCATACCCAGGATCCAACGAGGCCTTGTCCATCCAATGATCTGGCGGTCATTGTTGGGATCGATCTTGTTGTCACCGTTTACATCCTGGATCCTTATACTCCCGGGGGTAAACGCATTGCCGTTAGCGTTGAATGCCTGGATAGCACCCTTATCTGAGGTGTGCCATAACCCTATGGCTTTGTAACCATAGATTACGCTGAGAGGCTGACCAGGGAACCAGCCGTTGTTGATATCGGGTTGAGTTCCGTTTGACAATTTTACAATATGATCTTTTTGCCAGGCTGCTGAGACCGTGGTCGACCAGATGATATTCTTTTGCCGGATATTCACCGTCGTCAAAGAAATATCAACACCTTTATTTGCGGTTTCTCCTATGTTATCAAGAGTGGAGGTGTATCCTGTAACAATCGGAATGGATCTCGACAACAAAAGGTCCTTAGTCGTCGAAGTATACACATCTGCACTGCCTGAAACGCGTGAATTGAATAGATGGAAGTCGACGCCGATGTTGTATTGAGTGGTCTTTTCCCATCCTACCTTCTTGTTGGCCAGGATCGCATTAGGTATCGAGCCGGCAGTGTTGGTGGATAAGAACGGATAGAACAAAGAAGTCGTTGCACCTTGTGTCGAGTAAGGTTGGACTGCTGAATTTCCGGTCACACCGGCGCCGACCCTTAATTTAAGATCATTTACCCAGGCCGCTTTCATGAAGCCCTCTTTGCTGATCCTCCAGGCCAATGCCGCGGAAGGAAACCAGGAGAACTTGTGACCCGCGGAAAGAACGGAGGACCCATCCTCTCGGGCAGATACGGTTAACAAATATTTATCCTTGAAGGCATAGTTGAGCCTTCCCATGTACGAAAGGAGCTGCTGTTCAGTAAGGTTGGATTTTGTGCTGAGGGCGCCGGTTACAGTGCCGCTCGTCAGTGCATTCCATAGCTGGGAAGACAAGGGAACGCCATTGCCTGTTATGCTATCCATCTCCATTTTATAATAGGTCCGGCTGGCTAATAACGTCACACCAATACTGTGGTCCCCGATCGTCCTGTCGTAATAAAGAAGATTATCCAATGTGTAAGAGAACGTACTGCTATCCACCTTCGAGGCATAGCTGGTGCTTCCGCCATTGGCAACCGAGTTGGCATCGATATAGGTTCCATCCCGGAAATTGGAGAAGTCGGGGCCAAAGTTCAACCGGTACCTTAGTCCTTTCAGGGCAGGAATAATTGCCCCGGCATTAATTTGTCCGTAGAAGCTTCCAAAGGCCCTTAAGTTTACTCTTTCGGATATATTATATTTCCATTCATCAACTACGTTCTTAACCGCATTGTCTCCGCCCGGAAACAGGATCCTGTTGCCGGCGGAATCATAAGGTTTGGCATAGGAGAAGAGCGCTCTTGCCGATTCATATAGTCCCCCGGCGGGTGTGCCGATCGTGGCAATACCAACCGTTGATTGTCCATATTCCTGGGTACTGTAAGAAATGTTGATATTACTTCCGAAATTAAGCCAGCTGGACGCATTGAAGTCGATGTTTGCTCTTGCCGTATATCTTTCGTATGATTGACCTTTAATGGTTCCTTTATTATTCAAATATCCAAATGAGGCGTACGCTTTGATCTTATCTGTTCCGCCGGCTACACTTACGATGTTATCCGAAGTCACCGACTGCTGCTTAACGATCTTAAACCAGTCAGTGGTGGAGACCTTGGAACCATCCCACGTGCCGCCGGCCCAACCCTTGGCAATATTTGCCCATGCAGTGGGATCGGTGGTCGCTGCAAAATAGGTTTTATCATGTGCGATATCCGGTTGATCCCCCCTCGGGTAGGTGCTGATGCCTGTGGTTGGATTTAAGCCCGCGTAGTAATATCCCCAACGGCGAAAACTGATATAGTCGCTGGCATTCATCATCTTTTCATCATCGACAATATTGTCTAACGTAAGCGAAGTATTAAATCCCAGGGTCACTTTGCCGTTTTTTCCCTGCTTGGTTGTTACAATAACAACGCCGTTGGCGCCGCGGGAGCCGTAAATGGCGGTTGCGGATGCGTCCTTCAGGACATCTATCGCTTCAATATCGCCCGGGTTGATATTATCTATACCCCCTGATATTAACGGGATCCCATCGACAACGAATAATGGAGTGTTGGAAGCCGTCAAAGAACGTACACCACGGATGTTAATGGTCGGAAGCGTGCCGGGACGTTCATTCGACCCAACGTCTACGCCTGCCACTTTTCCCTGCATGGCCGTGAGGGCGTTATCGACAGGCCTTGACCGTATATCCTTTTGATTGATCCCCGCAACGGCCCCCGTTACATCTGATCTTTTGACCGCCCCATAGCCGACGACCACTATATCGGACAAGTTGTCGTTCGATTTCTTTAATGACAGCATCAGGTTCGCTCTGTCATCCACAGCGATTTCCTGTGACTCGTGCCCCACGAAACTGATGATCAATTTTGCCTTGCCGGATAAAACGCTTAGACGGAACACGCCGCCATCTTTGGTAAGCGTAGAGTTTTTTGTACCCTTCTCCAGAACGGTCGCACCCTCCAGTGGAGCGCCGCTGTCGTCTGTGACCTTGCCGGTGACCGCGAAATTCTGTGCATGACCGGAAAAAAAGGAAACAAGGAGAAAGAGAAGAACAACGTTCTTCCTGAGCAGTCGTTTGTTCATAATGGCATTATCGTTTTGGTTAAAAATGGCGGTTTCCCGGATAAATATCCGGGGGAAAGGGATGGACCAAAAATTGACAGTGTGGATACCTGGCCGAGGGCGGGGACTAAAAATTACGCAATCCAAGGAAGATATTGAATTTTCACCAATCTGCCATCCTGTGCCGTCCTGCCGGTCTAAAAATCATATTTCTTTCTCCGCGGCCTCGATAACATAGCGATCGCTTCTTTATCATTATTCGTGAAAGTCTCCGTTACCGGATCCCAATAGATCCTTCTTTTCACCTTCATGGCAATATGATGCAATAAACAGGCGCTGCAAGACCGGTGGCCAACTTCAACAGGCGAAGAAGGCTCTTTTCTCGTCTTGATACAATCCAACCAATTGGCATGTTGTTCGGCGCTTTCATACAAATGAATTTCATCCGGCCCGATAACCGACCGCAGTATTCCGGGATCGCTTGCATCGATGGGTTTAACCCCGGTGCTGTCCGAAACAGGATCGGTATCCGTTACTTTATAACTTCCCCGGGTTGCCCAAAGCCATCCCGTGGTGCCGATAAATTTCACCCCATTGGGTAGCTCATTTGAAACGATCATATGCACACCGTTGGCATACAATGCTTCCGTTTTGAATATTCCATGAACATCCCACAGCCCTTTATAATTCGGGTCATCAGTTGGGAACCTCGCACTTCCCCATATCTCGATCGGGCCGGTAAGTTCTGTGCCCATTCCCCAATGAGCCGTATCGATATGATGAGCGCCCCATCCCGTGATCATGCCGGCGCCAAACTGTTCGCATCGTAACCAACCCGGTCTGCTGGAAATACCGCTGTTATCCGCATTTTGTGAATGTACCCTATCTTCCGTATAGTAGATGTCAGGAGTAGCACCCAGCCACGCATCATAATCCAAGCCGGGGGGGATCGGCATCTGCATTCTATTGCCACCTCCCGGGTCGCCCGGCAATCCGACCTCGACTGTTTTCAATTCCCCGATCCTTCCGTTCCGGACCAGCTCACAAACTTTCTTGAACTGCGGCCATGGATCGATCGAGCGTTGCTGACTTCCCATCTGCAGGATCCTTCCGCTCTTTTTTACCGCATTACTTAATATCCTCCCTTCTTCAATGGTCAGGGACGCAGGTTTCTGCAAGTACACATCCTTACCCGCATTGACGGCATGAACGGCAACGATCGCATGTTGATGATCCGGCAAGCTTATATGTACCGCATCAATATCTTTGTTGGCCAACAGCTCGGTATAGTCGGTATAAACGTCTATTTCCCAATCGCCTTTCAGGCCGCCGTTGAAGGGCGCAGCTTTTTCATAATTGCCTCTTACGGCAGCAGGCCCGGCCGCAGCCCGGTTTTTATCTACGTCGCACACGGCCCTTATCCTCGCGCCGGAATACCTTGCCACCGCCGGCATGTCGTGACCAACGGAGATCCTGCCGCAGCCAATGGAGGCGACGTTGATCAGGTTGCTCGGCGCATTTTTGCCAATTACGCTCGCCGGGACGATCATCGGAAAATTAGCCGCAATAGTGGCTCCCGCGGCCGCCTTAACAGTGTTGCCCAGAAATTTTCTCCGTTCCATTTTTACAATTATTTCTTCAATGACATCATCCGCGCACCCTTCTGTGCCTTCAATGCCAGTTCTGTCGTAAGAAAACAGTGTTTCTGCGTCATGGCCGTCTCCGTTCTGTTCAATACATCATCGACAAACAAAGGACCGAACGGCAAGACCTCATTGTTGCAATCCATGTGCACCATCTCCTTGTTGTTCACCAGGTAGAGATGATTGCCGCCTTTGTTTCCCGAGGCGATATCCGTGTTCTTTCTGACCTCGATAGTACCGTCCGTCCCGAGTATGGTCAATCTTCCGTCTCCCCAGGTATCCAGACCATCCGGCGTAAACCAGTCAACCCTTATATAACCGACGCCGCCATTGCCGCTGAGCATGACATCCCCAAAATCCTCGAAGAGCGGCTTGTCCGGATGATGCACATTTCCTACCTGCGACATCAACACCTGCGCATCGCTGGAGCCGGTAAAATGCAGATACTGATCGAATTGATGAGAGCCGATATCCGTGAGAATTCCACCGTATCTTCTTTTATCCCAGAACCAATCCGGTCTGTCCGCCAATCCTGTTTTTCCGACATTGTTGTGAATTCTATGCGGCGCCAAATTCACCGTTTGTATGACCTGCCCGATCGCACCCGTTGCCACCAGCTGACTCGCCTTTTCCGTGGCCTTGTTCTCAAACCGTTCACTGTATAAGATGGAGTATATCCGGTTGGTCTCCTTCTGGACTTTCTTTACCAGGGCCAGCTGCTCCAAACTGATAATGCCCGGTTTGTCGCTTAAATAATCTTTCCCGTGTTGCATTACGCGAATACCTAAAGGGGCTCTTTCATCGGGTATACCCGAACTTAATACTAATTGGATAGCGGGATCTTCCAGTATCTCACTTTCACTCTTTACCGCCTTCGCTTCGGGATAGGTCTTCAAAAATGCCGCCGCCAGATCGGGCTGTTTAGCATACAATGCCACCAATTCGCCGCCCCCTCTCTTGATCGCATCGGTCATCCCATAAATATGCGGGTGGTCGATATTGATCACGGCAAATTTTATCCGGTTGGGTGCTGTAATGATTTCCTTTGGTCTTTCGGCGGACGTTACAAATTTGGCCTTACTGATCAAGGGAGACATGATCAGTAAGCCGGATGCTTTGACAGAATCTTTTAAGAATTGTCTTCTGTGTTTCTTTTGATTGTTCATGTGGCAATGGCTGTTCAGCCATTGTTAATGTACGATTTTTTTGTAAGCGATTACATTTACACCATATCTGTGCACGTCTGCGGGCCTCGGCGACGGCTTCTGGATTTCTTTAACGTATTTATATTCAACATGTTGTGGGCGGGAAAGAAACTCGGGCGTTCTTTGTCGATCTGTCGATTTCCATCGAATATTGGTAGGTCGTTTGTTTTATCCCGGCCTTTCCTGTTGGAAAAAGGCGTTTTGTCGCCGATCAGGATGGCGGCCGCTGCCGACACGGCAAAGATCCACCAGCTGAAACCGGTCCTATAGGCAAAACTCCGTAGCCACTGGTTCATGGCCAACCTATCTCCGCATCGCCGCACGCATCCTCACTCCACCTTCAGGCTCGCGACCGGGTTAGCCACCGCAGCCTTTACGGCTTGAAAACTGATTGTTCCAACGGCAATTCCGATTGTGACCACTGCGGCTACCAGAAATACGGTCCAGTTGAGATCGGTCCGGTAGGCAAAGCCGGCCAGCCATTGGTTCATGACGTACCAGGCAACAGGTACGGCAATCAGGATGCCGATTAGCACCAGTCGAACAAAATCCTTCGCGAGCAGCGCGACGATGCCCGATACACTCGCGCCCAGTATCTTGCGAATACCGATCTCGCGGAACCGCAGGTTCGTGGCGTAGGCGGCCAAAGCAAACAGTCCGAGGCAGGAGATCAGGATCGCTATGACCGTCAAATAAAGGAACAAGGTCCCTTCCCGCTCCTCGGACTGATACAAATGGTTAAAGGAATCGTCGAGAAACTCATAGCTGAAGGGTTCGCCGGGATTGTATTGTTTGTAAAGTGTCGCTGCAACCCGGATGGCCGCGGCTGCATGTTCGCCCGTAGTGCGGACATACATTCGCGAAAGCCACCAGCGGGGCGACGGTCGGTAGAAAACCGCCGACGCTATCTTTTCCCTCATCGATCCGAAGTGGAAATCCTTCACCACCCCAACGATGATACCCTTGAAAGGTCCGTAACGGTAGTGCGTCCCAAGAGGATGCTTTAGGCCCATCTCTTTCACGGCCGCCTCATTCAGCACAAATCGGGACGAATCCGAGCTCGTCCCGGTGAATCCTTCTCCCTGTGCCAGCTGCATTTTGAAAAAAGAGAAAAAATTATCATCCACCACTACCTGCCGGGGATTAAAGATCTGATTGGCCGGTTTACCCTCCCACTCAACGTTTCCACCCGGCCCGCCAAAATCGATGATCGAATTCGTGGATCCGCTGACACCCTGCACCCCCGTAAGCCCAAGCAGTTGCGCCTTCGCCGTCCGATAGGCCGGGCGCATTCCATTCATATCGAAGGAAAACACATGACTTCGGTCATATCCCAGGTCTTTATGATGGATATAGTTCAACTGCCGGTAGACGACAAGCGTTCCCACGATCAGGCTCACCGAGCAGGCGAACTGTGTAACTACAAGCATCTTGCGGAAAACAGCATCGCCCCTGCCAATGGACAACCGCCTCCTCAGCACCTTCAGCGGATCGAACGAGGAAAGCAACAGCGCCGGGTAGATGCTGGACGCCATCACCGTAGCCCCGATAGTACACCCGATCACTGCCCACATGGCGCTATTGGTGATGTCGAAAGCCAACTGTTTTCCGGCCACTTGGTTGAATAATGGCATCGCCAGCCCAACCAGCGCCGCGGCGAGGATCGCCGAAAACAGAAATAGCAAAGCCGTCTCCACGACAAACTGAAGGAATAGATGGATCTTTGCCGCTCCAACGATCTTGCGCATGCTCACTTCCTTGCTTCGTAACATAGCACGGGCTGTCGATAGATTGACATAATTGATGCAGGCGATTGACAGAATCAGCAGCCCGATGATCATAAAAATGGTGACGGTCTGCGCACCGGCGTCCGAACCGTCGGCATTGTACAAATGCATCTTCTTCAGGGGTAAAAGGAGATAATCCGCATCAGTATCCACGGGTCTGTTTCGCAAGTGAATCTGGTTCAGTTTCGCAGGCAGCCCCGCGGGCGACGCCCCGTGTCTCAGCTGAAGAAAGGTGATATATCGATAAGTGCCGAAGTCGTGGTTGAAATCGATCTTTTTCGACCGGTACCATTGCGCCAATTTGTCCATCGGACTCAGTATATCGAACTGGATATCCGAATTCTGGGGCGGGTCTTTGATGACGCCACTTACGGTATAATTTTCATCTCCTTCGGCCGTGATCACCTTGCCCAGGGCGGTTCCTTTCCCAAAAAACTTTCTTGCCGTCCGTTGTGTGATGACTACAGAATGCACATCTGCAAAAGGCTGCGATGCATTCCCCTCCACCAGCGGGAAATCGAACATCGAAAAGAATGAAGGATCGGCGACAACCACTTTCTCATGTACAAACTCCTTCTCGTTTTTGTAATGAAAAGCCATATCAATATCAGTCAAACGCACCTGTTCGACGACTTCCGGGAGCTCGTTTTTAGCCAACGGTCCCATTGGCGCCACCAGCAAAGGCCATATTTGTTTGCTGGTTCCCGTGCCTCCGAAAACCTCCATCCGGTAGATGTCGGATCCCTTCTTATGAAAGCCATCATAGCTGCGTTCGTCATTCACCCAAAACAGGATCAGGATGCCAACCGCCAAACCCACGGTGAGGCCGGCCATATTGATCAGCGAATAGAATTTACCCTTCAACAAGTTGCGCCAGGCGGTCTTGAAGTAGCTTTTAAGCATGGGGGGAATTTTAATGTGTAGTAGGGCCGTGGTTTTAAGATATCTCTAAAATTTGAAAATGCCAAAATAAGCTACACCGCTATGCGACGAATTGGCGCTTCTTTAACTTTCATCGAGCCCAAAATTGGGCTACTTTCAGAGATCAAAACTATGATAAAGAACTACCTGATCATCGCCTGGCGATAGAGCGAATTTGGAAGGAGATCTATCCGGGCACACCTTTTTCCTATAGTTTCCTCGATGATTCCATTGCGGCCCTATACAGAACAGAGCAAAAGACCGCGACGCTGATGAATGTGGCAGCGGCTATCACGATCTTCATTTCTTGCATGGGTCTTTTTGGTCTTTCCCTGTTCGCAGCAGGCCAACGCACCAGGGAAATCAGCATCCGCAAGATACTCGGCGCCGGAGCCATGAATATTGTATCACTGCTAAGCCGAGATTTCTTATTGCTGATCGGCCTTTCACTGGTCATCGCCTCGCCGGTCGCGTGGTACATCACTCACCGCTGGCTCGGGGATTTCGTTTACCGCGCTCCGATCAGCAGTTGGACCTTCCTCCTATCGGGTGGCCTGGTCCTGCTGCTGGGTCTGCTGACGGTAAGTGTTCACACCATCAAAGCCGCGACGGCTAATCCAGTCCAGAATCTTCGGGCAGAGTAACGGTTTGCAAATAATTTCAAAACTTAATTTAACTATAACGCTGTTGCGTTCGGTAGGTCGAAGCATATACAAATTGCCTTTCCAAGGTAAATGATCCAAAAAAGAGATCAGCGCCAAAGCATAGGTGAATGCCTCTTGACACAACTGCCAGCCACTACGCCAAAGCTAATATCCAATCGGTTTGCGCTCAGGACCCGAAAATAACCCGCCGCTCATTCGCTTCGGAGGGATTTTATGGGGTTGGCGAGAGCCGCGCGGATGGTCTGAACACTCACCGTCAACAGGGCAATGGCGAGGGCGACGGCGCCGGCCACGAGGAAGATCCACCAGCTGATCTCCGTACGATAGGCAAACGTCTCGAGCCATTTGTACATGGCCCACCACGCGACCGGGAAAGCGATGAGCGCCGCGATCCCGACAAGCATCGCGAAGTCCCTGCTGAGGAGGCCGATGATCCCACGGACGCTGGCACCGAGGACCTTGCGGACCCCAATCTCCTTGGTGCGTTGTTCGGCCGCATAAGTAACGAGACCGAAGAGTCCGAGACAGGCAATGAGGATGGCGAATACGGCGAAGGTGATGAAGATCTGGCCGGTCCGCTGCTCGGCGTGATACAATTTATCAAAGTCATTGTCCATGAAGGTGTATCTGAAGGGCAGTCCTTCTTTAGCCGCATGGAACTTACTTTCCACCTGCCGGACGAGAGGGAAAACATCCTTCGTGCGAAGCCGGACGGCCATGGTGCTCCAGTTAAACGTGTTGACCAGCATGACAACGGGGCGGATCTTGTCATGCATGGAGTTATAGTTGAAATCCTTTACGACACCGACGACATGATAGGTGATAATCTTGTACAGGTCATCGTGATTGTAGAGGATCAGATGGAGCGGGTCCTTCACGCCGAGCGTCGCCACGGCGGCTTC
>Ga0310811_10000699_pt1 | contig 42954 bp, 40 predicted proteins | sample YCmetagenome_FD_207642 | JGI IMG/M metagenome (GOLD analysis project Ga0310811, IMG submission 207642) | Soil microbial communities from experimental microcosm in Duke University, North Carolina, United States - YC | ecosystem: Engineered > Artificial ecosystem > Soil microcosm > Unclassified ...
ATTGTCTTTTTCATTGCCTTAAAGTTTTTAGTTGGGCAAAATTGTGTAAGGAACTGCAAATCGCGGTCATACTTTCGGGTGATTTTAAGCAGCAGCACCCGATTTAGTACTAAAGTATGAATATTTAGGGTATAAGCCCAAGCCTTTTGCCGGTCTCCACAGCCTGGGTGCGACGCCTCACATCCATTTTACCGAATAGCTGCGCCGAATGTGTTTTGATGGTATTGAGCGAAACAAACAGCTTGTCTGCTATTTCCTGGTTGCTCAGGCCTTCGGCCATTAATTGCAATACTTCCAACTCACGTTTGCTCAGGTTCAGGCGTTTTAGTTCGGCCTCATTAAGAACAAATTCCGTAGACGGCGACAGGCGTACTTCCTTCTCGATAATTACTGTCTCCACTTTTGGTCTGCGTAGTTTTGCGGCGATCCAGATACCCAGCCCGGTAAACAATAGTGCGATGATGCCGATGTAAGTGTCCATTTGATCGTCAGCCAGCACATAGCGTATTTCGAACCATCTGATAATAAAAATGATAGCGGCCAGCGCAATGCCGTAAAGAATGGTTTGTTTATAGCGGGATAGGAATGTCAAAATTCAATTTTTATCCGGAAATAAAAATGCTAAAAAACAACGTCATTTCGAACGATAGTGAGAAATCTTAGACTACCTATAAGCCGGGGCACTCGCTTGTATAAGATTTCTCCGCCTATCGGCGATCGAAATGACAACCGGTGAAAGCCTTACAATACCTGTTCGTTATATAATTTCTGTAACGTTTCAGCCGGATCCTCACATAAACCAGGGTGCACTTTGGAAGTTTGCACCACGGTACTGCGTGTTGCTGTAAGCCATCGAAAACGCGAAGCCAGGTCAAGCTGAGCTATCGGTCCGCCATCTTTACTGCCACGACATATTTCAGCAAAAGAATGCAGATGAGCTTTAATTTCGGCGACATCGATACGGTTGGAAAATGAACACAGGCGGCTCTCATCGATGGTGCACAAGCATTGCAGAAATTTGAGTTTAGGACAATAGAGTATCACTCCTGCATTCAGGAATTCCTCGCGTTCTACCTGGGGCACCACGCGGATAACGGCGTACTCAAACAAGTTGCTCTCTTGCATTTTGTGCTTCCTTTACAAAAATACCCGATGCGGCTATACGTGTATTTAAAAATTGAGTGTAAATATCCCGTACTTCATCCGGGCTTTCCTGCCATTCGCTTTGCAGCCATACATCCGGAATGAGGGAGACGATAGCATCTATACGTTCCGGTGTCAATATTTGCTTTAATTCTTCATCGGCCCCTTCCAGTTCCGTTGCCCTTGGTAGTAAAACATGATCTTTCACCTGCAAAAATGGCCTCACAGCCTGCTCCTGCCAGTTATCCCATGAATGGTGGAAATATAAGGCGGCGCCATGGTCTATCAGCCAAAGTTCCTTGTTCCAGGTGAGCATATTGGTATTGCGTGGTGTACGGTCGACATTGGTCAGCAAACAATCCATCCATACGATCTGCGATGCCAAATGGTAGGACACATGCATTACCGAAGGATCGAACGTAATAGCTCCTGATAAATAATGTAATCCTAAATTCAGTCCCACACTGGCTTTCAGCAGGTCCTGTATCTCTTCATCCGGTTCGGAGCGGCCGAAAGCTGTATCGAGATTGGCAAAAACGAGTTGCGGAACCTTAAAACCCAACGCCCGGGCTATTTCTCCACCTATCAGTTCGGCTATTAAAGCTTTCACGCCCTGCCCCGCACCACGGAATTTGATCACATAAAGGAAACCATCGCCGGCTTCGGCGATAGCAGGCAGCGAGCCTCCTTCGCGCAACGGGGTTACATAGCGGGTTACGTTAACGGTGCGTAATTCGGGTTTGATGAAATTCATTTTTCAGCCGGCAACAAAGCTATAAAATATGACGGGTAAAAAAACAAAAGCCACCCCGCATTACCAGGGTAGCTTCATCAGTTTAGTTAGGGTCAATTATTTTTTTTCAGCTACCTTATCCAGCAGCAAATATCTCGGCCGGTCGGTAGCCTGTTGCGCGCCGCTGGTTACGTCGATGATCATGTGGTGCATTATGCCATCGCTTTTATTGGCGGGCCATTCAGGCAAACCACTGCCGTTCGGGTTACCGGTTTTGATGAAGTTGGCGAAGTAATCTTCCATAGTTGCCGAAACTTTAAAGTCATCAGCGCCCCAGTCATATACCTTGTTGCCATTAAGGTTGCCCAGCGCGTATTCAATTTCCGAAGCATGTGAAGCGCCTGGGTATGGCGCAGGCTGAGGATTTGGCTTTTCATTGGCATCGCCTTTGGTTACACCGCCTGCCAGGCCTGCCTTAGCATTGCCCATGGCAGCAACCATTTTTGGCCGCGGGCGCGAGAAGATATAGCTGTAAACCGGCTGTCCGCCAGTTTTTGCGCTTTGCTCTTCCCACTTCCAGGTACTGTAAACGATAAACCGATCACTTGCCAATTCTGTCGCCGATTTGATCACCTCCTCCTGGGTCGAGCTGGGATAGAGTTTTAACACTTCATCAGCATCATTCGGGTAAAACTGCTTTACTTTTTTTACAAAATTTTCGGTTGTCGGTGCATCGCCGTACATAAAAGCCTGGTACGGTATCTCGGCCGAATTCCACCCGGCTAATAAGGGCACGTGCATCTGCTCGCCTGCTGAGAATATCTCAGAAACCTGCTTAGGCAGAAAATAACCGTCCACGATCAAAGCCATGCTCCAATTGCCTGCTTTTGAGGCGATATCCAGGAGTTTATCAGCCGGGATCGCTCTCAGGTCGGCTAACGACGAAGCGCCTGCTTTTTGCTGAAAGGACGTCCCATTTTTTTCGGCGTCTGCTAAAGATGAAAGATGCAGGATACCACCGCTTTCTCCTATTGCGCCGGCAAATAGTCCTTTATTTAGGGGCGAGGCCATCTGATCGCACACGGAGATAGAACCAGCTGACTCACCGGCTATGGTTACCCTTTTCGGGTCACCACCAAAAGCTGCTATATTTTTTTGCACCCACTCTAAGGCGGCATGCTGATCCATCAGACCGTAATTACCTGAAGCGTGATGAGGCGATTCTTTAGTAAGTTCGGGATGCGACAGGCAGCCGAAAACACCAAGCCGGTAATTTACCGTAACTGCCACAATACCTTTGGTGGCCATGCTCTCGCCGTCGTAACGCGACTCAGACCCATCGCCTGCAACAAAGCCGCCGCCGTAAAAGTAAACCAGCACAGGTAGCTTCTCTTTTGCCGATCTGGCAGGCGTCCAAACGTTCAGGTAAAGACAATCTTCGCTCATGCTGTCGGCGCGAAACATCATATCACCAAAAACATTCTTCTGCATGGCATTATGACCAAAATGATCGGCCTTGCGGATACCACTCCAGTTTTTTACGGGTTGCGGGTCTTTCCAGCGAAGGTTGCCTACCGGAGGCTGCGCAAACGGAATACCTTTAAACATATTAATCCTGGTAGCCGGATCGGTAACTCCTTCTAACACACCGTTAGCTATCTTAATTTTCGGCCCCTGGGCCAAGGCGGTCATGCTTAAAAGGGGCACAACCAACAAAATGGTAATATAAATTCTTCTCATGGTAAAAATGGTTTGGTTATAATTAAGGGTGATTTTCACTTATTGTAATAATTTGTTACAATAATAATTTATTACTTTCTTTATAGCAAATTTTTCATACCGGTTTAAACCATTTATGACGCAAGAGAAAAAGGAAAGCGAAACTAACCCCGCCGGCAGCGGTTATCTGCCCGGCCTCGCTATTGACGCGGTAATATTTGGTTTCCATGACCACCAGCTAAAAGTTTTGCTGATGGAATACAAAAGGTCGAAAATATTTGCCCTCCCCGGCGGGTTTATCCGCAATGACGAGGATCTGAACAAAGCTGCTCACCGGGTTGTCTCCGAACGTACAGGCCTTCAAAATATTTATTTGGAGCAGTTTTACGTTTTTGGCGATTTTGGACGATCGGATCCGAGGCCGATGAAATCCATTATGACGGCTATCGGCTTAAAACACGACGATACCCATTGGCTTTTGCAACGTTTTGTTTCGGTTGGTTACTATGCTTTGGTCGATTTTACAAAAGTTACCCCCATGCCCGATAAAATATTTGATGGCTGCGCATGGTATCCGCTTGGGGAGATTCCCGATCTGATGCAGGATCACGCGCTGATAATTAAGAAAGCGTTGGAAAGTCTCCAGGCAGATCTCGACCGTAAATTGGTGGCCTTTAACCTGATGCCGGAAGAATTTACCATGAACGAATTACAAACAGTTTATGAAACCATCCTCGACAGGAAGCTCCTGCGACCGGCTTTCCAACGTAAAATATTAAGCCTGGGCCTGCTGGAACGAGTTGCCAAAAAATGGACCGGTGGTGCGCATAAAGCGCCTTACCTATATAAGTTTATCTCGTAATTATCCTTTCTGGCTTAGTTTCTTATCAAAATTCAATTTTGATAGTACTATGTATTGGATAGTACTATTATTTTACATATCATTGTATCATTAAAACTGACTGATATGAAAAATTTAAAAATGACCGCTTTTGCAGCATTGGCTTTTATGCTTGCTTCAACCTGCCATTTCGGGCGGCATACAACCATTGTTGAAACCGGCGATAATTACCATTTGCGCATCGAATACGCAGGAAAAATACATTTCAATTACGATGGCACAGCGATCAGCGACATCTCGAGAGGAGGCTACGTTAAATATGAGAGAAATGATGAGACACTTGAGGCGAAGAACGATGGCCACGGAGGTGTGAACTACGAATTGTACGACCACGGCGAACAGGTAGACCCGCAAGCCGAAGGAAAGGCTTTTATAGCCCGGGCGGTTAGAGTGATGCTGCAAAAGAACCATCGCCCCAATTGGAAATGATCAAGCCCGTACCAATATGGTGCGGGCTTGATGTAAAGACAGGTTTTATATTTGGGCCGAGGCCAGTCCCGGGATCGCGCAACGCTTTCTATTTTTTCACAGCATAACCCAATCCAATATTCACAGAAACAAAAAATGCGCTTTGATTTTTATTGGGCCCGTTATTTAGTTTATAATTATCCTCGACACGCCAGTTACCGTGGGCTGCATTGATATAATAGCCGGCGCGGATACCAATAGGTATACTGCGTTTAACGGTAAAGCAATCCATCGTTTTCTCTGAAAGTGGTATCAGATAATCCAACCCGCCTCCCAGTTCGATGCCAAAATTGGGCTGATAAAAAGTTTTGCTGGCGCTGGTGTTCAGCAACTCGTCCGAAAAATCAGATGTATTCCTGATCGCCCTCTTGTCCTGGATGTGCAGCACAGCGGCTGATAAATTTACCCCGGCGAACGGGAAAAGCCTGACGTCAGGATTATTAACAACGTTGTAACCAAGCCTGGCAAAAGCCTGATACTGATTAAACTTAGCCTTTATATCGTTGCCCGTAGATGTGGATACCGGTGTAAATCCAATTCCATCTTCCAATATCCATTTATTGTGAATGTGATTCATGGAGGCGTTGATCCAAATGTTATTGCCTGATAATGTCCCCAGCCCGTTTGGTGCAAGTATGCGGTTAAGCTGGGAAAAGTACGTGTAACGATAAGTGCCCTGTATCTGAAAGGTGCCCGCGATACCGTTCATACCGTGATGGAACCATCCACCGGATTTAACGGTGTCTGTGTTTTGTGCTTTAGCAGTTAGGGAAGATAGTAATGCCGATACGGCAATAATAGTAATTGTTAATCTTTTCATAATAGGTGAGTATAATTAATTTACCAATAGTTAAACCCTATAACATACAAGGATGGGGTAATTGTTTCGGATAAATGAAAATAGCAGGTAATTCAGCCGCGCCTTTTTCCAAAGACCGTGTTCATCAAGTATTTGCCGGTGTTCATGTAAAATATTTTCGTGCCTGTTTCAAGCAGGTTTTCTTCGTGATATAATTCGAAAGATCAATTTTAAAAAATAGAAATCATGAAAGATCACCACCACGAACATGGACCGTTACCTGAAGAACAAAACGGCAATAACGACGGCATAGACCGCCGGGGATTTTTAGAGTGCATGGCATGGGCCGGCACGGGAGTATTATGGATGATGTCGGGCGGTATACTGAAATCGTTTGGTATGAGCCAGATGATAGACCATACAACCGGCAACATAAAAAACGGGCTCATAATCCCTAAATCAGATTTCACGTTCGTTCAGATCAGCGACAGCCATATCGGCTTTAACAAAGCTGCCAATCCAGATGTGGTTGGGACTTTGCAGGCTGCCATTGATAAGATCAATACTATGCCGAAGGCACCTTCATTTGTACTGCACACCGGCGACCTTTCGCACCTGGCACAGGCCGCAGAGTTTGATACGCTGGACCAATCGCTAAAAAGCGTTAAAACGGATAAGATATTTTACGTTCCGGGTGAACATGACCTGACAGATAACGGGAAACTTTACCTGGAGCGTTACGGAAAAGGCACCAAAGGCGGCGGCTGGTATAGTTTTGACTCGCACGGTGTTCATTTTGTCGGGCTGGTTAATGCCCAGGTGCAGGTTGACGGTGGTTTGGGCACACTTGGCGCCGATCAGCTAAAATGGCTCGAAGACGACCTAAAAGGTCTATCATCAAGCACCCCTATCGTGGTGTTTGCCCACATACCGCTTTGGGCAGTTTATCCGCAATGGGGCTGGGGAACAAAAGACAGCGAACAGGCGCTGGCTTTACTAAGACGTTTTGGCTCAGTATCCGTTCTCAACGGGCATATTCACCAAACTATACAGAAAGTTGAAGGTAATATTACCTTCCATACGGCCATGTCGACCGCCTTTCCGCAGCCTGCGCCCGGCAGCGCCCCATCGCCCGGCCCGATGAAAGTACCCGCCGATAAACTGAAAAGTGTTTTGGGTTTAACAAATGTGCATTACCAGGAGCATCACCACACCCTTGCGGTTACCGATGTGCCGCTGATGGAAGCTGAAAAAACAAACGGATAAGATGAAAAACATATTATTATTGATTGTTGCAGGGTTGTCCTGGGAAATGGGCCTGGCACAGTACAGGCCCGTTGACCAGGGTTCGTCTATAAAATTCACCATACAAAATTTTGGCTTCGATGTAGACGGTTCATTCAGCGGCTTACATGGTATGATCAGTTTTGATCCGCAGTACCCGGCAAACGGGCATTTCGACGTCGATATCGATGCCAATACGATCAACACCGGCAATGGTTTAAGAGATAATCATTTACGCGGGAGCAGTTATTTCGACGTAAAAAAATATCCGCGGATACAAATAGTATCAGCAAAAATATCTCCCGCAGATAAAAAAGGGGTATTCCTTTTCGCCGGAAAACTTACCATCAAAAGCACCACGAAAGATATTTCCTTCCCGTTTGAGGCCATGCCCTCGGGTGAAGGTTATTTTTTTAAGGGAAGCTTTAAGATCAACCGGAAGGATTTCCAGGTTGGGGGCACAAGTACCATATCCGATAATTTGGAAGTGCAATTGAATATCGCAGCACAAAAAGAAACCGTCCAGTCAAAATGAAAAGGAAAGCGAAATTAATAGTAATAGCGGGATTATGCGGGCTGGTCATTCTTACCACTGCTGCCACCAATATAAGCAAGCCTGACGAGCCGTATACCAACCTGCAGGTTCTGCCAAAGGATATTAGCCAGGCTGATCTGAAAAAGATCATGATAGACGATTTTGAAGACTCCATAGGTGTCTCGTGCGGCTTTTGCCATGCGCAAAAAAAGGACTCGGATGAACTGGACTACGCAAGCGACGCCAAGCCTGAAAAACAAATAGCGCGGCAAATGCTAAAGATGACGCTCAACCTTAACCGCGACTATTTTAAAATAGAAAACCCCGCGATGGGTATTAAAGGCAATGTGGCAGTTACCTGTAACACTTGTCACCGTGGTGACACCTTTCCGGATGACGGCGCAGGTGCCATTAATTAATTACCATATTTTAACGTAATTTGATTTAAAATCCATTGCGGATAACTGACAACAGACCATTATTGCTGGTGAAAATAAATAAAGCGATATACCATTGCATTTTTTGGCTGCTTGCATACTTTTTCTGGATATATATTTTCAGGAACAGTACGCTGGTGCTGGCGCATACTATCACTATCCAGTTTTGTTACCTGGTATTTATTGCAGCCAATTATTACTTTAATTCGCTGTACGTTATACCTTTCCTGCTGAACAGGAAAAAGTACGCCCGGTTTTTTGCTGCCTTTTTGGCGGCCATCATCGTTACGGCCTGGCTGAGAGTTCCGGTATCGTACGTGGTACGCAAGTACCTTTTCCGCGTAAATGATACGCACTTTAATAGCCTGGATGTTTTTTACGAATCGTTCATCAACATCTTTTTCTGGGTGTTTTTTATTGTTGCGGCCAAAATGGTGATCGAGCGCATACGTTCGCAGGTTTATATTGAACAGATAGAAAAAGAAAAAGCAGCCAACGAGCTTAATTTTTTAAGGGCCCAGTTCAATCCGCATTTCCTGTTCAATTCCATTAATTCAATTTATGCGCATATTGATAAATCGAACAAAGACGCGAGAGGTATGTTGCTTACCTTTTCGGAAATGCTGCGGTATCAGTTGTATGAATGTAACGTGGAGCTGATAGAGATTGAACGCGAGCTTAACTACATCAAAAATTACATTTCGCTGCAAAAATCGAGGATAGACGAACGGATAAAAGTTTGCTTTTCGGCCGAAAACATAGACAATGCGTTTAAAGTACCGCCGCTTATCCTGATAACCTTTATTGAAAATGCTTTTAAATACGTAGGATTTAACGAATGCAGGGAGAATCGGGTCGAAATATGCCTGAAATACGAAAGAGGTGATCTTGTGTTTAGTGCATTTAATACAAAAGACAGCTTTATTAACAAAGCGCAAGGATCGTCGGGTCTTGGGATAGCCAACACCAAAAGAAGGCTTGAGCTATTATATCCGGGTAAACACTTACTGGAAATACAGGATACTGAAAACGATTATACCGCCCGTTTAACCATTTTGAATATATGACACTGAATTGTGTAATTATAGACGACGAGCCCATAGCGCGCAAGCTTTTACAGGAATATATTGAAGAAACGGATTTCCTGAAATTGGTTGGCACCGCTGAAAATCCGTTAAAAGCGGTAGGGCTGTTAAGTGCGCAGGATGTTGATCTTATTTATCTTGATATCAATATGCCGAAAATGAGCGGAATGGAGTTTCTTCGTTCAACATCCAATCTTCCGATGGTTATCATGACCACTGCTTATGAGCAATACGCACTGGAGGGTTTTGAAATGGCGGTGATAGATTACCTGGTAAAGCCCTTCCCGCTGGAGCGTTTCCTGAAAGCCTCGCAAAAGGCCCTGGAGTACAAATCGTTGAAAGAGAAGAAAATCGCCGAAACGCCGGACGGCAAGTACATTTTTGTAAAAAGTGATGGCAAGCTTGAACGCGTGGTACTGGACGAGCTTATTTATGTGCAGGCTATGTCAAATTATGTGATACTGCAAACTACCCGGGCAAAACTGATCGTATACCTCACTGTTAAAGGTGTTTTGGAAAGTTTGCCACCTGATAAATTCATACAGGTGCATAAAAGCTACATTATGAACATCAATATGATCAATTCGATCAACGGCAATACGATTTACATCGGTAACGAGCAGGTGCCGATTGGCCAAAGCTTTTATGACGGCCTGATGGATAAAATTCTGAAAGGGAAATTCCTGAAAAGATAGCAGTTTTTAGACCGATACCGGCCCTCTTTTTATCCTGTGGGCTTCTTTTAACAAAGCAACCAGCGTGTCCAGTTTCATTGGCTTGGATATGTAATTGTCCATGCCATGGCTCAGGCAAATATCACGATCTTCCGAAAGCGCATTTGCTGTCATTGCAATAATGTATGGCTGCTCCAGTTCCAGTTTGCGTATCGTCCTGGTAGCCTCGTAGCCATCCATTTCGGGCATCTGGATATCCATTAAAATGATATCGTAACGTTTTCTTTTAAGCTCGTTTACTGCCTCAAGGCCATTATTGGTAACCAGCGCGGCGTAGCCCAGTTTAAGCAAGATACGCTCGATAAGTTTTTGATTAACCGGGTTATCCTCGGCAATGAGAATATCCATTTCATATTGCTTGCCAAAGCTTGCATCGAGCACATTATTTTGCTGGACATCCTGTGCCACCGTTTCTCTGCGCTCACCCAGTTCGGTGCAAATGCTCTTCAATAATTGATTTTGCTTAACCGGCTTGGTAAGCACGGCCGAGAAAAGGCCGGGGTATTTTTTACGGCTCTCGTCGTTGATGGAACTCAGTATGATCACCGGAACGGGGCGCGGCGAGTTCTTGATAGCACGCGCCAAACCAGCACCGTCTGTCTCCGGCATTTGCATATCTGAGATCACAAGCTGTACCGATTTATCAGATGCCAGCACCTCCAGGCACTCTTTAGCTGAAGAGCAGGTTACCGGGATAAGCTTCCAATGTTCCAGTTGGGCCTTAAGGATGACAAGATTAGTTTTGTTATCGTCGACGATAAGCACTTTTTTGCCTTGTATATTATCAAAACCAGGCATCAAAATATTTTCGGCTACAGACTTGTTGCTTGTTTTAGCGCGAATGGTGAAATTAAACACCGAGCCTTCGCCTACTTTACTTTCAACCCACACATTGCCGCCCATCAGCTTAACCAGGCGTTCGCTGATAATAAGGCCCAGGCCTGTGCCGCCGTATTTGCGCGTGGTTGATGAATCAACTTGTGAGAAAGGCTTGAACAGGGTTGACAGCTTCTCCTCGGGGATGCCTATACCAGTGTCCTTTACGCTGAACGCTATCTCAATTTCATCATTTGAAACCGCCTGCGACAAAGAGGCCTTAATAAATACTTCACCTTTCGAGGTAAACTTGATGGCATTATTGATCAGGTTGATGATTACCTGTTTAAGGCGGAGACTATCCCCTATCACAAAACGCGGAAGGTTAAAATCAACCTGGTATATAAGGTCGAGGTGTTGTTCGGCAGCTTTTTGCGAGAACATATCCATGATCTCTTCAATGCTTTGGCGGAGGTCGAAATCCTCTTCCTCAATATCCATTTTACCCGATTCGATCTTGGAAAAGTCGAGGATATCATTGATCACATTCATCAGGCTGTCGCCGCAATTAATGATAGTTTCAGTATATTCCCGTTGCTCCTCGTTTAGACGCGTTTCGGCCAGCAGCGACGCCATACCTATTACGCCATTCATCGGCGTGCGTATCTCGTGGCTCATGGTGGCCAGGAAAATACTTTTTGCCTCGTTTGCCTTATCAGCCTCCTGTCGTGCCTTAAATTCCTGGTTCTTCTGATCTTCTAATTCTTCTGATTGCGACTGCAGTTCCTCGTTCAACGCCTGCAATTCATCAGATTGTGAAAGTAACTCTTCATTTACTGCCTGCAACTCTTCGGACTGTGACTGCAACTCTTCGTTTAAAGCCTGTAAGTTATCTGATTGCTCCTGTAATTCTTCGGCCTGCCGCATTACAACAGTGGTACGTTCTCTCACCTGTTGTTCCAGGCGCGCCTTTTGTTTGATAATGCTGTGAACCCGGTACCGGTAAATGCCGTAAATAGAACTTAAAATAAAAAGGCCGGTCAGCGTTTCGAACCACCATGTGAGCCAAAACGGAGGCACCACCGTTACTTTTAGCGTAAGTACATTGGGCGACCATTTACCGGCGCTGTTCTGGCTCTTTACTTTAAATACATATTCCCCGGGGGGTATATTGGTGTAAACTGCCGTATTTTTATCTTCTACATAATTCCATCCTTTATCAAAAGGCTCCAGTATGTAAGCATATTTCTTTTTATCAGGCGACAAATAGTCCAGAGAAGCATATTCAAATGAAAGTACCGATTGATCGTGCGATAGAGTGATAGACCTGGTCTCAGAGATATCTTCTTTTAAAGGCGACTTATCATTATCGCCCCGGGACACTTCAACGTCTTTATTAAAAATCTGGAACCTTGTTAATACCAGGGGCGGGTTATATGGGTTGTCAACGATCTGATCGGGGAAAAATGAGTTGAACCCGTTTACGCCGCCAAAGTAGAAGGCTCCCGTGCGGCTTTTGAGCGAGCTATGCTGCTTGAACTCATCGGCTTGCAGGCCGTCTTCTGTAGTAAAATTCCTGAATTTGCGGGTAACAGGGTCGAACATCGACAGGCCATTGTTAGTGCTCACCCACATATGTCCTTTATCGTCCTCCAAAATGGATTGCACATAGTCATTCGGCAGGCCATCTTTTGTTTTATAGATGGTAAAGTGTTTGGTTTTCAGATCGAAAACATCCAATCCACCCAGGGTACAAATCCAAATACGGCCTGAATGGTCCTCATAAATATCGAACACCGTGTTATTGCTGATACTGTTCCTGCTATCGTCATGTTTAAAGCTTGTACAGGTATATGACTTTGTATCGAACAAACACAAACCGGCATCGTCTGTAGCCAGCCAAAAATTGCCCTTGCTGTCGCAAAGCATGGCGTTTATCCGGTCGCTGCCCAAACTTTTTGGATTGGCAGGATCGTTTTTAAAATGGGTAAAACTATTCGAGTTAGGGTCGTACAGGTTCAGGCCATCACCAAAGGTACCCAGCCATATCCTTTTGTCGGGTGTTTGAAGTATGGCATATACATTGTCGCCGCTCAGGCTTTTCGGATCAGCCGGATCATGACGGAAAGAGCGGAAAGTACCTGTTTTAGGATTCATCACGCTTACACCGTTGCCCCATGTGCCTATCCATAAATTCTTCTGATCATCCTGCTTAATGTCGAGTACATTGTCACCGGCTATACTGTTTTTGTTGCCGTCCTGGTGCCTGAAAGTAGTAAAACTGTTTTTCTTCAGGTTGAACACATCCATACCCCCGCCATCAGTGCCAACCCAGATATTGTAATCATCATCCTCAAAAAGACTTAACACAAAGTCGTTTGAAAGGCTATTTGGCAATGAATTATGTTTGTAATGTATAAAGTTACCAGTATTCTTTTTGTACAGGCTAAGCCCCCCGCCGTACACACCTATCCACATATTGCCGTGGCGGTCTTTAGTGATGATATCAACCGAATTACCGGTAAGGCTGGTGTTATCGACATCATCGTGCTTATAACTAAAGAATTGTTCCCACGCGTAGGTATATATGCTCAACCCACCGTTTTCGGTACCTATCCATAAGTTGTGGTTGTCATCTTCAGCAATGCTCTGGATGCTATTATTGATCAGCGAATTGCTATTTTTCGCGTCATGCATAAAATGCCTGAACGTTTGCGTTTTGGCATCGTACAGATTCAGGCCCGTTTCCTGTGTCCCTATCCAGACATGTCCGTCGCTATCTTCGTATATCGCGGTAACCTTATTGCCCGAAAGTGAATTTTTATCGGCGCTGTTATGTTTAAAGCTAACAAACGATCTCTTTTGGCGATCATATAAGCAAAGGCCGTCGTTCACAGTACCTATCCAGATGTTATTGTGACTGTCCCTGGCGATGGTCATTATTTCGTTGTCGCTAAGACTGTTAGGATCACCGGGATTGTTCCGGTAATGTTTAAATATCCCGTTGAAAGGGTCATATACATCAACGCCATCGTGCTGGGTGGATACCCATATTTTTCCGTAATCGTCAATAACAACCTTACTGATAAAATTGCTTGCAATACTGTTCAAACTTTTAGCATCGTGCATAAAACGGTGAAAGCGATTAGCCTTCCTGTCATATTTGTTGAGGCCCCCCCCTACTGTTGCTATCCATAAATTACCCTCACGGTCTTCGGCAATATCCTGTACGTAGTTATTGGCAATCGAGGTGGTATCTTTTACATCATTTCGGAATACACGGAATTTGTAACCGTCATAACGGTTTAGTCCATCGGCTGTACCTATCCATATAAAGCCGCGGCTATCCTGCAGTATACTGTTGGGATTCAGCTCGGATAAGCCATTCGCAGTGCCTAAATGAGAAAAATGCAGTTGTTGTGTTTGCGCAAACGAAAACACCGGGGCTGCTAAAAATAAGAGCACTAACCAACACCTCAGTTCCTTCGACACAACGGTTCTTATTACATTAACGGCTTTAACCATCACTTTTAATAAAGTTCTAATTATCAGGGGTATTTATCTGCACATTTATACGAAGTGGAAAGCTTTTGGTTATATTGACGATCTAAATATTTACTTTAGCTAAGCGTACAAATAACACTTTGACACTCCAAAAGATCATCGAAAAAGTATAAAATGAGTATAATCAACATAAGAAAGGACATTGAAACCCGGGAAGATATCCGCCTGCTTGTTGAAAACTTTTATCGCAAAGTTGCCGATGATGAGATAATCGGTGAGATATTCAGGGATGTGCTCGTCTTCAAATGGGAGACCCATATACCCGTTATGATCGATTTTTGGGAAACAGTGCTATTAGGCGGCGCGTCTTATCGGGGAAATACCATGCGCGTGCATATCGACCTTGACAAAAAACACCGGCTATCGCCTGTACATTTTGAACGATGGAAAAAACTTTTCTTCGAAACCATTGATGAGCATTTTGCCGGCATAAAAGCCGATGAGGCAAAAAAAAGATCCGAACTAATGGAAACATTGATGCTAACTAAGATCGGTCAGAGCAGGAATCCCAATTTTATACAATAATTACAGCCCCCTTTTAAGTATTACTACCTGACCAAATACCGTGTAAACACGGTTGCAAGCCTTAAGCCTATATTTTAACTTTAGCTAATCTACTAATAATCAATATTTTCTTTATTTTTATTTAATAATATTGACTATTAGTATAGGTAATTGCTTTATCTGGATCGGATATGGGTAACTTTCTTGCAAAAACAAAAAATCAGTTAGGCATTATTATTACTGTAATGTTCCTTGTACTGCTGGGTGCGGGTTATTTCTTTGTCTACATACCCGCAAATGAAAAAACGGTACAACAGCGCCGCTTTACATCGCTTCAAAAAATTGACAGTAACATCCATTCGAAGATAGATAACAGTGGCAATTTCCTCGCAACACAGCTTCACTCTTTCGACCATACGCCCGCGTACAAAGCATTCGTTACCAATTACTCAAAAAAAAATTTCACCCTGCTTTATGATCCGTCTTTACCCGGCACACCAAATAGCACAGGAAAAAATGATAAGCGCGACCATGGGCCGGTTGTCGACACAAGCGTAGATGTTTTTGTCGATAATAACGCCCAAAACCTGATACTGATCAAAAGCCGGCAGGGCGATACAAATGCCCGGCTGGGTATCCAATTTAAATTTAAGCAGTTTATCCAGTCACTTTTGCCGCATAATGTTTTCGACCAGTACATCGTATTTGCCAATAATAAAAAGCTTTATGAAACATTCCCCTCAGGACTTACTTACCAGGTACCCGATTCGCTGCTGCAGGTGGTCAATAAAATATCCTCGCCCGGCGTCCGAAGCCTGAAAATAGGAGGCACTGATTACAAGGCCTTTACGCAGCCTGTAAATGTTGGCAATGGCAACGAACTGCTTGTTGTTGGCCTGGTACTGAATGAGAGCTATCAAAAGGAAAAAAATCAGCTCCCGCTTGGTGTGGTGCTGTTTCTGTTAACCATAGCCATCGTGATGATCGTTTGCCTGCCCTGGATAAAGTTGTATAACATGGGTAATAAGGACAAGCTGACCGTGAAGGACGGCATCGAAACTGTATTGGTGTCGATGGTGCTAATGTCGTTGCTGTTCTTTGTGTTTTTTAAGTACGGGCCTTACCTGAACAATGACAAGTTCAAGTATAAAAATGGGTGGTTTTCTGCAGAAAGCTACTCGGGGAATGTATTGGCCGGCAAAATATCAGATGCCTTTGAAAATGAGCTAAAGGCTGTTTCAAATCTCCTGGACTCCGCTGATAGCCTTTACAGCCACGATCACATCCTTAAAGGCCACGGCTGGAAGGATAATTCTGATTATTACACCCTGCTTAAAAAAGCCCCGGAGAGAATTGCCGCAGATCAGCTTTTCTGGATGGATGTCCGCGGTAACGTTGTATCGCATTTGACAAACGGTACGCCTATACCAGATAGCAGCAATTTTAAGAATCGCGATTATTTTCAAAGAACTAAAAACAGCCAGCCGAACCATATTGGGCAGCCTCAGTTTTATGTGGACCAGGTAGTTTCAAGGGTCAGTAATTCCTTCACATCGGTTGTCGCAAAAAGTTCGAAACTGGAGAAGGTCGTCGCTATGTCCTTCACCGCCAAAAGTCTCGACAGCGTGGTGATGCCGGATGGATTTCAATTCGCGGTTATAGATGACAAAGGGAACGTGCTATACCATTCGCAAGCCGACCGAAACCTGAACGAGAACCTGGTAAATGAATTTGGCGAAAAAAGTCAGTTCCTGGGCTGTATGGAAGCGAAATCGGACACGTGTTTTACTACTGAATATCTTGGCCGGCAATGCAATTTAAAGATCAAACCATTTAAAAACCTGCCTTATTTTATAGTGGTATTTGAAGATAAGGAATACAATGATACCCGCGACACTGAAGCCTACTTTTTCACTTTTTCGATGCTGATTTGCCTGTTGTTATTCCTGATCATCCAATTTGGGGTGGTGTTTTTTGTATCAGCGAAACGATCATTCTTCAAAAAACAGCTATTCGACACCTCGTGGATCGGCCCAAAAGATTTTTCACATGAACAGTACAACATGGCTTCGATCGGCAACCTGATCATCATTCTGCTGCTTGGGGTTTGTTATTTTTTCAGTTCGTTCCTGCTTTACCTGTTTATCCTGCTTATTTCTATCACTTTTTCGTCACTCCTTCTTACCGGGTTGTTTGCACGTAAGTACCGCGACCGTAATTTATACCTTTTCAATTTCAAAAAGATAGCGGTAGGCTGGCTGTGCTTTTTTGCATTGCTTATCAATATAGCTGCCTGGTGGATCATGGGCCGGTCGCAAAACCTGCTGGGCCTGGGCCTGTACGAGTTAGTATTAGCAATACTTTATTTTACCTTCTATTTTTCGGGCTTTAAAGTACTTGCCCTTTGCTATGGTATCTTATCAGGCATAGGGCGCATAACTATCGGCGTGCGTAATTATGTTTTCAAACCTTACAAAAACAATTATGTGCTGCGCATCCCGTGGACCTACACGCACAGTTTTTCGTTAATGGCCACAACGCGCTTAGTTATTATAAGCGGCATCCCTGTAGCCGTGTTCTTTATCTATTCGTTCAATTATGAACAAAACCTTGACGCACGTTACCGCCAATTGCTTTTTGCCAGGCAGCTAAGCGGCAAAATATATCACCTTGCAAACAACGGAAAAGACGAATTAAAAAAAATAAACGAAGGCACGGCTTATACCTCAGGCATATATACAGACAACCACTTTATCAATGCAATTTCAGAACCCGACAAGAAATACCGGGATAGTATTAAACCCTACAACAGGGAATATTATGCTACTGCCTGCGTGCTGGACGCATTCAGGGCACACCTTAACAGCGTTGCTGTAAAAAATGATAAAATGAATTTGTCATCGATAGGGAACGAAGCGTATTTTAATTTCCCGGTTTCACATGCCTATCTTAGAAAGCTTCCGACAACAACGTTTTATCACCTGGGTGGCACCGACAGTTACATCCGTGTGAGTTCAAGACACCTCAGCTACTCATATCCAGAATGGTATCTTGGTCTTATATTTATCATTTCCATCGGTGCTTTTTATTACCTCATCCATAACATCATCCGGAAGCTGTTTGCCCTAAACCTGCCGTCGATGGGAGCATGGAAAAATATGGATGAGGAACTGATTAGCGATAGTGTATTGAATAGCCTGCTTTTTATAGTCGGCTCACCGGGTTCGGGCAAGCTGACAAAACTGAAAGAAAAGATCAGTTCGGGCCAATTGTGGGGACACGATAATCAGCAATTGACATTTGGCAGCGCCACCCAAAAAGGCAACGTTTACATAGCCGACATGATACTGATATCGCCAACCGGCGGCGAGAACGATCCGGAATGGAAGCGGTGTAAAAAAGAGGCCATGAAAGATCATGCCCTGGTTATTATTAATCACTTCGAATACAATATAAAAGACCTTACCACCAACAGCATCAAGCTCGATTTCCTGGAAATGCTGATGCACAAAGGCACCAGCAAGATCATCATCGTATCCACCGTTCATCCTGTAACCTTCCTGGATTCCTTTAACAATGATAACGCCTTCTTGTCAAAAGATGATAAGGGTCGCATTCCTGAAAATGAGCTCGAACGCTGGCACGTATTGTTGGGACATTTCAGGATAGTTATTGAACCACTTGTTTGCTCATCTATTCCCGACGATACAAGTGTGTTAAGAAGAATGGTGATGGAGGAAACGCAGTACAGCCATTTTCTGCACAAAATGCAGCCGATGACCTTATCACATATCCCTGCTTCGGAAGCTGACGGTATTGGCCCGATAAGCGACTCCCTGATATTTAAACTGCAATTAACCTCGCAATATTTCTACACCTACATATGGCAGTCGTTAACCAAAGAGGAAAAATTTTTGCTGTATGATCTTGCTGAAGACGGTTTGGTAAATCCATACGATGATCATAACCTGACCATGCTTATTTGTAAGGGCCTCATCATAAAGCCAAGCGGAACGCTTATGCTTTTCAACAAGGGTTTCCGGAATTTTATCCTGACGGCGATCGGGAACACCGAAGCTAACCGGATAAAAGAGCAGGTAAAAGACAACGGTAGCTGGGGCAGCCTGAAGACACCGATGAACCTGGTTATATTGGCCATCTTGTTTTTCCTGCTTTTTTCGCAACAGGAGGCCTACTCGCGAATCATTACCTACATCACTACAATAGGCGCAGGGCTTACAGCTATTTTGAGGATATTCCCGATGCTTAGTAATACCAATACACAGAAAACAGAATAGAAATTTCAGGCGACTAATGCGTCCTTATTATATTTGTTCCTGTAATCAACCGGCGGCATGCCGGTTATTTTTTTGAAAACATCCCTGAATGCTTTAATATCGGTATAACCAACATCGTACATCACTTCATAGATGGTTTTCCGGTTGCTTTCAAAGCTTTTTTTGGCGGCCTCTATTTTAACACGCTGTATATACTCCACTACCGTATTATGGGTCGATTTTTTGAACCGGCGTTCGAAGGTGCGGCGAACAATATTAAATCTTTCAGAAAGGTCATCCACGGAAATCTTCTGTTGAAAATTTTGCTCGATATATTCCTGCGCATTCTTTACTACCTCGTCTTCATGATCTTTTTGCCCCTTGAAAATAGTGAAAGGCGATTGATCATTACGCCCGATATCGACAACAAAATATTTGGCAGCCAGGATGGCCATTTCACGGTTGGTATATTTTTCTACTAAATATAGCAGCAGGTTCCAGTAAGAGTTGGCGCCGCCGCTCGAATAAACATGTCCTTCTTCGGTAATTATCTTTTCGTCAACCAGTTCAACCTCCGGAAACATATTGCGGAACTGGTTAGCAAAAAACCAATGTGTTGAACATTTTTTCCCGTTCAACAATCCTGTTGAAGCTAACAGGAAAGCGCCAATGCAAAGGCTGGCAACTTCGGCACCTGCATCGTATTGGTCAATTATCCACGGCAGAAGATCCTTATTTAATCTGATAGCGGCATTCAAATCGCCGAAAAGAGGCGGGACAATAACCAGGTCCGATTTCTTTACTTCATCCAGCAACAGGTCGGTATGGATGGAAAACGCACCGCCATTAAGTTTCACTTCATGCGTTCTGCCTACAAGCTGCACCTTAAATAAGGGAGATTTGCCGGAATTTTCCAAAAACTGGTTTACCGCGGTAAAAATGTAGCGCGGATCGGCAATACCCTGTAGAACCGAGCTTTCGGGCACTAATATCGAGACTGTTTTCATAAAGTAAAGTTAAACCTGGTTTCTGTCGCAATCAACCCGCCTGAATGTCGTATTTGCGCATTTTTTGGCGATGATAATCATACTAATTTGCATCAATCAATTTGTTAAACAAAATAAATATGAAAAATGACTTGGTAGCGGAGATCGAAAGCACAAAAGAAATGCTGCTAACAGCGCTTGGTTCCTTCACTCGGCAAAATATAAACACGGTACCTTTTGACGGGAGCTGGACAGCGGGCCAGGTTGGCGAACACGTGTTAAAATCGGCATCGGGTGTTTTGCAGACCATAACCGGGCCCGTAAAACCTGCCGGGCGCGACCCGGAACAAAATGTAAAACCGCTTGCCGATGCGTTTTTGAATTTCGAGATCAAATTTCAATCACCCGATTTTATTATACCATCCAATGAGCCTAAAGACAGGGACTACCTGCTAAGCGCATTGAACGAAGCTTTTGAAGGGATAAGAAAAGTGACCGGGTCAGCCGATCTGAACCTGGTATGCACGGGCTTCGAAATGCCCGTAATGGGACAGATGACCCGATTGGAATTTATCAATTTTACCGTATTTCACACCAAAAGGCATACACACCAGCTAAACAATATTCTGAAGTATTTTTAAAGTTTAATGCCATGACAACATTGAACCCATATATCAATTTTAACGGCAACTGCCGGGAGGCAATGCAATTTTACCAGCACTGCCTTGGGGGCGAGTTGAGTATACAAACAGTAAAGGGATCAGCCATTGAAGACCAGTGCCCGCCTTCCATGAAAAATAAAATACTCCATGCAACACTTTTGAACGGTGCGGTTTTTATTATGGCTTCGGATATGACCGGACCCGGCGGGGTTGCAAACGGCAGCTCGATAGCGATCTCTGTAAATTGCTGCAGTGAGGAAGAGATCAACGCGTTTTACAATCGCTTTGCTGAAGGCGGAAAGATAATCGACCCGCTAAAGACCCAGTTTTGGGGAGGGATGTTCGGTGTGGTGGCAGATAAATTTGGCGTAAGGTGGATGTTCAACTACAATAAAAACGAAGAGAACTAAAAACAGCGGTTTTTTATAACTTGATCTTTAACCAATTAAAACTCAAATAAAATGGCAATAGTAAATTCCTATTTAAACTTTAGCGGTAATACCGAGGAAGCTTTCAATTTTTATAAATCAGTGTTCGGGACCGAATTTTCAGCGCTGGTGCGTTTTAAGGACGGGCCCGGCGGTGATAGAATCCCCGCTGAATACCTGGACAAGATCATGCACATTGCCTTCCCCGTAGGTAACGGCAATTTGCTGATGGCGACAGACATGATCGAATCGATGGGGCAAATATTGAAAACGGGCAATAATTTCAGCCTATCCATTACCCCAGGCAGCGAAGAAGAAGCGCTGAAGTTTTTCAACGGCTTATCGGAAGGGGGAACAATAGAGGCGCCTTTTAAAAAGGAATTCTGGGGGGCGTACTTTGGCATGTTCGTGGATAAGTTCGGCATCCGGTGGATGATCAATTATGATCCTAATGCGAAATGATCATGAATATGAAAACGATCAAAATACTCTACTGGGTATTACTGGTAATCTTTTGCCTGTTCCATGTTGCGGATGGTTTCGGCGGAATTATGAAAACGCAGGCTGGTATCGATGCTATGAATAAATTAGGCATGCCTGCTTACTTAATGCCTTTTTTAGGTACGTTAAAAATATTGGGGGTTATTGCCTTAGTTCAAAACAAATTTAAAACCATTAAGGAATGGGCCTTTGCCGGTTTTGCGTTTACTTTAATGGGAGCGGCAGTAGCTAATGCCTGCGCAGCAAACAGCCAAACCGCTTTTGTTATTATGCCTATCGGCTTGCTCGCGGTGCTGTTTTTGATATACTACTGCTGGCGGAAACTGGAATTAAACACGGCAAAAAAATAATGGGGCGAACGCCCCATTATTTTCACTTCTTATCCTTTGGCTTTGGCGCGTCGTCATCGAGGCGCAATGTGTAGGCCGACTCCGCCGCATCAAATGACTGCTTTAGCAGATCAGCGTCCGCTTCTTTTCCCTTTTCCAGTTCTTCTTCGCTTGGATCTATCCCTGTCGAGTGGATATCCTGCTGACTCATCTGGTCTTCCTTGTCCGACCCTTCAAGGTCATCCAATGGCATTTCGTCTTTTGGTTCTATCATGGTGATGATGTTTAACGTTTGGTTGATAACAAATCTAAAGTACAAAAGGGGTTAATTAGATGATCAATATCAAAAAAAAAAAATGCTACTTCAACCCGTAAACCATAACCTGGTTTGAAAATGTGGCTACGTATACTTTACCATTGGCAATAGTCGGTGCGCAAAACTTGGCGTAGCTGCCGGGTGAATCGCCTATAGCCTGTGTACTGTTCCAGAGTTCCTTACTAACATTTGCCGCATCGAACGCCCTTAATATGCCCCCGCCTGATATTGAATAGTATGCCCAAACTATACCTGTTCCTGCGGTTGTACCTTTAGAAGAAACCGACAGGGAAGGCCCTGGATACTGCGGACCATTTGCAGCCGAAAATGCAGCGCCATAAGTAAGCTGCCCGCTGCCTGCGTTAAATGCAAGCGACTGCAACTGAGCATGTCCGGGCCATATATAAACAAACTCGTTAGCGCTGCCTTTGTAATACGCAGGCTGGCAATGCATCGATTGGTTCATGGGGATGGTCTGTGTAATTTGATTGGACGATCCTGAGTAGCCGCCCATATTATCTTTGTTTAACACGTACACATTGCCGTCCTTGCACGCTGTGAGGTAATAATTTGAATTCGGGATCAGCATTGAGCCCATTACACCATAATCAAGATCGTTAACATTCAGGTCGACGTAATTGGTGGGCGTAAAATAGCTGGTTACCTGCATCGTATTTCCGGAGGGTGTGAGGCGCAACGCGCTCTCGGCGCGGTTGGCCGGATTCGTCGGGTCAGGATTAGGTGTTCTTTCATCTGTCCCATTGGTTGTTGGGTTGTACAAATTACCCTTTCCAACGGTGCCGTTTCCGGTGGTGACGTACAAATTTCCTGCCTGGTCGGCTTTTATACCCATGCCGCATTCCCAAATTCCGCCGCCTTCGCCATCGGGTGTATCATTGTAGGCCACCGTCTGCTGCAATGTACCGGCATCATAACCAAGTATCCAGCCATGATACGGGTTCCAGTCGCAATGCGAAGAAAAGCTGATATAAACCACGCCGTTTACAAGCACCAGGCCCTGGCGCTGGTTATTCCGCATCGGATCAAACGACGACGTGCCCCCGCTGCTTCCGTCGCCGGTACCAGGTACACTGGCAGTAATTTTTACCGGGCTGCCCGACCGCTCGGCCCCGCTTGTAATATCAACTGCATGCAGGTATTGTACAAAGTTACCTTCGCCGGGACCCTTCGTGCTCCTGGCAACAAAATAAATTGTCTGCGCAGCCGAATCAATAACCGGCGTGCCGACGATGCCGATACTGTTAGCAAAATCGTTGTACGGATTACACCAGCTCGAATTCATGTCGCTGGCGATCGGCGGGCGCATACCATTGGCCGTATAGTTATTGCTCCAATATTTGGTACCATTATCGGCATCATAAGCATATACGGTATTGTTTACTGTGGCTATATATACAACATTGTGCGTACCCGAACTGATAGACACATTACCTACAACCAGGGGCTGGGCATATACCTGTGCATCAACCGAAAGGACGAACTTCCTGCCGAAATGCGCCGTGTTCACGTTGGAGGTGTTCAAGGCAGCTTCCTGGCTGTTCAACCCGGCCCTGGTATTATCATTGTGCTGGGTGAGTACAGACACATGTTGTACATTTGCCGAATCTTTAGTTGTACCGCCGCCGGTATTACCGGGATCGACTTTTTCCCTCTTTTTACACCCGAAACAAATGACCCCTACCAGCAAAACCGGCAACAGGGTATTTTTTAACATCATATACTTTTTTATTATTTGAGGTTTATATACACGCCTACCAGTTCATTAACGGTCGACGATCTGCATTTATCTATATCTAAGGGCAATATAAGAGTTTAATGGCTTATTTTTCTGACCAAATTATTTTGATAATCGGCTACATAAATATTGCCTTCCTTGTCAGCGGCGACGCCGAAGGGTTGGTTAAATGTCGCTTTAGCGGCATCACCATTATCTGCCCCGCGTTCGCCCGTCCCGGCTAAGGTAGTAACAACACCGGCGGGAGTTATCTTACGTATTTTGCTATTGCCTGCATCGGCAACATAGAGATTACCTTCCCTATCCACAGCAATACCGCAAGGATTGGAAAAAGAAGCGGTGGCACCTTTACCGTCTTTGGCGCCATTATTATGCTTACCCTGTTTGGCGGGTTTTCCTGCAATGGTGGTAACAACCCCCATTGGGTCCACCTTGCGTATCATATTATTGTAAGTATCAGCGATAAAAAGGTTCCCCTTGTCATCTAATGCAATACCCTCGGGTAAGTAAAATGACGCGGCGGTGCCCGTCCCGTCCTTTGAGCCGGGTTCGCCGGTACCGGCAATGGTGGCCATTTTGCCATCGGGAGTTATTTTGCGGATAACATCCTTTGCCCAATCGGTAAAATACACGCTACCATCTTTTCCTGCTACTATCCCATGCGGATTATCTAAACGTTCAGGATGTTCAGGGTTATCCTTCGTATCCGGTGTAAGGGCGCCTGCAATGGTGGTAACTGTTCCGTCGGACGCTATTTTGCGGATGAGGCTGTTGCGTGTATCAGCGACGTATACATTCCCCCCGGGCCCAACTGCCAGCGCAGCGGGGAAAAAGAACGACGCTCTATCCGCTTTCCCATCGGCTGCACCGGCTACACCGTTGCCTGCCAGCGTAGTCACTACACCATCCGTACTTATTTTGCGGATGAGGTTATTGCGGGAATCAGCTATGAATAAATTGCCTGCCGAATCTACAGCAATGCCCATCGGGTTTGCGAATGATGCTTCGGAAGCTTTGCTATTCGCAGCTCCAATAGCCCCGCTGCCTGCAAAAGTAGTGACCATAGCACCCTGGTGCTTTTTACCGCAGGCAAAGAGAAAGCCTGTGGCAATAAATATAAACGCGAACTTTCCTCTCATAAAAGGCAATGGAATGTTTTATAATGATGTCTTAAAACTAAGATTATTCCTTATAAAACTTACACTTTTTTATCCGCTACCATATCTGTATATACTTCTTCAAACGGCTTTCCCCTGTGCTGCTGCCACAGTGCAGAGAATTTGATCTCGATATTTTTTAACAGACTAATGCAAAGCTGTTTGTCGTCTTCATCCAGTTCCATGGTCATCATGCCGGCTACCTTCCGCATCTGCAACATACAGAGATCTATCGCCTTCGCCCCTGCCGCGGTTAATTCGATACGTTTGGAGCGTTTGTCTTCTTCGTCATCATATTCCTTTATCAGGCCGCGTGTTTTCAGCCGGTTCAGCATATCCGTTCCGCTGGACAGCTCGAATAAATTAGCATAAATGATGTCGGTTTTTCGCGGGTTGCCTTCCTGTTGCACCGTTAGCAATATGCCAAACTCTTCAACCTGGTTAAGGCCCGTTCCCTCAAGCGCGCGGCCCGCATAGTTCATATTGAGTTTATGGATGCGCCCTATCATTTTTAACAACAGTCCTTCGCTGGTAGGCGGCACAACACCACCGGTAAGCGGACCGGTAATTTTTTGCTGCTGATGACTTGCAAGGTAATGCCTGCAAAAGTCGTCGATACTGGCGCCGGGGTGTTTTTCCTCAAATAAGGCCCATTCGTTTACCAGTTCCACTGTCTTATTCATGTCATTTTATTTCGGTTTCGCAGTAAAGATATGAAATTTACTTCGCAACTATTGTTTATTACGAAACCGAAGCATAGTTTTGATTTATACAACGAAAACGAATCAATTATTATGAGCTCATCAACATTATTGCAAACCCTGCTTGTACTGCATATCAGCGGCTTTGTCACCCTTGCCGGCACTGTAGTGGCCGATACAGCTATTTACAGCCGGGTAAAGAAACATTTATTAACCGATAAGGGCAAAGCGTCGGTTATGCTTGACGGTTCGGCCCTTTTCCCTGTTTTGATCAGGATAAGCGCTATCGTGGTTATTATTACCGGCATGGGAATGGTGGGTATTGTGCATGCATTTACGGATATGCTGTGGTTCAGGCTGAAAATGCTAATGGTGCTGGGCATTATCATCAACGGAGCAATAGTTGGCCGGAGTTTGATGGCGAAACTAAGAAACCTGCTTTCTGGAGACATTACCAACGGCGTAGAAATTGAAAAGATACAAAGCAGGTTAAACCTGATGTACACCGTGCAGTTGATCCTGTTCCTGATCGTATTCACCCTGAGTGTTTTTAAATTTTGATCGTATGAAAATAGAACAAGCAAAAATTAACCTGCTGGTTATAGGCGCAAATGGAGGCATTGGCCGGCAAACAGTAGAACTGGCGCTTAGTTACGGGCATCATGTTACTGCGGTATTGCGCAACCCGGCCAAATTATCACTAACACATCCAAATCTGACCATAGTTAAAGGCGATATCATGAAGCCTGACGCCTTTGAAAAATACCTGGGGAACCAGGATGCGGTCATTTCAGCTATCGGCGCGAGCGGTGGCATAACTGGCGATGCACCAACTACGCTTTATTCGCAGGGTAATGCGCACCTTATACAGGCCATGAAAAAGATGGAAGTTAAACGTGCTTTTTTTATCTCGGCTTCGGCAGTAGAAATAAGCCCGGTACTCCCATTTTATGTACGTTTTGTAGCTAAATATATTCTTCAGAAGCTACTGAAATACATGTATGCCGATCTGCTGCGGATGGAAACCCTGGTAAAAGAAAGCGGTTTAAACTGGACCATAATACGCCCGCCCCGGTTGACCGATAAAGCAGGTACAGGCAAATACCGGGTTTCCATAAACAGTTTTTTGAAGAACGCCCTCAGCATTTCAAGGGCCGATGTCTCACACTTTATGATCAACAACGTGAACAATGAAGCGACTTACCGATCTACTATCGAGATCGCTTATTAGGTACAGGATCATGAAAGTGATCAAAGCCATAGTATTTAAACATCATATAGATTATGAAAAAAGATAAAAAAATTTACTGGTCGGCAACGATAATTATCAGCCTGATCATGCTTTTCAGTATTTACAAGATGTATACGCCTCTTTACGAGCACCTGGGGTTTCCGTCTTATTTCAGAACTGAATTACTTGTAGCAAAGATACTTGGGCTGACGGTATTGGTTGTCCCTCAATTTTCATTGCGGGTTAAAGAATGGGCTTACGCAGGCTTCGGCATTGTGCTTATTTCGGCTTCTGTGGCACACTTCAACAGCGGCGATGCTATCGCTAATGTTTTTGAACCGTATATATGGCTTGCAATACTGATTATTTCGAATATTTATTTGCACAAAGTTCGCGGCGCCAAACCTGCGGCAAAATAAGCGGTTATGGAAATATTAGTTTTTAAAACAAATGTAAATAGCAGGCGAAAAGCAAACCGGATAGGTAGTTTGCTGGCCGCTACTCCAACTGTCAGGCATTGGAACTTTGACCTGGATGATTGCGATAAAGTGCTGCGCATTGAAGCAACCGGGTTAGATACAAACATGGTAGCATCGCTGCTGCGCGCTGCGGGATTTGTTTGTGAGGAACTGGATTATTAAGGAGCCGGGTACAAAGCCACTCCACTGCGCATTACTCTGATACTTTTTGATGAGAATGAGAACCGCCCCCGTCGCCGGGCCGTTTCTTTTTCTTGAACTTGCTGCGGTTATTGTTTCGCCTGTTATCAGATGGGCTGCGCTCCCTGAATACCGGAGCTTCGCCTAACTCGGCCGGCAACGGGGTCGCTATTATCTCGCGACCTATCAATTGTTCAATGCTTTTCAGCTTGCGCGAATCACGTTCGTTAACCAGGGTTATAGCGGTGCCTGTGGTTTCGGCCCGGGCAGTACGGCCTATGCGGTGGATATAATCTTCAGGGTCGGAAGGCACATCGTAATTAATTACCAGGTCTATCCCTTCCACGTCTATTCCGCGCGACAATGCATCGGTACCTATGATTACGGGTAAAGTGCGGTTTTTGAAATCTAATAATATTTGCTCGCGTTCAGCCTGCTCAAAATCCGAATGAAAGGCATTTACTTTAATATGTGCACCTTTCAGCTCGCGCGCCAGGCGTTTTACCTCGTCCTTGGTATTAGCGAATATGATGGTGCTGGTATAATTGCCGTTTTTAAGCAACAGGGTTACCAGCTTTGACTTTTGTTCGTTATGTAACTTATATATCTGTTGATCGATACCCTGCGCCGGTTGCGACGTAGCCAGGTTGATCTGCTCGGGGTTTTTCATGATGGAGCCGGCCAGTTTGCGTATTGGTCCGGGCATGGTTGCTGAAAACAGCAGTGTTTGGCGATGAGCCGGTATATCGCGGATGATGCGCATGATATCGCCCATAAAGCCCATATCCAGCATCCGGTCGGCTTCGTCCAATATCAAATATTTGATATTATTGAGCTTTAGCACACCTGATGTAAGGTGAGCGATCAGCCTGCCGGGTGTGGCTATCAGTATATCTACATTGTTCTGGATGCCGCGGCGCTGTTGCTCGTAAACAATGCCATCGCCGCCGCCGTAAACGGCAATGGAGCTGAGGCCAGTAAAATAGGCCAGCCCCTCAACCTGCTGATCGATCTGCTGGGCTAGTTCGCGGGTTGGCGCCAAAATAAGCGTAGTGGTACGGTGGCCTTCATCAGCCTCGGCAATTTTATGCAGAACGGGCAATAAATAAGAGGCAGTTTTACCCGTACCGGTTTGGGCACAGGCTATTAGGTCCTTACCCTCTAATACCACCGGGATCGCCATTTCCTGTATTGGCGTGGGTGTGGTGTATCCCATGCTTAGGATACCTTCGGTAAGGTGTTCGTTAAAATTAAAATCCTGGAATGTCAAATAATTAATAAATAATGGTAAAGATACGAAAATTTACCGCTTCGCGCATTTTCCCTGTTTGCCCGGCAGCGGAATCAAATTAACATCACGTCCGTCGACAGGAGGCAACTACGAGGCCGCTTTCACTATAAACAGTCAACTCCATTCAAATTAGTGCAAATATAGTTGGGAAAGCCGAATTGGCATGTCAATTTATGGTTAACCTGTTTTTTGTCTATTTTAACACAATATTCTTATAATCAGATACTTATATTATTAATACAGAAAAAAGTATTAACCATGTTAACCCTACTGTATTAACTAGAGAAATGTCGAATGGCTTGATAGAGTACATGGTCTGAAAGCAATTTCTCCAGCAGTTGAACTATCCGGCAACATACTTGCCGATGTACGGTATTTTACTCAAAATGAATATCAACGCAAACGAAAGTATAAAACACACCAGGGCTATTAACGGGATACCCAGGTAAGGATTAAAAAGTTTATAACTAAAGTCCCAGTCGGCCAGTAAGGTTAAAAACAGGGCATGACAAAGATAGATACCCAGGCTGTAGTTTCCGATAAGATCGCGAATGGGGATAAGGAATTTAGGTATTTGATAAACTGTTATTCTTGCCAGCAAAAATATGCCGGCCGCATATAAAATAATGAACGGACCCAGGGGCTCGTACATCAGGGTACTGATATTTCCGGATGATGCCGTGGTGAAATACGTGCCAACGGTTATCCCGGCCAGGCATAAGAAATAAAAGATGACCAAACCGGTTTTATTTTGCTTTTCAGGCAGTTCCTTAAAAGCTAAGTAATGACCCAGTACCAGGTAACCGACGTATCCTGTAAAATAACGGACATCAACCTGCGGCCAGAAACGGGACAGGTAGGGCTGCGTAAATGAAATGACCGTGAACCAGACGACTAAAAAGTACAGTATTTCCTTTTCTGTAGCCGCACGCGCAAACCGGCCGATAACGGGAATGAAAAAGTACAGCCCAACGAGCATATACACGTACCATAAATGATAGTAGGCACCGTATTTGAGCTGGTGGAGAATCAGCAGAACGTTCTTCCAAACATCCGCTGTAAATACGATCTCTTCATCGTACAGCGAATAACCGACGTACACCAAGCTCCAGAACAGGAAGGGCCAGATGATACGCGAAAGGCGGCGTTTTAAAAAATCGCCGATCTCATATTCGCGGTGCAGCAATAAGGCGCCGGTGATCATCACAAAAACGGGAACAGCAAACCGGGTGAGCGCGTTGTACAGATCGGCCGCCAGCCAGTCGCTCAACGATGCTTTTTTGAAATCCATCAGTAACAGCGAAGCGGTGTGCAACACGATGACGGCGAATAACGAGATCACCTTCAGATTGTTTATCCAATCGATGGTTGGGGGTTTCGCTATCTCCGGATTAATTGTTTGTGCGGTTTCCAGGGTTGAAAGTTTCGATAAAAATAGCAAAACTTAGCTGACTAAGCCATGAACGGAAACCCGCTTAACTAAAAAACCCGCCCCGGTAGTAAACCGGGAACGGGCTCATTATAGGAACAGTTAATGTGTGCGTTGTTCTTATTTCTTCAACTCGTCTATCTGCATTTCAGGTTTTAGCACATTGTGTACTTTTTCGACAATGATGGTTTTTGGCAGATCAAATTTCTGTGACTTTTTAATGTCGGTTGACGAAGCGCCAACTTTTACGGTATAGGTACCTGCTTCGCTAACCCAGGCCGATTGTGCCGTGTTGAACGATTCGAGATCCTTCGCCGACAAGGTGAAACTCATGGTTTGCGACTCTTTAGGCTGCAGGGTTTTGGTTTTGCCAAATGCGCGCAGTTCTTCTTCGGGTTTCTGCAAAGTTGCTACGGGCGCGCTTACATAAAGCTCAACCACTTCGCGGCCGGCAACTTCGCCTGTATTGGTAACCGTAACAGTTGCAGTTACCGAACCATTGAAAGTTTTGGAGCTCAGCTTCAAATCGCTGTATTTGAATTTGGTGTACGATAAGCCATAGCCAAACTCATAAGCCGGTTTCACATCAAAGGTTGTAAAGTAACGATAACCCACGTAGATACCTTCTTCGTAAGTAACTACAGCAGGGTGACCGCGCATCGGGTTGGGTTTCTCACCTTCCGGCATTGGTAATTCCTTGCCCGGGAAGTTTTTGGCCGAAGGTTCATCTTCATATTTCACCGGGAATGTTGTAGCCAGTTTACCAGATGGGTTAACTTTGCCACTCAACACATCAGTAATAGCGTTACCGGCCTCAAGGCCCGGCTGCCATGCCAGCAGGATGCCGTCAACCTGATCGCGCCAGCTGGCGGTTTCAATAACGCCGCCAATGTTCAATACTACTACCAGTTTTTTGCCTTTAGCATGAAAAGCGTCCGAGATATTTTTGATCAGGGCCTGTTCAGAATCCATCAGGTTAAAATCATTTTCCACCTTACGGTCGGCACCTTCGCCGGCGTTCCTGCCGAGCGTCAGAATTGCCACATCGGCACTCTCAGCCTCCTGCGAAAGCATGTCAGGCGTTATCGCCATTTGCGGAATAGGCGGCGGCAGCATAAAAAACGACATCCTGTTCTTTGGCTGTTTGGCTTTTGCATCGTTTATATAAGTCTCATAAGCGCTTTTCAGGTTAGCATCAACAGAATAGCCGCCATTAGCAAGGCCCTGGATAAGCGAAATAGTATACGCCTTATTCACGTTACCGCTACCGGTCCCGCCAGCTATCAGATCGTAAGATGTGTTACCGAAAAGAGCAACTTTTTTACCTTTCAATGGTAGCGCTTTATCATCATTTTTTAGCAGTACCATACCCTGTGCCGCTGCCATACGCGATACGGCTGCATTCTTTTTCAGGTCGGGTTTGCTTGAGTATTTATACTTTTTAAACTCGGGCGACTTAAGGACAATATTCAATATCCTTTCGACATTGGCATCCAACTGCGACATCTTGATCTTGCCGCTATTAACCGCCTCTAAAATCGCCTTCGATTGCATGGTGGTGCCCGGCATCAAAAGGTCGTTACCAGCGTTCACCTGGGCAACCGCATCGCGGCCGCCAAACCAGTCTGTCATTACAAATCCTTTAAAGCCCCACTCCTTTTTTAGTATTGTGGTTAACAGATCAGGGTTTTCAGAAGTATAAGGGCCGTTCAGCTTATTATAGGACGACATTACTGTCCACGGGTGCGAAGCCTTAATAGCAATTTCGAAATCCTTCAGGTATATCTCGCGCAGCGCCCTTTGGCTTACAATAGTATTAACGCTGTTACGATTAGTTTCCTGGTTGTTTGCGACGAAATGCTTGATAGATGTCCCCACCCCCTGCGACTGAATGCCGTTAATGATAGCTGCCGCCATACTGCCCGATACCAGGGGATCTTCAGAATAGTATTCAAAATTACGGCCGCCGAGAGGGTTGCGATGGATATTGGCGCCCGGACCTAATATTACATCAGCACCGTACTCATGTATTTCGTTACCAAATGCAACACCCACTTTGTGCACCAGGTTAACATCCCACGAAGAGGCCAGCAAAGTGCCCACCGGAAAAGCTGTAGCGTAGTAGGTTTTTGAACTGTCGCCATTACGTATCGGGTCGATGCGGATACCAGCGGGACCGTCCGAAACGGTGATAGAGGGGATACCAAGCCTTTTTATAGCGTGTGTGCGTCCTGCAGCACCGGGCACCTTTTCAGGGATATCATCACTTGGATCGATTGGGGGTAAGGTAAAAGCAGGTGGCGTTGCCGCAGGTACTGCCGTTGTCCCGGTTTCTTTCTTTTTTGGGGCCGAGCTGGCGCCTGGCATTTTAAAGCCCATACCGACCACCAGTCTAACTTTTTCTTCCACGGTCATAGCTTTTATAACCGCCTTCAAAGGGCTTTTTCCAAGCTGCGGGGTGGCCGCAGCAGGCTTTTTTTGAGCCGATGCGCCCACACACCATACGATGGCAAGGATGGACAAAAAGGGTACTTTTCTTTTCATTGCGAATTTTATTTGGTTTGATCCGGAATAAATCACCGGCAGCACAATTGGTTTGACAAACTGATAGTGTCAATTAGACACAATGATAAATATTATTTTATGAAATATGAAAGACACTTATACTATTTTAAGAAATAATAGACGCGCAGCCCTCAAATGCAGATGAGGGTCCGTTTTTTATCTATCAACGCATAAGTAAAAACCGATGCGCTTTCGGCAGGTGAGATTTGATGCACACACAAGCGTGAATCGTTTTAATTGATTACTTTGCGCCACTTTATTATCAAAAACACAAATGACTTACTGCTTAGGAATCAAGGTAAAGGAAGGGTTGGTAGCCATTGCCGACACACTGATAACGTCGGGGACGGAAACGGTTTACAAAAAGAAAGTATTTGTAGAACAAAAGGACAATTTTTCGCTTTTTATCATGACAAGCGGGCTTAGGTCGGTGAGGGATAAAGCGGTGGTATATTTCAGGGAGCAACTGGATAACCAGGAATTCAATAAATTATACAAAGCGGTAAATGCTTTTGGCCTGCAGGTAAAGAAAGTGGCTGAGGAAGACAAGGATTCGCTTGAACATGCCGGGTTTAAATTCGATCTGAATACCATCATCGGCGGGCAATTGAAGGACGACAAAGAACCAAAATTATTTCTGCTGTATCCCGAAGGAAACTGGGTTGAACTGGGGCAGGGCGCACCGTATGTTATCATAGGTAATTCGGGGCACGGCAAGGCTATCCTTAACCGGACGTTAACGGAGGAGTCGAGTATGAAACTGGCGCTAAAGGCGGGGTTTCTCTCGTTTGATTCGACCAGGGTAAGTTCGAACAATGTGGATTTTCCGATAGATGTGGTGCTTTATAAAAAGAATAGTTTTTCGCTTACCGAGCAACGATACGAGCAAAAAGACCTGCAGACAATATCGGCGCAATGGGCCGAAGAATTGAAGAAAGCGCTGGAGGACATTCCCGATGAATGGATGGATGCCGCGTTCTCAAAATTGCCTCAGCAGGATGATTAACACCAGTCGATGACATATATTGTCAAGTGGTTAGTCATTTTTAATCCTTATCCAAACAAATCCCAACAAATCAGCTTAATGCAAGTTAGTCACTAATCAACTGAAGGATGAAATTCAATGTGTCTGCCCAAATGATTTATGATGTGCGTTCCGCAGGCACACTGATATTAAATATTCACGCCTTGCGTACTCCCGCGCAGGCAGTATTGGAGGAGACACTTACCGTAGACCCTTATTTGAAAGTTGAGGAATTATTTGCCGTTAATGGCGAAAACAGGATCATCCGCCTGGAAGTGCCCGAAAAAAGCATTGTACAGATAGCCTACGAAGCGATAGTAGACAATGATTTTGAGATAAAGGACCATACGGGCCGCGAGGAGATCCTGGTCGGCAAAATGGACCCGGCGGTACTGCCCTATTTATATCCAAGCCGGTATTGTCAATCGGATAAACTATTCAGGCTGGCTAATAACCTGTTCGGTCATATTTCGAACCCCTTTGAAAAAGTCGTCACACTTGCCAACTGGATCAACAAAAATGTAGAATACCGCAGCGGGTTCAGTAATGCGCAAACATCGGCTTATGATACCGTTACCGAGCAGGCGGGTGTTTGCCGCGATTTTGCTCACCTGGGCATAGCGCTATGCCGCGCGCTTACTATCCCGGCCCGTTATTACACCGGTTATGCATACCAGTTAAAACCAGGAGATTTCCATGCATGCTTTGAGGCTTACATTGGCGATGAGTGGATATTATTCGATGCCACGCGACTGGTACCGCTGAACGGCCTTATCAAAATTGCTACCGGCCGCGATGCCGCCGACACAGCCATAGCCAATATTTTCGGCGACATCCTGTTCACTTCCATGCTCGTGAAGTGTGAAGTGGCTGACGAGAATTTCGTACCGTTTTACTATTGATCCGGCTATACCCGTCTTTACACGTTATTCAGATCAAAAGGCAATTTTCTTACACGTTTGCCTGTTAGCGCAAAAACAGCATTGCATAGCGCCGGCGCTAAGGGGGGCAGACCGGGTTCGCCAACACCTTTGATAACCGGCCCGCCATCGGCAAGTATGTGTACTTCTATTTCGGGCATTTCGTCGATCCGCAACATGCGGTTATTATGAAAGTTCGACTGAACTGCCTTTCCATTTTCGAAGGTTATCGCATCTTTTGTGGCGGCGGTAAGGGCCATTGCAATACCTCCCTCAACCTGCGACCTTACATTGTCCGGATTTACCACTGTACCAAGATCGATCACCGAATATACCTTGTCTACTTTTACAGAATTGTCCTTCCGCCTTGAGACCTCAACAACATGGCCGCATAATCCTGCGAAAAAGTTCCATTGTGCCACTCCGCGCGCTTTGCCCGCAGGCAGCGGTGTATCCCAATGCGAGACTTCTTTAAGCTTCATCAGCACTTTTTTGCTGTCCGATGGTTTGTTAAGCATGCCCAGCCTGAACGCCATTGGATCTTTACCCGCGGCAACTGCCATTTCATCAATAAAACTTTCGTGTGCAAAAGATACTGTAGATGCGGTAACCGAGCGCCACCATGTTAACGGTAGATGAATTTCGGAATAGACATAGGCATTTCTTACATTCGGTATTTCATAGGGTTGAATGCTGATCCCTTCCACCATGTCCTCGTCGACCTTGCTTTTGTCGAACTTATCCATTATAGTAGCATTGATTGATGGAGAAACCACCTTATGTTGAAAGGCAACAGCCTTTCCATCGCCCGATAATCCACCCTTCATTGCTGAAAAAGTTGGTGGCCGGAATGGCCCGAGTGACGTGTCGTCTTCGCGGGTCCAGATCAGTTTGACAGGTTTATTAATTGCCTTCGCGATCGATGCGGCCTCTACCGCGAAGTCCTGCGATATGCGCCTGCCAAAGCCACCGCCGCTGAACAGCATATTTACCTTTACGTTTTCTTTAGGGATGGACAAGGCCTTTGCTATCTCGTCGCGTGTCCATGCCGCACCTTGCGACGATACCCATACTTCTATTTTACCATCTTTCCATTCAGCCGTACAATTCATTGGCTCCATCGGCGAATGAGAAACAAATGGGGTTTCGTACAACGCCTCAATTTTTTTCGCAGCATTGGCATAACCCGAATCAAAGTCGCCATCCTTGTGTGCGGTAAGCCCTTCCGTTTTGGAAAGTTCACGAAGGCTCTGTTCGTAATCCTTTGAGTTGAATTTATCAAGCCCCTGGTTATCCCAGGTCACTTTCAGTGCTTTCCTGCCCTGTAATGCCGCCCAGTAATTTTCGGCAATGACGGCAAGGCCCATATAGTGGTTTTTGAAAAATATGCGATCGGTTTTAACCACCTGTGTTACTCCTTTTATCTTAAGTGTATCGCTATCGTCGAAACTCACAAGTTTACTGCCCAACACCGGGCAGCGTTCGATAGACGCATAGACCATACCGGGCACATCAGCATCTATACCGAAAACAGCCTTCCCTTTCACCTTTAACGGAATATCATTTCGCGGCGATGATTTACCGAGTATCCTGAAGTCTTTAGGATCCTTTAACGCCGGTTTTTTTGGCACGGGCAGCTTCGAAGCTCTTTCGGCCAGGTCGCCATAGCTAATGCTTTTACCCGACGGTTTATGATGCACCATCGCATTTGCTGCATAGCACTCGGTTACAGGGGCTCCCCACTTTTCACTGGCTGCCTTTACCAGCATTTCCTTTGCTGCTGCTCCTGCTGTACGCAGGGGCAAATAGTTTGTGTTGACCGACGAGCTTCCCCCCGTCATTTGCTGATCATCCGGAAATTTCGCTTCACCGGAAGTTAATTTCACGGTCACCTGGTCCAACGACACCTCCAGTTCCTCGGCAATCAACGCCGGGACTGATTGGTAAGTACCCTGCCCCATCTCGGCCTTGGGATTCATCAGGGTTATCTTGCCCGATCTGTCAATAATAATGTAAGGGGTAAATTCCGACCCGGCGTCGACACCACTCATGTTCACCAGTTCGCCAAGTTTTGTTTCTTTTAACAGGGCGTATCCTAATACCAGGGCACCGCCTGCAATTCCCGAAATCGTAATAAATTTCCTGCGGTTTATCTTCGTTTTTTCTTCCATGGTGATCTCCGGTTATTTGGCTTCGGCTAAGTTATTTTGCCTGATCGTCTGTCCCGCAGCCTGGTGAATGGCTTTGCGGATACGCTGGTAAGTGCCGCAACGGCAAATGTTGCCCGACATAGCGACATCAATGTCGGCATCGCTGGGGTTAGGGTTCTTCGCAAGGAGTGCGACAGCCGACATGATCTGCCCCGACTGGCAATAGCCACACTGCGGCACCTGCTGATCGGTCCATGCTTTTTGTACAGGGTGGTCGCCGGTTTCAGATATTCCTTCGATGGTGGTTATTTTTTTACCATCGGCGATAGATACCGGAATGCTGCATGACCGCGTTGGGTCGCCATCGAGATGAATCGTACAAGCGCCGCACTGCGCTATTCCGCAGCCAAATTTTGTTCCCTTCAGGCCGATAACGTCGCGTATTACCCAAAGCAGGGGCATCTGAGAATCGATATCAACGGTATGGGATTGGCCATTAATAATTAGGGTGTGATCAGCCATGAGGTTGTGATTGAGTGTATAAAGCTACTTAATTACCATTAATAAACAATACATCAAAAGGCTGGCATCAACGAACTAAATCTTCAGGGTTATAATTTCGCCGCCAGCCTGATATGCTTGGTTATTTTCATTAATTTACCGGCAATTATTCAATCATCCCATGACTGAGACGCCTCTTATACAAATACGTAATCTTTCCAAATCCTATGGCCAGAAACAGGTATTAAAAAATCTTTCTCTCGATATTTACCCAGGTCAGGTTATCGGATATATAGGGCCCAACGGTGCCGGAAAATCGACCACCGTAAAAATCCTGACAGGACTCATTCCCGATTTTGAGGGCGAGGTACTGGTTGAGGGTATCAGCCTGGCAAAGGACCCAATGGCTATCAAAAAGCTTTTTGGCTACGTACCCGAAAACGCCGAGATATACGATGTGCTTACCCCTATGGAATACCTTGATTTCATAGGCAAGCTATACGGCATGGAAGAAAATGCATTGCAGGACAGGGCCCGGAAATTACTTGCTGCGTTTGGGTTAGGTGTTAATGCGGATGACAGGATGGATACTTTTTCAAAAGGGATGAAGCAAAAAGTGCTTCTTATTGCGGGCATAATTCACAACCCCAGGATCATTATACTGGACGAACCACTGTCCGGGCTGGATGCAAACGCCGTTATTATGATCAAAGAATTGATCACACGGTTATCGAAAGAAGGCAAAACCATATTTTACTGTTCGCATATGATGGATGTGGTGGAAAAAGTTTCGGACAGGATATTACTCATCAACAAAGGCGAGATAATTGCCGACGGGACATTTGAATCGCTCAAACAAAATCACAGCGACACGCTGGAACGTATCTTCTCCAAACTTACGGGAAGGGAAGATTCCTCCAGTGAAACGGACGCGATCATTAACGCTTTTGACTGACCTGCCTTATGATGGACAAAATATTTCTCCGCTTCATAACATTCCTTAATCCCATTTTGGCACGCACAGGTGTAGACACCTATCAGCTGAACGAGATATTACGGGTAAAACTTATGATCGATAACCGCAGGCCCCGCGTAGCATTCGCTGCACGAAAAAATGCGAAGAACAAGAAGCAATCCTCGTGGGTGATAAGTTTTTTCACTGTGTTAATGGGTTTTTTTATAAGCCTGGTACTTTTTTTAAATAAAATGCCCTATGTAGGGCAAACGCTGTATTTCAGTGTGTTTATGGTGTTAATGGCCCTGACGCTGATCTCGGATTTCACTACGGTTTTGATCGATGTTCGCGATCAGTTTATTATCCTGCCCCGGCCAGTCAGCGACCGTACAATGGCCGTATCCCGCATTTTGCATATCAGTATTTATGTTCTCCGCCTGGCCTTATTGCAAGGCGCCCCCGGTTTAATAATGATTGGCTTTATCGACGGGCCGCTTTCCATACCGGTTTTCTTTGTCCAGATAATTGAGGCTACTTTTCTCAGCATTTTCATTGTCAATATTGTTTACCTGGTGATCATGAAGTTTGTGAGCCCACAGAAATTCAAAGATATTATCAGCTATATCCAAATAGGGTTTTCTGTTATCATATTTGCCGCCTATTATTTGCTGCCACGATTGATCAATGTAGCAGTTATTGAAAATATCAGTATTCTTAGCCATTGGTATGCTTACATTTTGCCGCCTGTATGGATCACAGCATTAAATGAACTTCTCTTCCATCACGGCCCCACTAACCTGGTAAGCAGCCTGCTTGCCATTGCGGGCCTTGTGGTACCAGTATTCGGGCTATGGCTTGTTGCCAAAGTATTGGCGCCGGGCTTTAACCGGCGCCTGTCTGCCATAGCGACTTCGGATGGCAACAGCGGCTCACCTGCTATCGCAAAAAAGGAGAAGCGATCGGGATTATTGGATAAAATAGCAGGCATCGTGGCTCCGGATCCGGTTGAGAATGCCGGGTTCAAGATCACCTGGAAGCTTTCGGCCCGGACACGCGAATTCAAAATGAAAGTGTATCCGGCTTTTGCCTATATTCCTATTTATTTTATCTACTTTACATTAAACGGCAAAGGGCAAGACCTGGCCGAACGTTGGGAAAATTTAAGAAATGGGCATAACTATATAATTCTTGTATATCTCTGTACATTTATTCTTTCGGCGATATTGACGAATATCTCTATGTCAGACAAATACAAATCGGCATGGGTGTATTACTCTACGCCTATCAGCGAGCCAGGCAAAATATTGTCCGGGATGTACAAGGCTATTCTGACTATCTATTTTTTACCTTATTGCCTGGTTTTGGGCATCATTATTTTTTTCGTCTGGGGGCCTTCAGCGGTCAATGATATTATCCTCGCCATGCTGGTCTGCTCCATTTATGGTGTACTAATGGCCTTATTTTTGGTCAAAGGTTTGCCGTTTTCGAAGCCCGTTATAGTAAAACAAGGCGCCGGGCGTATCTTCACCTCTTTAATGGTAATGCTTTTCCTGGGCGGGATAGGCGTAGGGCATTATTTCCTGATGAAATGGGAAAATGTGATATGGATACTTTGTGCCTTATTCGTTCTTATAGCCTGGGTTATGTTGCATTATTATAAAAAGACAAGCTGGGAAAGTTTGGAAATGGCCGATGACTTGTAGGCTGAATTGAGTATGCTAATTTGCTGTTATACCCATATCGATCGCCAATGGACTGAGCAGGAGCTTAATGAAAAGCTTTTTTTGCTTCCTGATAGTCTGCACGGCGAAGCGTTGAGAAAGAGGCAATGGATAGATAAGCAGTTAAATATCACTGGAAAATTGCTGCTGATAGAATTGCTGAAACAGTTTAACTTGCCTTTATCATTAAGTGAACTCGAATACAATACTCATCACCGGCCTTATTTCGATAATAACTTTGATTTTAATATAGCTCACTCAGGGAATTTTGCTATTTGCTGCGGAACGGACGCCGGCAAGGTTGGCATCGATATTGAACAAGTCAAACCTATTAACCTGAATGATTACATTGATCACTTTACAAACAACGAATGGCGCGTCATCCGGAGTTATCAGGACATCGTTAAAGGTTTTTATATCTTCTGGACACGAAAAGAGGCTTTATTGAAGGCTATTGGTACCGGTTTTCATACGCCGCTATCCTCAGTAGAAGTATCGGGCGATACAGTTACCTACGATGGCGTTACCTATTATATACAACAACTCAATATCGTTGATGGTTATGTATGCCATATCGCTGCCACAACGCAACCGATCGGGGTTAAGCTGTTGGTAGTCAACCTTTAAAACATTATCTTGTGTTTTTGGTTATCTGTATCGTTCGATCTAACCTGTTATGGAAAACTATCATTCAAAAAGGATTCAATATTTCCCTTTGATCATCAGCATATTGATCACGCTCGCCATTGGTATCGGTGCATCATTTTTTACACGCCCCGAAATAAGCGGCTGGTTCGCCACATTGAAAAAGCCTTCGTTCAACCCGCCAAACTGGATATTTGCTCCTGTTTGGACAACTCTTTATATTCTTATCGGCATTTCGGCATACCTGGTATGGAAGCTGCGTGATAGTTCCGGTACATTTAAACTAACCGTTACCATCTACGTCGTTCAACTCCTGCTGAATTTTTCCTGGTCACTGGTATTTTTCAGGATGCACGAATTGTTTGGCGCACTTATAGTCATAAAGCTTTTATGGCTTACTATACTGGCCAATATTATTTATTTCGGAAAATTCAGCAAACCCGCTTCGTGGCTAATGGTTCCCTACCTGCTTTGGGTTAGTTTTGCTACTATGCTAAACTTTAGTATTTACCTGCTTAACCGATAAAAAATATTACTTTTATTTCAACATCGCGACCGGCCAGGCCGTACCCTGAAATATGAAAAAAATTTTACTGTTTGTCTGCCTTCTCGTATTTTCCGTGGGCGTATCTTTTGCTGATACCGTAACGATCAGGCACTTCGCCATTAAGGAAAACCCTTTTGCACAAAGCGAGATAGCTGTGGTTGCGGTAGATACATCAGGTAATATCCTCGAAAACGTGAACGGCATTTTCTCCTTTACCGTTAACGGTTTTCAGAAAGACCTTCGCTTTGATAAGGGCACGGCTTTCTATCACGAAAAGCTCGATAAATCAAGCTTCCTGTATGTGAAACATGTAGACGAAGCGGGTACACATTCCATACTTTACTACGTTTACAAAGGCGACCATAAATTGACCCCGGTCCACATTAGCTGGATCGTGCTACTGGCTATCCCGGTATTGCTCATTATATTGGGCTATATGTTCAAAAAGTTTATCGTTATAGCGGCGGTCATTTTTATTATATTTATTTATTTCAATTACAACCACAACCTGGGAGCAGGTACTTTTTTCGAAAGCATTATCGACGGCTTGAAGGGGATGTTCGGTAAGTGAGCTTGAAGCGGAAAGCCCTGAAGGCTGCTGCTATCAATAATTCAATAAATCAATAATTGATCAGAAAGGCATACCTACGCCAAAGTTTAGCTGCATAAAGTTATAGCTGTCGCCATTGGTTTGCCTGTAGGTGTTTTTGAATGTGCCGGAATGGAACAGCTCGTCGCCATGTTTTAGCAGCACCCACTGATCGGAGCCTGAAAACTCAGGATCCTTAAATTTAAAAGCAGCGTCCAGCCTGAATACGAAGAAGGTGAGGTCGAACCTGAGGCCGGTACCTACTGCCATAGCCGTAGAGGGCAGAATGTTATCTAGCCTGAACTCCTGGTTAGGGAACTGATCCTGTTTATGCAAACGCCAAACATTGCCTGCGTCTACAAAAAAAGCGCCCTTTAATGCCGATCCAAAAAAGTTGTTGGCAATCTTATACCGGTATTCGGCATTCGCTACGAATTTAATTTCGCCAAATTGGTCGAGGTAGCGTAAGCGGCTCCTGAGTTCATTAGCAGCGGCGTCTGAGCCATAACTTGCCCTGTTAAATTGGCCCGGCCCGAGTGTACGCGGTATCCAGGCCCTGATATCGTTGGCGCCCCCCACGTAGAAGTTTTTTTCAAATACCAATTGCGAACTATTGCCGTATGGGACACCTATTCCCGGATTAAGCCTCAAGATAAACTGCTGTTCGTGACCCAAATCTTTGTAAAACCTGACATCGACCTCCGCTTTGGAATATTGTGCAAAGGTGTAGCCGAAAAACGTGCGCTGCCCCGCCGTATCGCGCGGCGTATTGAAAACGTTGCTTAATAACGACAGCGTATTGCCGCCAATATCCAGGCTGCCTCTGAAGTAAATAAAGTTTTGATACGAATTCAGTTTATTGGCATTGAGCTGGTAGGTGTATTGCGAGCCC
>Ga0310811_10000700_pt1 | contig 42936 bp, 31 predicted proteins | sample YCmetagenome_FD_207642 | JGI IMG/M metagenome (GOLD analysis project Ga0310811, IMG submission 207642) | Soil microbial communities from experimental microcosm in Duke University, North Carolina, United States - YC | ecosystem: Engineered > Artificial ecosystem > Soil microcosm > Unclassified ...
AATACCGATGAGAAGCACCACCGCTGCCGCGATCATTGCGAGTTCAAGGGGGGAAACATGTGGGGCGGCGATTGTGGGGGTGGCAGTCGTGGAAGTGCCGGCATGACTGCGGCCTGGAACGCTGAACCTTCCTGACGTTCCTCCTTCAGTGATGACGGAAACCAGGCAGATCTTGAGAAACGTGCTCCATCGAAACTGATCAAAGAGAAACCATTTGGTCCGCTTGATGGCCGGAGAAACAATGTCCGCGGCAGAGAAGGCTTGCATGTGCACCGCTCCTAACGCGAGCAAGCGTAGCACAAAAGTCCTTTCTGAATAAGCGCATTCAGGCTCGATCGTATTTGAAATTACGTGGTGATTTCACCTGAAGGGTCGGGAACGATAGCTCCGTCTGCACGACATAAAAGTAAAGACGCTGATCATGGGCGCGAACAGAAGCCATCTGGGATGTGGGATGACCAGGCGGTCTACTTCGAGCAACTGCTCGCGTTTTGGCTAGCGTGTAGACGCCCTCGTCTGCGGTTCCTTCGTTACCACACATGAATACCGCGGTTCGTTGCGGCCAACCAGGCATCAAAGGCCGCGAGCGAGCGCTCGCATTGAATACGGTGCCGTTCCTTCTTGTCGCGGACCTTTTTGCGGGTCTCCTCTTCAAGAGGCTCAAGCAAATCGAAGGTGATGTTTGCGGGCTGAAAATCCTTTGCGTCGGCGTGCGTGATGTAGTGGACCAGCGAGCCGAGTGCACTGGCGCGCGGAACAGATACAGGCTGCTCGCCCCGGGCAATCGTCGAAGCGTAAATCCCCGCCAGCATTCCGGCGGCAATGGATTCGGTGTAGCCTTCTACGCCTGAAAGTTGCCCTGCGGCAAAGAGCCACGGGTGCGCCTTGAATCGAAGGCATTCATCAAGAAGCAACGGCGCACAGATATATGTGTTGCGATGAATTTGGCCGTAGCGCAGGAAGCGTGCGTTTTCGAGGCCGGGGATCAGGCGCAGGACGCGGGCCTGTTCTCCGAATTTCAAATGGTTTTGAAAGCCGACGATATTGTAGCTGTCAGCGCGCAGATTCTCTTTGCGGAGTTGGACGACTGCCCATGGCGTCTTGCCGGTGCGTGGATCGCGCAAGCCTACGGGCTTCATGGGACCAAAGCGAAGTGTGTCGCGGCCGCGGCGGGCGAGGATTTCAATGGGTAGACAGCTTTCGAAGTAGTCGAGCTTTTCCCACTCTTTTTCTTCGGCTGGTTCGGCGGCGAGCAGTGCGTCCAGAAAGCGGTCGTACTCATCGCGATCCATCGGGCAGTTGATGTAATCGGCTGTGCCTTTGTCCCAGCGAGCTGCCATGTAGACGCGATCCATGTCGATAGAATCTGCGTCAACGATGGGGGAGATGGAGTCGTAGAAGGCGAGGTGGTCTGAGCCGGTGAGAGTTTGGAGCTCGCGGCTTAACGCATCGCTGGTGAGCGGGCCAGTAGCGAGGATGGTGAGATCGTAGTCCGAATTGTTGAGCGTGGTCACTTCTTCGCGAAACACGCGGATGTTCGGATCGGCTTCGATTGCAATAGAGATTTGCCGTGAGAATTCGACGCGATCGACGGCGAGCGCATGCCCGGCAGGAACGGCGGTTTGATCTGCAATGCGCAACAGAGATGAGCCTGCGTGACGCATCTCCTGCTTCAATAGCCAGGGCGCGGTGTTGAGCGATTCACTTTTGAGCGAGTTGGAGCAGACGAGTTCGCCAAAGTCAGTGGTCTGGTGCGCGGGCGTCAGACGCGGCTGACCATCGACGATAGTGCGCATTTCGTACAGGTCAACCTTGCAGCCGAAGCGTGCCGCTGTCAGTGCCGCTTCAGGCCCGGCGAGGCCGCCACCGATGACACGGATCTTCACTGTGCGCTGCCTGCGTGATCGGGAGCGGCGGTGATGCCCTGGGCCAACTGCAGCAGTGCCTCACCGGAAACTCGTACGTTGCGCCATTCGTCCAGGAATTCTGCGCCCATAGCGCGATAGAAATCGATTGCCGGAGTGTTCCAGTCGAGCACTTCCCATTGCAGGCGGCGGCAATCTTTTTCTACAGCAATGGCGGCGACCTGCTTCAGCAACGCTTTACCGATGCCCAATCCCCGGAATTCCGGCAGCACAAACAAGTCTTCGAGGTAGATTCCGGGGCGTCCCATCCAGGTGGAGTAATTGAAAAAATAGAGCGCGAAGCCGGCGGGCGCCCCATCGTTTTCAGCAATCAGGCAAAAGTAATAGGGATTGGGGCCGAAACCATCGCTGAGAAGGCCTTGTTCGGTAGCGACGACGGCATTGGGTTCCCGCTCGTAAACCGCCAAGGCTCGAATAAATGCCAATATTTGAGGTACGTCTGCCCTGGTTGCCGCGCGAATGGAAACTGCCATGGCTCTATTCTAGATTGTGATACAGGCCACATGCAGTGGTCCCGGAGTGATTCTAGTATGGAACCAAGGTTCCGCGTGCCTGGTGCAAACTCCTGATTTGATGAGGAAAGTGCGTTGCCAGAGTATGCCTTTTGACGGGGCACTTGTGCCGGATATGTGGTTGGATTTAACTTTGGTTCTGCCAACGATTGTGGTTTGCGCAAAGGGTGTTGACCTCCCTCAAGCAACCCGGCGGCACGGGAATGATTCGCAACACAGCGGCGGGAGAGATTCCCACCGCAACTATTCGGTCCGTAAAGACGTCTGCCAGAAGCAGAGGATTTGTTCAATCTGGCGGGTTTTGCGACCCAAATTACGATTTTCAGAGCGGGCGGCAGACCTCGTGTCGTCCGAAGGAGACGAAACATGAAGCGCAATCTCTCACTTTGGCTGGGCGTGCTGGCTTTTGCCCTGCTGCCCGCAATTTCACAAACGCCCGCTGCTGGTCCCATGGGCAAGGTCCATGGCCATGTGACCAATCCGACCGGCGAGCCTCAGGGCGGCGGTACCGTAAGCCTATCCACGGATGGGGGAGCGACCCTGAAGTACACCTTCCCCGTTGGTCCGGACGGCAACTTTTCCGGTGAAGCTGCTCCAGGCACCTACGCGGCGGTTTATCGCGCTCCTGACACACCTCCCGGCAAAATGGTCGACATGGTTCGCGGGATCCATGTTGTCGAAAGTCAGGATGTAGTTGCCGATCTTGACATGTCGCGGCAGGAGTTTATCGACAAACTGCCAGCCGACCAGAAGAAGGCACTCGAGGACTTGAAGAAGCAGAACTCTGAGGCCATCAAAGCCAACCAGGTCATCAATAACCTGAACAACGACTTGAAAGTTGTGAATCAGGATATTCGCGACGCAGAGAATGCGCGCGCGCAGGCGGCGCAGGAACTGGGCGCAACCGCTGCTCATGACGCTATCGAAGCGAAGGCAAATGACATTCGCACCGCCAAGTACACGGAAATTCAGAACCTGATGACGAAAGACACGGCGGTGATGCCGGATCAGGCCATTCTGTGGACGAACCTGGGTCGCGCCGATCTCGGCCTGAAGAAGTACGCCGACGCCGAGGCAAACTACAAGAAGTCGATCGAACTTGAGAGCGCATCCAAGAAGCCGAAGCCGGAAGTTCTCGGTGTAGCTAACGCCGGACTTGGCGAAGTTTATGCTCGTCAGAACAAGGTTCCTGAGGCGCAGGCAGCTTTCGAAGCCGCAGCCAAAGCCGATCCAACTCGTGCTGCTTTCCACCTGCGCAATGAAGCGGTCATCTTCTTCCAGGAGCGGAATGGTCCCGCACAGGTCGCGGCTGCCGATGCAGCACTCGCGGCCGATCCGAACAATCCGAATCTGGCCATCCTGTACTACATCAAGGGCCAGGGCCTGATTGCGAATGCCACCGTGGATCCGAAGACGAACCGCATCGTTCTTCCTCCGGATTGCGAAGAAGCGTACCAGAAGTATTTGTCGCTCGCTCCCAACGGTCCCTACGCTGCTGAAGTGAAGGGTATTCTCGAGCAAGCAGGCGAGAAGGTGAACGCCAACTACAAAGCTCCTAAGAAGTAGCACAGCCCTTAGGGCAATCGAATGGCGCGTCCTGCATCAGGACGCGCCATTCGTATTTTTGGGCTTGGCAGCCGCAGATCGCAGGGGAGCTTCGAATAGAATCCATTCCATGAGTTCGGCTGTGCTTAGCTACGAGGAAGCTGCGGCGACGGTTGCATCGCATGCCCAGCGTTTCAGGCAGACTCGACCGGCAACTGAGCGCGTAGCGCTCGAATCGGCGCAGGGGCGCGTGCTGGCGGCACCTCTGCTCGCCGATGCCGATCAGCCACCATTTCCACGTTCGACGCGCGATGGCTTTGCATGCCGCGCGGCAGAAATCATGGGCAAAAGGAGCCTGCCGATCGCGGGTTCGACACGGGCGGGAGAGGCGGCTGCGCACGCGCTTCCTGAGGGCACTGCGTGGGAAATCATGACCGGAGCGCCCATTCCGCTGGGGGCGGATTGCGTCATAATGCTGGAGCATGTTGTTGCCGAAGAAGGAAAACTGAGCATCGCGGCAGGACGCTCAATTTCCGCGGGTGACAACATCGTGCCGCAGGGAGCACAGGCAATAAAGGGTGACGAATTGCTGGCGTCCGGCACGCCGATCGGATTTGCGCAGATTGCATTGGCAGCAGCCTGCGGATACGAACTGGTTGAAGTCTTTCGCCGGCCTCGCGTCGCAATCCTGTCCACCGGGGATGAGATTGTTCCGGTGAGTTCCATACCGGGGCCGGCGCAGATTCGCAACTCGAACGGGCCGATGCTGGCGGCGATGGTGGCTGCCGCTGGTGGAGAGCCGCTGATCCTGCCGATCACGCCAGACGACGCGGCGGCTCTGGATCTTGTCATTGCACAGGCACGCAGGGCAAATATGCTGCTGGCCACCGGCGGAGTTTCAGCGGGGAAGTTCGATCTGGTAGAACCGGCGCTCGCCCGTGCCGGTGCGAGTTTTCATTTCACTGGCGTGCGCATTCAGCCCGGTAAACCCCTGGTTTTCGGGGAGATTCCGACATCAGAGGCCGAAGGAACAATTCCTTTTTTCGGATTGCCGGGTAATCCGGTGTCTTCGGCCGTGACCTTCCTGTTGTTTGCAGCGCCGCTGCTGGCTGCGCTCGCAGGCAGGCGTGAAGTGGGGCCACGTTTTGTGCTGGCGTCGTTAGCGGGGGACGCAGGAAAGCAGGGTAAAGGCGGGCTTACCCGATTTCTTCCGGCGAGGTGCACGTACGGTAGCAACGGCGAATTGCCAGAGGTGGAACTGGTGAATTGGCACGGTTCGGGCGATATAGCGGCCATGGCGCGCGCCAATTGTTTTCTGGTGCTGGAAGACAATGCACCCCAGCCCGAACGGGGAGCAACCGTCCGCATTTTGCTTAGCTGAGGAGATCCATGTCAGAAGCAACAAAGCTTTCGCATTACGATGAGGCGGGAAAAGCCTCTATGGTGGACGTGAGTGCAAAGCAGGATACGCGCCGTACGGCCACTGCATCCGCATTTGTGGAGCTATCGGCTGCTGTGTTAGCCGCGCTGCCTTCCAACCCGAAGGGAAACCCGCTTGAAGTCGCACGAATTGCGGGGATTCAGGCGGCAAAGCGGACCTCGGAGCTGATTCCGATGTGCCATCCGCTGCCTCTAACGCACGTCGATGTACAGGCCGAGGTTGCAGAGGGTGGCGTGCGCATTACAGCTTCGGCGGCGACAACGGGCCCGACCGGCGTCGAAATGGAAGCGCTGACAGCAGCGTCGGTTGCGGCGCTTACGGTGTACGACATGACCAAGGCGCTCGACAAAGGCATCGTGATCCGCAATGTGCAGCTTGAGTCGAAGACGGGCGGGAAGAGTGGGGATTATTTGAGAAGCGGCTGTTAGGTATCAGCTACCGGCTCTCAGCTTTCGGCTTCTGTCGTACTGGTTCGGGATTGTGATCTGCCTTATCGGCCGATACGCTGACTGTTAGCGATTCAAAGAGAAATGGCCACCGTCCTAGGTAGGGCTGGTGGCCATTTGATTTGCTGGTACGTACTGGCCTAGTGCGGCATGGGGGCCATAGCACCTGCGGGTGGTGCACCTGCGGGTGGTGCGCCTTCTGGGCGTGGTCCTCCGGGGCCGTTTTCCTTTGGCGGAATGTAGGCTTCGGGGTGAACATGTCCGCGGTGGCAAGTGCCGCATGTCAAAGGAGCGGCGGGTTCTTCCATCTTGTCCATGTCCGCCACCTTTTGGACGTAGTTCTTTTTTATGTCCTCAGTCATGGTGTACATGATCCTGGCCATTTTCTTCTCCGTCTTTGAATCATCGTCGAACTTCAAGCGCGGGCGGCCGTTGGGGCCGATATTGTTCGGATCCGTCGCGTGGCAGTGATCGCAGTGTGTGCCGAGTGCGCCAGCCCATCCTTCCATGATTTCGTGAACCTGTTTTCCGGTGAGGTCCTTGGGAAGCACTTTGAGGTTGGTTGGAGCCGGGTAGTTGCGTGGAGGCTGACCTGCACCTCCCGGTGGTGGCGGCCCCTGAGGTGCTTGGGCGACGGTCGAGATCGCGAAGATTGCACAGGTAATGACGGTGATCGCGATTGCGGGCGGGGACAGGGAAGTGAGTTTCAACGTTTTCCTCGCATCGTGAAATGAGTTGTATCCAGATTGACGAAATTCTAACCAATAAAGACGCAGGTGCCAACCTGGTTTCTGGGACCCGAGGCGCAGATGTGGCCGGGCAGCAGGAATCGCAAAGGCCAATCGATCGCGTGTTTTATGCCGATGCGGGCTGTCACTGCTGCCTCGGTAACGGCGAAACCATCGTCGCGCAGTTGGAGGGAGGAGCCGGGGTCAAGAAGGTCTGCGCCGTTGTGCGCGGGCCGGGTGAGGCCGAGCGCCAGGCAGAGGCGGCTGGGGCCGGAGGCGAGTTGGCGAATGTGGGCGTCGGGCGAAAGGCCGCGGTTTTTCGTCATCTGCAGGACACTGAAATCGCCAACCGGCTCAAGCGCACGGATGAGAACGCATCCGGCATGGCCTTCCGGTTCGCAGGATACGTTCATGCAGAAATACTTGCCGTATATGGCATACACATACGCGTGCCCGGGTGGGCCGAATAGAACCTGGTTGCGGGCGGTTGGTCCACGATGGGAATGGGCCGCGGGGTCGGGAGGGATGTGGTGGGGGCCGAGATAGGCCTCTACCTCAACAATACGCCCGACGATTGGGCCTGCGGTTGTAAAGCTGACCAGCAGCTTGCCGAGAAGGCGCGGGGCAACATGCTCAGGTTGAGCTTCAAAGAAGGCGCGCGCCATCAGGCGACCGGGCGCAGAGGCGCGGCCGCTTCGGCTTTGCCCTGGACTGGAGGGCTGCATACCGGCAGACACATGTCTTACTTTTGCTGTTTGTTCCATTCCTTGATGAGGGCCAGAACCTCTTCAGCGTGACCTTCGGGCTTGACCTTGGGGAACACATGGAGCAGCTTTTGGTCAGGGCCAATGACGAAAGTGGTGCGCTCAATTCCCATGACTTTCTTGCCGTACATGTTCTTTTCCTTTAAAACGCCAAACTGATTGCACACTTTCTCGTCTACATCAGCAAGGAGCGTGTAGGGCAGCTCATATTTGGCACGGAACTTGGCCTGATCGCGGGGCGTATCGCGGGAAATTCCCAGAACCACTGCCCCGGACTCCTGGATCTTCTTGAAAGTATCGCGAAAACCGCAGGCTTCAATGGTGCAGCCGGGAGTGTCTGCTCTGGGGTAGAAGAAGAGGATGACTGGTTTTCCGGCGTAGTCGGATAGACTGACGGTCTTGTCCTCGTCGGTTTGAAGCGTGAAGTCGGCTACTTTCCTGTTGAGTTCCATGGGGAATATCCTCTTGAAGTGCTTACGTTCATTGGAGGGCCGGTGGTGGCCATCAGGTTCGATTATTTACAACGCGGGCAAGGGGTGTCATTGCAGTTGAAAACTTCTTTTTCTGAACTGCTCCATTGTGCGGGGCGGATGTTGATCGGGTCAACACTCCTGGCGGGTTTGACGCTGGGAGCGGCATTGTCGGCGGACGCGCAATATCCTGGGCAAATCAAGCAGAACCAGCAGAATCAGACGATGCGCGCCGTTGCCGTGCTGGAGTGGAGCGGCGAGGAAGAACACCCCAAGGCGAGCAGACTTGTGCCGGTGGCGATCTATGACGGACAGCATCTGGAGGATGCGGGAATCTATATGGCCAGACCTGCTCCGATCGCGCTTTCGAGCGAGGTGGAGTACGAACTGAAGAATAATGGCAAGACGACCGGGCTCTTTGTCGTGAGCACGGCCGGGCAGGAACTTGGCTCGTGGGTGGGGTTCGGCGCATGGAAGCCGCTGCCCAAGCCCAAGCCGCCCGCCATGGCGAAAATCGATAACAACAAAGACGACTGGGGTAACGAAAAGGACGAGAAACCAGTACTGCACCGGAAGCAGCATGATGACCAGCAGGCATCGGGGAAAAATTCGAGCGACGATGCAGGTACGAAGGCGCCTGCTGAAGATCCTGATCGGCCCAAGCTGCATAAGAAGACATCTTCGAACGACTCTGACACATCGACGGCAAGTACAGGTTCATCGCCGGATCCTGACCGTCCGACGCTGCATAAGGAGCCCGCGCAGGACAAGTCGGCGAGCGGCGAGTCAACGGGCGGGAGCTCGGCGCCGCCTGATCCCGACAGGCCGAAATTGACGAAAAAGGGCGATAAGCCGCAAGCTTCGAGTTCCATGGCGGATGAGGGGCGGGTGGAATCGGTAAGCAGACTCAGCGATCCGGATCGGCCGAAGTTATCGCGTGGAAAGCCGGCTGAGCAGGGCGGCAAGGTATTGCCAACGCTGATCGGATTGCCTGCCGATTTGCACCAGGCGGTTGCCGTCTCAGATGCGAAGAATCGGCCGGAACACATCTGGAGTTATAGCTGGGCGAATCCTGCGGACGAGGCCAACATGAAAGCGGCCATGGAAAACATAGCCCGCGAGGCACTTGGTTTGAACACCACGGCCAATGCTTCTGCACGGGAGCCCGTCAAGGCGAGGGCGCAGAGTGCACACGGAACCACCGGTGCACGGAAAAAGGCGAGCCCCGCGACGCCTCCACCTGCCCCGGCAGCTTTGCAGGATGAGCAGTTCCGCGTCTTTGAACTGGCATACGGATCGGGTGCGACGCTGGTTTTGTCTGCGCGGGCCGACGGAGAAGGTGCGAAGCAGAAGTTCGTCACGCTGATCTGTCAGCCGAATATTTATGGCAAGGTAACGGTGCTGCTGAAGAATGTGACCGATACGTCGCGTCTTGATTAAACGCCGAGAATGCGGTTGGTTGATGCGGTAGACGTGATGGCGGACAATCGGGGCGAGCTATTGTTTGAATTGCGCGGAGCAACACAGAGACAGTTTGCGTTGTACCGGGTTCTGCGTGGGCAGGCTACGCAGCTGTTTTCGACCGCGCCCGGCAACATTGCACCTAACGTTCCCGATGCGAATGCACCGGCGGCGAACGGCAGCGCTGCCGATCATCATTCGTGAGCTGGAATCAAGGGCTGGCAGCCATTGCAGAGCGAGCGCATCAAACCTCCTATACAATTGAGGCAGGTCTCCGGCGTTGTTCATTGATGCAGGTTCCCACCGTTGCCCAGCGAGGTTTCTCCCCAACAATGTCAATAGCTCCAAGTATTCCGTCTGTCGAATCAACAACTGTTACGGCAGTTGAATCCGTCCCCGTAAACAAAGGCAATGGGCCCGCGCACCTGGTTTCTGCACGCCAGGAAGTTCGCATGGGCCGGGCCGCGACTACAAACATCGGCATGAACTGGATATCGCTGGTAACTATCGCGATTTTTCACATTGGCGCCTTGGCTGCGCTGTTCCTGTTCAGCTGGCAAAGATTTCTGGTGATGTCGATCCTATATGTACTTGCGATCAATGTGGGTATCGGCATGTGCTACCACCGGTTGTTGACACATCGCGGATATCGCACGCCAAAGTGGGTTGAGTACGTGATGTCAGTGTTTGCAACGATGTCGCTTGAAGGCGGACCGATCTTCTGGGTCTCGACGCATCGCGTCCATCATCAACTCAGCGATCACGAAGGCGATCCGCATACACCGCGCGAGGGTGCATGGTGGGCCCATGCCGGCTGGGTACTTTTTGGCGAAGCCCTGCATGCACAGACGGCCACGCTGGCGCGCTATTCACCTGATTTGAGTCGTGACCGTTTCTATGTTTGGCTCAGCAAGTACCACTGGGTTCCCATTGCGGTGAGCACAGTATTGCTACTGGCTGGCGGCTGGATATGGGGTGGATGGCTGGAAGGCGTTGCCATGGTGCTCTGGGGTGTGCTGCTACGAGTGACGCTCGGACTGCATGCTACGTGGCTTGTGAACTCCGCCACGCACATGTGGGGCAAACGGCGCTTTGAGACCCGCGACGACTCGCGCAACCTGTGGTGGGTGGCGCTGCTGACGGGCGGCGAAGGCTGGCATAATAATCATCACGCGCATCCAGTTTCAGCACGGCATGGGCTTGCGTGGTATGAGATTGACCCCAATTTCTGGGGTATCTGGCTTCTATCGAAGATAGGTTTGGCGCGCAAGATCCAGGTGGCCAAGTTCGATCCTGAAAACCCCAAGCCTGCTGGAAGCTAAAGGCTATCGACGATTCAAAACCGCGGCTTCAGGTGTGTATCACACCTGAAGCCGCAGTTTTTTGTTGCCATTGCGGATCTTGGACGAGCACCACCGTCCACGTTTTGATCTTGAGCTTCTTGCTTCCTTCATCAGCTCACGGAAAAGGATCTTCCCCTGGAAACCCTGCGCGTTGCCCTACTTTTTGGCTCTGTAGTCCTGCCAAACGTACTGCAGGGCTTCGGGTAGTGTTTGCGCCTTTGTTGGGCGGTCTACGTGGCCGGCGTTTTCTGCGAACACAAACTGATAATGATAATGCTTCGCGGCCAGCACCTTTGCCATTTGCTCATTGGCCACCACCCAGTCGTGCATGTTGTCGCGCATTGCGTTCGGGTTGAACAGGTCGCGGTCGCCGACTTCCATCCAGATGCGAATGGGTTTCTTCGGAGTCTGCGGAATCAGGTGCTCGTGGAATTCCCATGCTCCGTGCGGCGTTTCAGGATTGCTGGGCCATTGCTGATTTATGAATGTGCCGGAGTAGCTGAGCACGCGGTGATACCACTCCGGGTGATACCACGCCATGATGAGCGCGCAGGATGCGCCTGAACTGCCGCCTGTTGTGGCGCGGCCATCGGGATCGTGCGTCAGCTTTACCTTCGCTTCGGTTTCGACACGCGGCAGTACTTCGTGCTCCACGAATTCAGCATATTTGCCTGACATGGTGTCGTACTCAAGTCCGCGTTCGCTGCCCTGGGCATCGCCGCTGCCATTGCCAATGGAGATGGCGATCATGGCCGGAAGCTTGTGCTCCGCGATCAGGCCGTCCAACGCAGCGAACAGCAGGCGGTCGGGCCCATCTGCTCCAACTATGAAAGGAGCCTGAGTGCCTGGGACATAAGACTTGGGCACATACACGGCAACTTTGCGCACGTACGGCGCTGGGTGACTCGTTGTCACGACAAGCTTTGCCGGATCGTTTGGATCGGGAGTGCCGAAGGTGCCGGGGTCGCGTGCGATGCCAGGGTAGTACTTGCTGTCTCCCGAGTTCATCGTGAACTCAACAACCGTGCCGTTAGGAGTAGCCTCTCCGGACGCGATTTCGGGCGCAGGCTTGTGCGTTGGCCCGATGATGAAATTGCCGTCCGCGTTCGGCGGCGGCACTGTTCCGTCAGGCAACTCTTTTGCCGCAACGTACCCCGGCGTATGCGGGTCGCGGGTGGGAGGCGTGGGGCGCACATGCGCCTGTGCCGCGGGAGCCTGCGATGCGGGGGCAGCCTGGGCGATTGCGACCGGGCCGATTGCCAACATGTTCGGGATGAACAAAATTGCCAGAGAAGGTTTATTCCAACGCATTCAGCCATTTTCCGACATCGCTGTTCCGGAGTGAAAGCACTTTCTACCGCGCATCGAGAAGGCTCCGGAACTGGTCGTGCATAATCAAATACACGATGGCACTTTTGTGGAACCCCGAGAGCTGGCCGCAACGGCTGGCGGAGCTTGAGGCGCAGTCCGGCGAGCTGAAGGAAGCACCGCTGCGCCGTGACGTGCGCTCGCTGGGAATGCTGCTGGGCGAAGTGCTGCGCGAGCAGGCCGGTGATGAGCTGTTTTCCGAGGTCGAATCGCTGCGGCAAGGCACTATCCGGCGACGCGATGCCGAAGCGCGGGGGGATAACGAAGAGGCAAGCCATAACGCCGAGAACGCTCTTGCATTTGTTCACTCACTTCCGCCGGAGCAGGCCATCCTGCTGACGCGGGCATTTGCTTTTTATTTTGAACTGATCAATTTAGCCGAAACCAACCATCGCAAGCGCCGCCGCACGGCCCTGCGCCTGAGCGGAGGCGCGGGTCGCCAGCGCGGTTCGCTTGAGGGCACGCTGAGCGAGATGCGACGCGTGGGCATCAACGCGGAAGAAGCTCTGGACTGGCTCCGGCGCGTGCTTGTGGTCCCCGTATTTACGGCGCATCCGACCGAAGCGGCGCGTCGCTCAGTGATGTTCAAACGGCGGCGCATTGGTGAGTTTCTTGCCATGCTTGACCGCATTCCCGTTCCCGAACAGGAACTGGCGCGACTGGAACAACTGGTGTTGGCAGAGATTACCAGCCTCTGGCAGACCGATGAAGTGCGCTCGCGGCGGCCCACTGTTTACGACGAAGTGAAGATGGGGCTCGATTATTACGATGTGTCGATTTTTGAAACGCTCCCTGAGCTTTACTTCGAGATTTCTGAAGCGCTGCATGCCGCTTACGATTTGAAGGTGGACGCCCTTGAGCTGCCGCAGGTGCTCAGCTTCGGGTCCTGGATCGGCGGCGATCGTGATGGCAATCCATTTGTGACGCCCGAAGTGACGCGCGATGCCGTTCAACTTGCTCGGGGCCATCTGCTCCTTTTCTATCAGCGCCAGCTCGATCTCATCATCGATCTGCTGACCACCAGTGCGCAGCAGCGGCCGGTAAGCCATGAGCTGATGCGACGCCTGAAAGCTTATGTCGAAAAGCTACACACGCCGGAGGCGCAGGTTTTCGGCGCGCAGTATGAGTTTGAGTATTACCGGCGTTTCGTCATTTGCGTAAAGGCGCGGATTCAGCGAACTTTGGAGCGGATTGGGGAACGGATCGGCCATGGGCCATCAGGCGCTACTCTGCCGGTAATGCCATACACGCTGTCGCATTCGCAGGACAAGCTTGCGAGGGTGCTTTCAGCCTACGGATCAGTCGAGGAGTTTCTCGACGATCTTAATTCGCTGCGCTGTTCACTGGCTGCGAACGGCGGCATTCGCATTGCGCGCACGCTCATTGATCCGCTTATTCTGCAGGTGCGTACCTTTGGACTGCATCTGCATACGCTCGATATTCGCCAACATGCCCGGGTGTTGCAAGCAGCGCTGCAGGAAGCAATAAGCGATACGATGGCGCCATCGCTGCCGAGCGGGCTTTCGGCAGAAACATGCAGCGTGCTCGAAACGTTTCGCGTGGTGTCGGAAGTGAAGAACGGCTGCTCGCCTGAGGCGATTCGACAGTACGTGATCAGCGGGGCCTCAAGCGTCGACGATGTTCTTGCGGTTGTGCGGCTGGCGCGTCTTGGCGGAGTGCGAGTCGAAGGAGCAGGGCGCGACCCCGGCCTGATGCCGGTGCCATTATTTGAATCGATTGAGGACCTGCGCAATGCCCCCGTAGTTTGCCGCGATTTGTGGAGCAGACCGGATTATCGCAAGCTGATGGAAAGCTGGGGCAACTGGCAGGAGGTGATGCTCGGCTACTCCGATTCCAATAAAGACGGCGGTATGCTCACGTCGACATGGGAGATCTTTCGCGCGCATCGCGATCTGCACGTTGAAGCCCGCAACGCAGGGATCAAGCTGCGTCTCTTCCATGGCCGCGGCGGCACTGTCGGCCGTGGCGGCGGGCCCACGCATCGCGCCATCTTTGCACAACCGATGGATGCCTTCGATGGGCAGTTGCGCATTACCGAGCAGGGAGAAGTGCTGAACTTCAAGTATGCCGACGAGGTTCTGGCTGAGCGCAATCTTGAGTTGATGATTGCTGCTTCGCTGGATGCATTGGCGCGCCCAAATGCACGCGATCCCAAGGGCCACTTTACGGGCGTGCTCAAGCCGGAGTGGGAAGCAGCTCTCAACGAGCTTTCAGACATCGCTTACGGTTTTTATCGCAAGTATATTCTGGAAGATGCTGGTGTTGTGGCTTATTTTGAGCAGTCGACGCCGGTGGGCGAACTGGAAAATGCGAAGATTGGCTCGCGTCCGGCAAGACGGAATTCATCGACACGTCTTGCCGATCTGCGCGCCATCCCGTGGGTCTTTGGATGGACGCAGTCGCGACTGCTGGTGCCGGCGTGGTTCGGCGTGGGCTTCTCATTGGAACAGTTTTCTGAAAAGCCGGGCTCGCTCGTGCTGTTGCAGACGATGGCCCAGGAATTTCCTCTGTTCATTGATCTGCTGCGCAACGTGGAACTGGCGCTGGGCAAAGTGGACCTGGCGACGGCGCGGCTTTACTCCGAACTGGTAGGAGATAAACAGCTTCGCGAGCGCGTGTACGACATGTTCGACGCCGAGTTTCACCGTACGGTGCGGACGCTGCTCGTGATCACGCAGCAAAGTGAACTGCTGGAATCGAACCAGGTACTTGCGCATTCCATCAAGCTTCGCAATCCCTATGTGGATCCGATGCACCTGATCCAGGTGGATATGCTGCGCCGCAAGCGCGCTGGTGAAGACACGCCGCGGGTGAACCGCGCCATTGCGGCGACAATCAGCGGCATCTCTGCGGGGCTGAGAAACACGGGCTGAGCCGGCCAGACCCAATTCAAACTTTAGTTTTGAGATTCAGGCTGCGAGATTCGTGTTTACGGATTGCGGAAGAGCGGACTGCTGCTAAACTGATCACAATTTTCCAATCAGAAAATTAGCGAACGCTAGCGAACTTGCCGATAGGAACGACGAGGCAGCCATGGCAGAGATCTGTCAATTTCGTGATTCGACGATTCCTCAGCAACAGAACATCGGCGGAAGCCTGCACACTGGCTCGGTGCAGCCACGGGTCGATTTCGCGGCGGTGAGGTTCTGCGCTTATAACCAGACGGGCCAGAGGTTCATCAGCAACGAGGTTGAGTTGGCAGACCCGTTCTTGGGCAGCTTGGAGGATCTTTTCTCATTGCTGACTCCCGATTCGGGCGCCGGGGTGTGGATGGATGCGATTCGGACCTTGTCTGCCACGAGTTGCCGTTTCCCAGTTGACCTGGTGTACCTGGATGAGAGCTGCGCGGTCCTCGGCCGGGTACAGTCCTTTCCCATCGCGCGCGTTCCAGCGGTGGTTGGGGCTGTCAGCATACTGGTCTTGCCTGCTGGCAGCGTGGTTTCGGCGAGAATTAACGAACGGGACCAACTAATTGTCTGCAGTCCAGAACAGATGCGGAGTCGCCTGCAGCTTTCCCCTGCTCTGTCCATAATCAAACCGCAACTGGTGCAAAACGCTTCTTCGGCACCGAGCCGGCTTATCGATAATGAGGAAAACGATGGATTGCGGAGGCTTGGAGAGCAGCCGCAGCGAGTTCCGGACATGTGGGAGATGATTGCGGTCAATTCCGCTTCCGAGCGATCAAGAGTGGAAGAGGCGGAAGTCGGCCGGGCCACAAAGCCGCCGTCGCAAGAAGATCAGTCATCTGACGCGAAGAGGTGGTGGCAGAAGCTACTTCATCGTGAACCTGCCGACCCGCGGAAAGCGGAGCGCGCGGCTTTGCCGGGGCTGATCGCCTATTTCTTCACGGGCGGTGCTCCAACTCCGCACCAGGTCCGGGATATTAGCACCTCTGGCCTGTATGTTCAGACGACTGAGCGCTGGTACAGGGGCACGGTGGTGCGAATTACATTGACCGACGAGCGCGGATCAACGGCAGAACGGTCAATTACTCTGCATGCGAAGGTGATTCGGTGGACCGAGGACGGTGTGGCGCTTCAGTTCATGTTGCATGAGAAAAATGAACGGCTGCGCGGCACTGCTTCTACGCTCGACCAATTGTCGGCAGGCTCAAGCGTGGAGCATATCGAAGATTTCATCGAGCGCTACAAACTCAGCTTGTAGGCTTTGCATTGCTACTTCTGCGCTTTGCGTTTTGCCGCCTTGCGGATCCAATATTGAAACTCGTCCTCAAATAATTCTCCATTGAGGTCCATGACTCGTTGCTGCAGGCGGACTTGGGCGTCTGAAATTGCTCTGTTGTAAATTGCCGGACCGATCTCTTCCACGAAGAAGTCGAGCAATTGGCCTGCCGGCAAATTCCCGATCGGCCCCGCCAGGTTTTCTTCAAAGTAGCGTTGGATTGAGGCAATCGCCTGCGCACGGGCTTCTTTGCTCAGTTCCACCAGGTTCGTCATGGCTCGCTCCCAAGTGCGAGTTTAAGGGCGTTTCGGGTGGGTGGCGGGCTACAACAGGAGCAGCCCGGTCGCCCCTAAACCTTTATTCGTCGTCTGGTTTCCCCGATTTTGCCTTCAGGTTTCTCTTGCAAGATCCCGGCTCGCGGGTCTAGGCTATTGGCATGCGTCGATGTCGCTAACACCGCCCCGGTGCAAGTTCCGATGCAAAGTGCGCGCTTCGATAGTGCGTACAGCTCCCTATCAAAGACGACTTCACCGTTCCCGAAAATCCATCAAAAATGCAAGGCTGGGCATTTGGCCCAGAAAAGGAGATCACCATGGCGCGCATTGCCGCGAATGTAACTGAATTGATCGGCCGCACTCCCCTTGTGCGGTTGAACCGAGTGGCCGCCGGACTGCCTGCGACCGTTGCTGTCAAACTGGAAAGCCAGAATCCCGCCTCGAGTGTTAAAGACCGTATCGGTTTTTCCATGATCGATGCGGCAGAAAAGGCGGGTAAAATCTCGCCCGATAAAACCGTGCTGATTGAGGCGACCAGCGGCAATACTGGCATTGCGCTGGCGTTTGTGGCTGCAGTGAAGGGGTATAAACTTATCCTCACCATGCCAGAGACGATGAGCCTTGAGCGCCGGGTGACGCTGCTTGCTTATGGCGCCGAAATTGTGCTGACACCCGGCCCGAATGGCATGAAGGGCGCGATTGCCAAGGCTAACGAGATTCTGGATAAGACGCCAAATGGTTATATTCTGCAGCAGTTCGATAACCCCGCGAATCCCGCCATTCACCTTGCTACCACCGGGCCCGAAATTTGGGAAGATACCGATGGCAAAGTGGACATTCTGATTTCTGGTGTGGGCACGGGAGGGACGATTACCGGTGTCTCAGGCTACATCAAACCGAAGAAGCCCTCGTTCAAGGCCATCGCTGTGGAACCGACCGACAGCGCGGTGCTTTCTGGTGGCAAGCCGGGACCGCACAAGATCCAGGGACTGGGTGCCGGTTTTATACCCAGTGTTTTGGACACGAACAGCTATGACGAAGTCGTCCAAGTTACGAATGACGAGTCAGTGGAAATGGCTCGGCGCCTGGGGAAAGAAGAAGGATTGTTTGTCGGCATCAGCTCTGGTGCTGCTGTAGCCGCGGCCCTGAAAGTGGCAGCCCGTCCTGAAAATTCCGGGAAGCTGATTGTCGCCGTGCTGCCCGACTTCGGCGAGCGCTACCTGTCGAGCATTTTGTTTGAGCCGTTGCGTCAGCAGGCGCTGGCATTGCAGCCTGAGGCGATTGCAGTCACGGCGTAAGAGCAGAGGCCGAAGAACAGGGAGCAAGGGAAACGACGGGGCCAGGGACAAAGATAAGAGATCACAATTGGCGGTTGTCCGTTCCTGATTCCCTTGGTCCCTTGCTCCCTGCGTTGGAAATTTATGTTCGACCGGATCCGTGAAGATATCGATTCAGTTTTGGAGCGCGACCCCGCAGCACGATCGCGGCTTGAGGTTATGCTGTGCTATCCCGGGCTCTGGGCGGTGTGGATTTACCGCATCTCGCATCGCTTATGGAGCGCGAAGGTATATCTGCTGGCGCGCTTCCTGTCGCAAATCGGGCGCTTTCTTACGGGCGTTGATATCCATCCCGGAGCACTATTGGGCCGTAGGCTGTTTATCGATCATGCGACCGGTGTGGTGATTGGCGAAACTGCGATTCTGGGCAACGACGTGACGATGTACCAGGGCGTAACGTTGGGTGGAACCGGCAAAGGGCACGGCAAGCGCCATCCTACCCTTTGCGATGGCGTGTTTATCGGCAACAATGCGAACGTGCTGGGCAACATCACTGTGGGTGAAAACTCGCGCGTCGGCGCGGGGTCAGTTGTGCTCTCTGACGTGCCACCCAATTCGACCGTGGTTGGCGTGCCGGCGCACATTGTCTATCGCAATGGGCAGCGTGTGCTCATTACCGATCCGCACGAGGTGAAAGACCCGCTCTCAGACGCGCTTATCGCGCTTGCTTCGCGGGTCGACGAACTTGAAGAGCGGCTTGGGGGCGAGCTTATCCCCGAAGAACCATTTGCGGCGGAAGAGGCGGAGCGCACGGCTTATCGTGTGGAACTCGAACGCATGCGTATGTATGTTTCAATGGGCGAAGGGATCTGATCCAGTAGCGCGTTCCTCTACTCATCGCATCAACTCGTCAGAGCTGGTTTTATTCGAAAAAGATTATGCCAAAGCGCAGTGCCGGTTTGTTGCTTTACCGACGCAATGACGCCGGTCTGGAAGTGTTTCTGGTTCACCCCGGCGGTCCGCACTGGTCAAAAAAGGACCTGGGCGCGTGGTCGATTCCGAAAGGGGAGTACACCGACGCCGAAGATCCGTTAGCTGCCGCGAAGCGCGAATTTTCTGAAGAAACCGGCTTCACGGTGGACGGGATATTTGTTGCGCTTGGTTCAATAAAACAAACAGGCGGCAAGGTGGTTTCGGTCTGGGCACTGGAAGGGGATTGCGATCCTGCAAAACTCACCAGCAATCTGTGCCAACTGCAATGGCCGCCTCGCTCGGGCAAGACGATTGAATTTCCTGAAGTAGACCGCGGTGCATGGTTCTCGCTGCACGAGGCGCATGATCGGATTCTGCCCAGTCAAAGCCCGATGCTGATGCGCCTGGTGGATAATGTGGGTCACCAGCCGTAAGAGGCTCAGTGGACGTCAACTGATCGATCGCCTTCGTATTCCATGATGTGGAAATATGCTTCCCAGCCGCTCCACGATGCAGGAGCAGGAAGCTTCGCCATTGGATCCCTGAGGTGATTGGCGTAGTCCTGCACAAGTTCGCGAGTGCGGTATACGCCGGTGAGCCAGTCTCCGCGGTACCAGTTTTTCCATTTGCCGTATTCCGCAGCGGACATTGAAGCCCTGATTGTATCGAGCGCGCGGAGTGCCGCAGCAACTTCCGTCTCCGCTTTTGCAGTGTTGCCAGCGTCCGCATCCTTCAATGCACTGGCAATCTCGAACAACATGCGGTTGCTTTCGCGATTGATAGTGATCATGGTGAGCATCTCTGCCTGGTAATAGGGCCTGCGCGCCGGATCGACCAGAGTCTCAGCAGCTACCGCGTGCTTCCATACCGCATCCCAGCGTGTCTGAGCGTCGGCACAATCCTGGATGTCGTTTTCGATTAGCGTTTGCCGCATGTCCACGCTGGGCGTCGGCATCACACGCGGTATGGTCCACTTGGGCGACTGGCTCGGGATGTTGATTACCTGGTGTTCGCTCAGCGCATCGAGTATGAGCCGGCGTGCTTCAGTGTGGTAGTGCTGATCGCCCTCGAAAAGAGGTACGCTGCTGCGGGCCGGTGGCGGAGGTGTATTGCCGGCCGAGGTCAGGCGGGGCGGACCAGTACGCCGACGGAGCGATGGAGCCGCAAAATACTCCTTGTAGACTTTTGCGAGCGCACCGGCTGATTTGGCACCGAATTCCTCAGCGGCCCAGCGTTGATAGAACGCTGCGTCGGCGTCCCCTTGTGTGTCTGCATTGCCAACCGTCGCTGGAATTCCGCCCCATGCCATTTCCATTACCGCGCGTGTAGTCATGGCGACCGGACGAATGTCGCTCGTGTTCACCAGCATGTATGAAGTGGCCCCTGCCTTGATGTAACGTCCGAGTTCCGATTGAAGTGTGGCAACCGGAACCATCTCTGAAAGCTGATTCGCCTGGCCGTTCATCATGGCTACGTGAATATATGCACCCTGGCCCGCTGCCACCTTGCCGTCGTCCTGCATGTCGCCGTATCCGGTATCCGCCCAGACAAGAGATACCTCCGGCGGAATCTTCAAGAGTCCCTCCTGCATCAGCCGTGCACCTTCCTGCCATAGATCGGTGACAAATTGCGCATGCGGATATTTGGCGCGCACAATCTTCAACTGCTCGGCGATGGCATCGCTGATGCGCTTGCCAAGCAGCGGATCGTTATCGCGCACGCTGGGGTCGAGTGCTGCGTAGCTCGAGTCCGACAGGCCGCGCAAACCAACGCTCCACAGGATCTCATCGCTAGGCTTATAAGTCGCAACCGCGTTCGTCCAGGCGCGATCCAAAATTTCGGGATGGGTTGAAAAATTGTACGGGACATTGTTTGGCCACCGCGCCACGTTCACGCCCAGGGGAATGGCGTGATGCTGGTTGATGATCAAGCCGCGCTCTGCTGCTGCATGCACCTGCGCGTCGTCGGGAAAGATCCATGTTCCGGGAACGATGATGTTGCCCTTCAACCGCAGGGTCGTCTCGAAAATGTTGTCCCAAACCTTGAGAGAGATGCCGGTGCGCTCGCCTTTTGCCGCAGGAATCCAGCCGCTGAGCAGGTCTTCGTCATTCGGAAAGAATCCTCGGTACCGAAACACCGGGCTGGGGTACGTGTGGGTAAAGTCAGCAGGCAGCGCGATGGAAACACGCTTGGCAGGTAGCTTGTCAGTCCACAGATACATAGGATCAACACCGAGCACCTTTTGCGAGAATTCGTAGATCGCGAAAATGGTGCCGCGCATATCCGCGCCGGTCAGGCAGACTACGCGCCGACCCGTTTGCCCCTCGCCACCGCGCGCGATGGAGAAGGCGAACGCCTCAGTGTTGGATGTCGTCGCGCAGTCCATCCCTGCAGGGAGGTTCTCACGCTGCGCAATCAGAATCGCAATCGGGCCGGAGGAATCGATACTGTTCAGCATTCGCGGGGACCGGCCAAAGACTTTCGAAAAATCGGAGAGCAGATCCTGGGTTGCGCTGCGGACAGGGCCGGGCTCAGTTGCGCTTTCGACGATTGTGACCGAACTACTGATCGCTAGCGGCGACGATGCGCTGACCGGTTCTTGCGCGTCGGCGTTAGTGGCAGATGCTGCGCTAAAAAGCGCGCTCACAACTACGATCAGCAATTTGGAATGGAAGCAATCGGAAATCACTTGGGTCTCCTTTGGCGAAAAACGTCAGGGGCCACCCTGGTTCGCTCGAGCAGGTGGAAAGATTGCGGCAATCTTCTATTTGCAGCAAATTGATTTGGTCGATGGGAGAGGGTAGGCTCCGCACGACACGACCGGAGACTTGCCGTAATGACGAACGGAAGCAAAAGCCGAGCAGCAACTCAAAGGCTCCGCCGCGCCCGGCTTTTGTTTGCACCACGAATTATACATAGACAGTTGCCCTGCTGTCGTTGATCAGAGCCGCCGATGCTACAGTGGATTCGATCAACTTCACATACGGAGCGCTTCTCGTTGGCCTGTTTTCGTTCGCTGCTTGTGGTGGCTTTCCTCGCGTTGAATGCTGCCGCCCATGCGGCGTCCCGAGTGCAGGCGGCCGCAGTTCCTTCAGAGATGCTTTCAGACGCGTTCTCGGTCAAAGTGAACGGTCACCCGGTGGATGTGGCTCATGCGGCGGCGAGCTACGGCTTCGTCAGCTTCGACGTGAACGGGCCCGTAACGGTGGAAGTGACAGCGGCGGAGCCGGGGTTCTGGGATAAGGGCGTGGAGGTTGAGCCTTGGCGGCTCGGATTGCGACCAACTCGCCAGGGGCAAACGATACGTTTCAAGCTCGACGGTCCAGCTAAAATTTCAATTTCGCGGCCGGGGGATTTTCTCAATCATGCCAGCATGCTTTTTCTTTTTGCCGGCACTCCGCCGCTTGATTCGCCGAGCGGGCCGAACGTACACATTGTTCCCGCGGGAGTGCATCACGGAAGCTTGAATCCGAAGAGCGGAGAGATGTGGTATCTCGAGCCGGGAGCTTTTATCTTCGGGAGCTTGAATCTTTGGAAGGTCCACGATGTGAAGGTTCTGGGCCGCGGGACGATTGTTTACCAGGGACCGCAGGATCCGAATACGGACGAAGGCTGGATGCAGAAACCCGACTGGCACTGCATTGGCGCGCTCGAAGCACGGAATGTTGAGATCGATGGTCTGACTTGCATTGTGCGTTCGAGAACATGGTCGATCCAGATGAAGGATTCGATCGGTTTCGTCTACAACGATTTGCGCGTTGTTGGTGGCAATCCAGGCAATGCCAACCAGGACGGGATGGACTGGCTGGGCGGAGGCGAAACGCAGGTACACGATGCATTTCTCCGCGCATCCGACGACGTGTTTGCAATGCAGGGTAACTGGGATGGCTATACGCAGGATGACTTGCTGCGTCCCGGCCACGATGTTCGCAACATCTTGATTGATCACAGCGTGCTCTCCACGAGCATTTCGAATGTGGTTCGGGTTGCGTGGCCGCAGAAAACCTTCAACTCGCAAAGCTTTACGTTGCGCGACAGCGATGTGCTGCACGCAGGCATGGGAGCGTGTGGTCAGACATTTGGATTGCTTGGTTTGTGGGGTGCAAAAAACGCGAAAGGGAACCACAGCGGGTTCACTTTCGAAAACATCTTTCTTGACCACTGGTATTCGCTGGTGCAGATGGAGCAGTCCAACCCATCGCTGCGCGATTTTACGTTCCACAACATCTGGGCGCTCGATCAACCGCCGCTTGCAGGCTCAAGCATTACGGGAGATGTTGATGGCGTCACGTTCGACAATGTGAAGTATGGACAGGTGCGCACGACGGGTAACGCCGACCTTCCGCTTGCGGTGAACTCCGGAGCTAAGGCTGCGGAGTTTGCGCCAGCGCCGAGCACAGAGGCTCAGTTTGTGGTGGATCCTCCGTTCGTGGAACCGGGCCAGCTAGCCAGCTTTACTGCAAAGGAGGTACGCGGCGCGAAATACACATGGCTGTTCGGCGATGGCACGAAAGCGCGTGGGCGTCGCGTCTTCCACCGCTTTCCTGATGCGGACGGGACGGAATTCGATGGCAGCAATGGCGCTGGCCGATTCAGAGTGCTGTTGAATGTCGAGGACAAAGCCGGCCATCAGGATTGGGCTGCGCAGGGGGTGGTGGCTGTTGCCAAGTGGCACGATGCACTTGACCGTGCGGGAGTGAATTCGAGCGGTCTCGCGTGGAAGATTTATCCCGGTACATGGACCGAACTTCCCGATCTGACGAAAGAGAACGCGGTGTTGAGCGGAGAGGACGCCGGATTTCAGGCGAACGCGCATGGCTATACGCATTATGCCGTAACCTGGGATGGCTTGATCGATATTCCAGTAGATGGCGGATTCACGTTTCATCTGATCGATCGCGATGGCGCGCGTCTGGTGATCGACGGAATGGAGATTGCAAAGACGGGGCCGCCGTTTGCGCAGGTTTGCGGCTCTCCGGGAAATGCGCAGCGATATGCGCGCGGCTCAGTTGGGCTGCGTGCAGGTTTGCATCAGCTGCACGTTGAGGGATTGCATTCTGCGAGCAATGAATCACCGCGACTACTTTGGGAAGGCCCCGCGCTTCCGCTTGGTGAGGTGCCCGCAGTAGCGCTCAGTCATCCCCGCCTGCAAGCGGTGGGGGCGCACGGCAACTAGTTGTGCAATTACGGCAGCTTTGTTGCGTCCCATCCGCCGCCCAAGGACCGGATCAGTCCCACGCTCGACAAAAAGCGGCGCGTTTCCAGATCGATCGCGGTTCGCTGATTCTGTATCAGAGTGCTCTCTGCCGTTAGCACTTCAAGATAGCTGGCAACGCCGCCTTTGTAGCGCTGGTTTGAAAGGTCGAATGAGCGCTGCGCGGCCTCGACTGCCCGCTGTTCTACGCCCGCTTCCTGCTCAAGGATGCGCAAACCGGAGAGCTGATCTTCAACATCCTCAAACGCGAGCAGCACGGTGTTTCGATAGCCTGCCACTTGAGCTTCGTAGTTGTGCTTTGCTTCGCTGGTAAAGGAGCGGCGCTGGCCAGCGTCGAAGAGCAATTGCGCGGCCTGCGCACCCAGAGACCACAATGAGCTCGGACCCTGCAGCCATGTGCCGGGGTTTGCGCTTTCAAAACCACCTGCCGCACCAAGGCTGATGGTGGGATAAAACGCGCTGACTGCGACTCCGATCTGCGCGTTGGCAGCAGCGGTGCGGCGTTCAGCGGCCGCAATGTCCGGCCGACGTTCCAACAGCTGCGAAGGCACTCCCGTGGGAACGTTCGGCAGCGGTAAATCGAGCGGCGAGGGCGGGATGCTGAAGTCAGGAAGATTGTAGTTGGCGATGGTGCCAATGGCGTGCTCATACTGCGCGCGAGCCACACCAAGGTCCACCAGCGCGGCGCGCACTGTCTCAAGCTGCGTGTGGGCCTGCTCCACGTCCACTGCAGTGACCACTCCACCGGAGAAGCGCTGCTGAGTTAGATCAAGTTGATGCTCCAGATCTCCTACAGATGCGGTAAGCAATTTCGCTTGTGCATCCACCCCCCGCAGAGCGAAATAGTCGGCTGCGAGTTCAGCGTGGAGACTAAGGTCAACAGCTGCCATGACCGCGGCGTCGGCCTGCGCGTTGTCACGAGCGGCTTCAACCTGGCGGCGCACGCGGCCCCACAGGTCCGGCTCCCAGCTTGCCTGTCCGCCGATCACGAAATCGCCGGTAGCCGAGGTGGGCGCTCCAGAGCCCTGAGGCCGATGCGAAGATACGCGCCCGCGCGTTATGGAAGCATTGCCGGAAAGAAATGGATAGAAGTTGGCGCGAATGACGTTTGTCGCATCGCGTGCGGCGAGATAGGTTTCAAACGCCTGCCGGAGGTTCGGATTGTTGGAGGCTACCCGGTCTTCGAGGCGGTTGAGTTGCGGGTCGTGATAAATCTCCCACCAGTTGCCGCGCAGCATTCCATCGGAAGGATCGGCTGGGTGCCATCCTCCTCCTGCTGGATTCGGAGGCGGCGCAGTAACCGCGGATGCCCCGATCTCCTTGTATAAAGCAGGTGCTTGAGCCTCGGGGCGCTTGTAATCCGGGCCCACCGGCTTGCAGCCAGTAGCCATCACGAGGAGAAGCGAAGCAGCCAGCAGCACGAATTGCGTAGCGGTCGATCCGGTTCTTCGATTTCTACCGACGTGCCCGGAGATCCACATCGTTACTGTCCTCCCGCTTTGGAGGAGTTACCGGGATTCACGACCGTTACCTTTTCGCCTTCGATCAGCGAGTCAGGCGGGTCTTGAATGATACGGTCGTTTGCGTTCAGCCCACCGGTGATCTGAACGGTGGCGCCATCGTCTTCGCCGATTATGACCGGCACCAGATGTGCTTTCGTAACTGAGCCATCATTTACCACCACTGCTACACGCATGCCTTCTCTGCGGAACATGAGCGCAGCGATCGGTATGACGTAACTCTGGCCCATGAACGCCGTTTTGAAGTGAACCTGCGCAAGCGAACCGGGAAGGAGTTCACCTTTGCGATTGTCCAGATCGACTTCCGTCAGCAGCGTGCGGGTTGTTGGGTCGATTGCATCGGCAGTACGCACAATCGTGCCCTGGTAAACTTTGCCCGGCTGCTCGGCGAAGGTGACGTCAAGCTTGTTTCCACGTTTTACACCATTGGAATAGGCTTGGGGCACGTTGGTGTAAATGCGAAGGGTTTGATCGGCCTGCACTCGGAACAGTTCTTTGGCTACCCCGGTGTCGATTAACTGTCCGGTGTCGATGGTGCGCGCCGTTACGACGCCGTCAAAAGGCGCAAAGACTTTTTCGAATGACTGCATTTCGCGCAGACGTTGTACGTTGGCCTGTGAGGCCCGAACAGCAGCAGCGGTCGCTGCTGCCTGATTCACAAAGGTGTCGGTATCCTGTTGGGAAACGGCATTCGTCTTTACGAGTCCGGTGTAACGCTCGGCCTGGATGCGCGCGTTATTGGCGCTCGCCTGGGCGTTCAGCAGATCGCCTTCAGCCTGTGCAAGTTGCTGATCGAGCTCAGGCGTTGAAATCTCGGCCAGCAGTTGGCCCTTCTTCACCCGTGCGCCAATGTCGAAGTACCACTTCTTGAGGTAGCCTGATGTGCGCGCATAGATTGGAGCATCCGTAAAAGCCGTCACGTTGCCGGGCAGCATAAAAGTATTGATCGGTGCGCCGGGCGTAGGAGGAGCTGTAAGCACGGTGGGCGCAGCGGTCTGCTCAGTGCGATCAGCAAGGACAGCATCAGCAGATTTACGGCTCATAATGCCGAGCACTGCAATAACTACAGCCAAAACGATCAATACGAGCGCACCAATTGCTGCGAACTTTGGCGAGATCGGCTTTTGCTCAGGAGCGTCGATATCTTCGTGGGCAGCCTGATGCGGGTTAGGTGTTGATGGATCGTTCATAAATTAGCTACTCCGAAAGCTCGTCGAATTCGTCGAATGTGGCGGCGCGTTGTGAACCACGAGCCAGTTTGCGGCGCTGAAGACGCCCATGGATGAGCGAAAAGAATGCCGGCACAAAAAGCAGCGTAGCGACCGTGGCTAACAATAATCCCCCGATTACAGCGCGTCCAAGCGGGGCATTTTGCTCACCGCCCTCGCCCATACCCAGCGCCATCGGCATCATGCCGATGATCATGGCCAGGGCCGTCATGAGTACGGGACGCAAACGCACAAACCCGGCGTTCAAGGCGGCGCGCCGGGCATCACCAACTAGAGCTTCCATCTGTTCGCGGGCAAAGCTGACTACCAGGATGGAGTTGGCTGTGGCCACGCCCATGCACATAATCGCACCGGTCAGAGCTGGAACGCTCAAACGAGTATGCGTAAGGAAAAGAAACCAGACGATGCCTGCCAATGCCGCAGGCAATGCAGAGATGATGAGAAATGGATCGAGCCAGGACTGGAAGTTGACCACAATGAGCAGGTAAACGAGCAGGATGGAAATTACCAGGCCGGCGAGCAAGCCAATATACGACTTGCGCATAGTGTCGCTCTGGCCGCGTAGTGTGAAGTGGGAACCGCGCGGCAGGTCCTTCTGGTGCCTGTCAATGATCGTCTGCATTGCACGCGTCACGCTGCCCAGGTCTGTGCCATCCACATTTGCAAAGATGTCCAGGACCGGCATTACGTCGTAATGGCTCACCGTGCCCAACTCTGCTCCCGGAGTGATGGAGGCGACATTGCCCAGAATATTCTGCGGCTGCGGAATTCCGGGAACCGCGGTTGAAGGTGCGCTGGTGCTTGTTACTCCGGGAGGTGCATTTACGCTTTGCGGTTGCGCGCTCGCGTTTGGTACAGGGATACTCCTCAAAGCCCCGATTGAATCCAGCCTGTATTGCGGGGTCATGGTGGCCACGTTGTAAGTGACGCCGTTGCGCGGATCGAGATAGAAGCTGGGACTGGTCTGAAAACTCCCGCTCAATGACACCAGGAGGCTGGTAGCAACATCTTTTTGCGTGAGCCCCATTGACTGAGCGCGCGTGCGATCCACGTTAACCGTCAGCATAGGCGCATCAAAGGGTTGCTGAATGCGCGTGTCGGCTGCTCCCGGAACATTGCGCACCTCGTCGAGCATCTTCTCGGCCAGGTCTCGATTAGCGGCAAGATTTGAACCGACGATCTGAATGTCGATCGGAGCCGTGAGCCCGAAATTCAAAATCTGCGTCACGATGTCGACGGGCAGCATATAGAACGAGACGCCCGGATACTCGCGAGCCAGTACGGCCCGAAGCTTATCAACGTAGTCGGCAGTGGGGTGGTGGTCCCTTGTCAGTTCAACCTGGATGTCGGCATCTGCCGGCCCAATGGGCGCTGATGTTGAGTAAGAGAGGTTCAAGGCCGAGTACGGCAGTCCGATGTTATCTACGACGGTGACGATCTCGCTGGCAGGAATTACCTGGCGGATGGTCTTGTCGACGTGATCGCAGATCGCGGCAGTCTCCTCAATTCGCGTCCCGGTGTGAGCACGAACGTGAATCTTAAACTGGCCGGAGTCGACCGAGGGAAAGAAGTCCTCACCGAGCCAGGGAATCAGGATGACAAGAGAAGCGACGGCGAACAGCATGAATGCGGTGAGGAATACTTTGGCGTGGTCGACGCAAAGGGTAAGCGCCTGCATATAGCCGTTGCGGAATCTCTCAAAACCGGAGTCGAATGCAAGTTGGAATCGCGTGAATGGATTGCGGCTGGCGTGCTTGCGAGCGATCTGCGCATCGTCGTGCTCGTGGAGCATGTACTTGGCCATGGTGGGCACAAGCGTTCTCGAAAGCAGGTAGCTGGCCAGCATGGCAAAAACAACGGCTTCGGCCAATGGCACGAAAAGGTACCGTGCCACGCCGCTTAAGAAGAACATCGGCACAAACACAATGCAGATCGAGATAGTGGAAACGAAGGCTGGCACGGCAATCTGCGCGGAGCCGTCAAGAATGGATTGCTCAAGCTCCTTGCCCGCCTCAAGATTGCGATTGATGTTCTCGATGGCAACAGTGGCGTCGTCCACGAGGATGCCGACAGCGAGCGCCAGACCACCAAGAGTCATGATGTTGATGGTCTCGTGTAGCGCGTACAGCATGATCAGCGAGCAGAGAATCGATAGCGGAATGGAGACCGCAATAATGACGGTTGAACGCCAGCTGCCCAGAAAGACGAGGATCATGAAAGCCGTGAGGCAGGCAGCAATGATGGCCTCGCGCACCACACCCGTGATTGCGGCTTTGACAAATACCGACTGATCCGAGAGCGCTTCGATCTGCAGTTGCGGAGGCAACTGACCCTTGATACTCGCCAATTTCGCGTAGACATTCTTGATGATGTCCAGCGTCGATGAAGAGCCGGTCTTCATGATGCTCATGACCGCGGCTCGCTGACCGTCGACGCGCACGATGTTGGTCTGCGGCGGATTGCCATCGCGCACGTGCGCAACATCGCGGACGTAAATGATGGCGCCATTCGCCGCCCGGATTGGGATGTTGTTCAACTGCGCCACAATGCCGGGCGCTGAGTTGGTCTCCACCTGGTACTCAAAGCGGTCCACCTTCATGGTGCCCGCGGGCGCAACCAGGTTCTGTGCGCTTACTGCATTCACCACGTCTACCGGCGAAAGCCCGCGCGCCTGCAGCGCGTGCAGATCGAGGTCCACCATGATCTGCCGTTGCCGGCCGCCGTAAGGGAATGGTGTCTGTGCTCCCTCGATTTCGGCCAGCTGGATGCGGATGCTGTTCTGCCCCAGATCAAAGAGTTGTTGCTCCGTGAGTCCCTGGCCTGACAGACCCAATTGCAGTACCGGCACACTGGAAGCGCTGTATTGAAGAACGAAAGGCGGATTGGTGCCTTGCGGCAATGATCGCAATTGCGCCTGATTGACGGCCGCTATCTCGGCAACCGCGACGCCGAGGTTTACGTTGGGCTGAAAGAAAACCTTGATGATGGTTAAGCCCGTTAGCGACTGCGATTCAATGTGTTCGATGTCGCTTACGGTCGTCGTCATGGACCGTTCGCTGGGCGAGGCAATGCGCTCAGCGACCTGTTGCGGCGAAAGTCCGTTATAACTCCACACGACTGTGACAACGGGAATATTGATATTGGGGAAGATATCCGTGGGCATCGAAAGGATACTGAAGACGCCAAGGATGAGAATCAAAAGCGCGAAGACAACGAAAGTATATGGCCGCCTAAGCGCAAGCCGAACAATCCACATAGAGCTGCTACCCGCTCCCGAGTCAATTTGGCGATTCTTCGCTGTCCCTCACCGATTCGTCGCTTGTCGAAGGAACTAGAACAGGGACATATCGTGTCTTGGGATCGAGATTATTCCGCGACCCGATCAAAATAACAGTCGAGAATTCTATGGTATCTGATGAAACAGGTGAATAGACGTCGAGGGGTGACGTGCAATTCACTCACTATTTGGTTTGACGTTTGGCTGTTGCGATCGGACGCAGGCTGGGCGCTCGTCCACCCTCGCTGACGCGTCGGTAACGTCACGCGTACGGTAGCCCAATTGTCAGACCAATTTAGGCCTGTTACGAGCCTAGCAGCCGTTCGATTTCTCCCGCCAGCTTTTCGGGTTTCCGGGCCGGTCCGAATCTTGCCGCCACTACGCCACTTCTATGCACAAGAAATTTCGTAAAGTTCCAGCGGATGGCCCCCGAACCGAACATACCGAGCAGGCCGGGTTTTTCGCGCCTGAGAAATCGATACAGAGGATGAGCCCCAGGGCCGTTGACGTCGATCTTGGCGAATAACGGAAAGGTGACCCCGAAGCGCGTCTCGCAAAAAGCGGCGATCTCCTCAGCCGATCCTGGCTCCTGTGCGCCGAACTGATTTGATGGAAAGCCGAGGACGGCAAAGCCGCGATTTCGGTAGGTCTGATAAAGCGACTCGAGTGCGGCATACTGCGGAGTGAAGCCGCACTTGCTCGCCGTGTTCACAATCAGCAACACCTGCCCACTGAACTCGGCAAGAGATTGCTCCCGCCCGTTCAAAAGTGGTGCCGAAAATTCAAATACCGTCTGGTTTTCCATATCGAAAATCACCTTGCCGACTGGATGCCCTGCGCGATCTGGGTGCGTCTAAAGAGAATGCCGCCAGAAGAACATCAACTGCAAGCATCCAACCCAATCCGTTCCGGTAGACTGAGTGATGGGTAGCAGCTAGCCGGGTTCCCAGTTCAAGCCCTCTTTGAGGGGACGTGGGAGAACGCCCGGTCATTCCCGCGGGGTTTACGCGGTGGGGAAATTGGGGGAAAGACGCGATTTCCGCCCGCGCGCAGCCTGCAGTTTGGGCGGAGCCACCGCGGTCAAATATAATCAATCTTTCCTTGAGGCAGGACCAGATTTTTAACGCAATGAGGGTGTGCATATTCTTCCCGTGAAGCCGATCTTTGGAACGCACCAGCACATGTGCTCGTCGCAGGGCTCCAGCCCGGTGAGAATCAAGCACACTTCCACTTCCTGCCGCGTGCGGGCCCGGAGCCGTATTTCCCGCCTGGGTGGCATCCTGTTCGCTATGGCGCTGATGATCTGCGCTGGTACGGCCTTTGCACAAGGCACTGACACGATTCAGCAAATCCGAGTTATTGGTAACCGCCGCATTCCCAAGGAAACGATCCTTGCCCGACTGTTTACCCACGTGGGCGACACTTACGATCCAATTTCGATCGAACGAGATTTCCAATCGCTCTGGAACACGGGCTACTTCGACGATTTGCGCATCGAGCGCGAAGACACGGAGAAGGGCATCATCCTGGACGTTTTCGTTCGCGAGAAGCCGAATATCCGTGAGATCAATTACAAGGGATTGAGTACGGTATCGGTATCGGACGTTCTGGATCGATTCAAAAAGCAGAAGGTCGGGCTCTCCGTGGAAAGCCAGTACGACCCAGCCAAGATCAAGCAGGCTGAAACCTCGATCAAGCAGCTGCTCGCCGAGCATGGTCATCAGTTCGCCACCATCAAGACGGAAGTCAAGACCATTCCTCCGGCCTCGGTGCAGGTGAACTTCAATATCAAGGAAGGCCCGGTTGTTAAGGTCGGCAAGATCTCGTTCCAGGGCAACCAGCATGTGAGCGCGCGCGTTCTGCGCCGCTCTATGAAGAACCTGAAGCCGATCGGGATTCCATACTCGATAATTTTCGAGAATCTGTTCCCGCAGACCTTCGACGCAGGCAAGCTTGAGGAAGATACGGAACGTGTTCGCCAGGCCTATCGCCAGCGCGGCTATGCAAATGCAGCAGTGGAGCAGCCGAAAACGCAGATTCGCGACCAGGGTGGCCTGAATTGGTTCACCTTCCGTCCCAACACGGGCAAGCGCATCGATATCCAGATGACCGTCGAAGAAGGTCTGCGGTATCGGCTAGGCAGCATCACGTTCACAGGCAATAAGCAGATCACCAACACCAAGGCTCTGCGCGCAACCTTCCCCATCAAGGATGGAGACTGGTTCAACGTAACCGAGGTGCAGAAGGGCCTTGAGAACCTGAAAAAGGCATACGGCGGGCTCGGTTACATCAACTTCGGAGCCATCCCCAAGCCGACCTACGACGACCAGAAGAAGACCGTTTCATTCGATATCGACATCGACGAAGGCAAGCAGTTCTACGTATCGCGGATCGAGTTTCAAGGCAACACGATTACACGCGACCGCGTGATTCGACGCGAATTGATGCTGGATGAAGGTCAGGTCTACAACTCCCAGCTGTGGGAGTACAGCCTGCTTCGCCTGAATCAGTTGGAATACTTCGATGCCCTGAAGGTGGACCAGGACTCTGAGGCACACCAGGATCCGGACAACGGAACGGTAGAACTCCTGCTCAAGGTCAAAGAGAAGGGCAAGAACTCAATCGGTATGAACGGCGGTTTGTCCGGCATGTCTGGCGCATTCATCGGCCTGAACTATCAGACGAACAACTTCCTTGGACTGGGCGAGACGCTCAGCTTGCAGGCTAACCTGGGCAACCTGAACCGCACGTTCCTGTTCGGATTTACACAGCCATACATCCGTAATCGCCCCATCCAACTCGGATTCCAGATTTACAACAACAAGCAGGATTTCAACGCCTCAAAGAATTACCAGGCGACAACCGGTGCCTCACTTAACCTGACTCAGGCCGAGCAATCGCTGACGCAGAACTACAACCAGGCGTCGACTGGGTTCAACGTCTCGCTGAGCTACCCGCTCAAGCGGCATGCTTTCCAGCGGATCGGCGCCACTTATTCGTTGAGCCGCTCATCCATCACAGCTTTCAGTACGGCGTCGCAAACCTTCTTCCAGACCATCAGCTTCCGGTCCGGAATCCAGGGCAACAATGCGCTGAACGGTATCGTGAGCAGCCAGCTCTCGTTTACGTACTCGTACGACACCATCAATAACCCGGTTCGTCCGCGTACGGGTAAGCAATACACGGCGGCGTTCCAACTCGCCGGTCTGTGGGGCAATGTTCGCTATTTTGCGCCGTTGGTCGCCTACAAACGGTTCCTGCCGATGCATTACCTGCTGCACTCTGAGAACGGGCACAACGTGCTGGGTATTCGTGCGCAGCTTGGTTACGTGCAGGGCTTTGGCGGCGCTGTGGCTCCGCCGCAAAACCGCTTTTACGCCGGCGGCGAAAATGAATTGCGCGGCTTCGACGTTCGTGCGGCTACGCCGTACGGCTACGTCCCGAGCCGGATCAACTTCCAACTCACGAATCCGGATGGCAGTTGCGTTCCGCGCGACCCCACGAATCCGCAGGACAACCAGTGCATCCAGGTACCGCTGCCTGTCTATGGCGTGGCATCCATCGGCGGCGACACCAGCTTTACGTCGAACCTCGAGTACCGCATCCCGATCGTCAGCACGTTGATGTTCTCGATCTTCGACGACTTTGGCATGGACGTGGTGACCAACCATGGCCAGCTGAAGCAGAGCCCGGAGGGCTTCTCTTCGCTGCTTGCACCACTGTACGGCTGCCCGGTATTCAACAACGGATCCTGCCAGGGCGGCATTCCCGGTTCGAAGGTCGGATTCCAGCGAGACATCCGGCCCATCTCGGGCACCAACGTAGTTCCGCGCATGTCGCTGGGCGGAGAGCTCTCGATCATAATGCCGATCGTCAATGCTCCATTCCGCCTTTACTACGCATACAATCCGCTGCGTCTGGATGAGTCGCCATACTGTAACAACATATTGGTTGGCGGCCGCCAGGGAAGCTGCTCTGCGCAGTTGATCACCAGGGCCATGTTCCCCCCGGGTGGCGCAGGAGATTACAGTTTCCAAGAGGCAATGCAGGCTTACGGAGCCCGTTATGTCTTCCGCGAGCCGCGCAAGACATTCCGCCTGACAGTGTCGACAACGTTCTAAAACCGTCGACAGGCCGGCGAATTGAGAAGTTTACAACTCAGCCCGCCATCAGATCCATCCAGGTGAACTTGGGGCCGTTTTCTCCCGGCCCTCAGTTCACCTGCGACTTCTCTTATTCAATCTCGTAAACCTGTCAACTTGTGAACTTCTAAACTAAATCTACCCGTTTGACGCTCCAACCGCGGCCTCCTATAATCCATCTAGTTCCTGCTGACGTCTCCATGCGCGTCTTTTCCCGCCCCTGAATAATATTGGGCGGAGATTCTGCAAGAAGGCCGGAATCCCAAGCGACATCTTTTCGTGTCGAAAAAGGGATAGAGATTGCGATGTTGCTCAGGAGGCACTGGCTTTGGTTCGCGATCTAGCGCGGACAGCCAACCAGGAATTTTGAAGGAGTTGTTGAATCAAATGAAGCGTTCGCTTGCACTTGTCCTTACGCTGGCCTCTGGCTTTGCCCTGAGCGCCGCTGCCCAAACTCCCGCTGCATCTGCGGCAACTCCTGCTTCTGCTTCGGGACCCACCAAGATCGCTGTCATTGCTTTCCAGGTGGCCGTGGCTCAAACCAATGAAGGCCAGCGCAACTTCGCCGACCTGCAGAAAAAGTTCGATCCGCGCCGTGAGCAGCTCAAGAAACTGAGCGATGAGGTCGACGCGATGACGAAGCAGCTGCAGGCCGATCAGGCCAAGCTGACCCCGGCGGAGCAACAGAGCCGCGCGACCGCTATAGACAACAAGAAGAAGCAACTGGATCGCGATGGCCAGGACGCTTCATCGGACTTCCAGCAGGAGATGCAAGACGTATACAACAGTCTGGCCTCCAAGGTTTACGATGTGCTGCAGTCCTATGCCGAACTGCATGGGTACACATTGGTGCTCGATGTCTCGCAGCAGCAGAATCCAGTGCTGTATGCCAACAACTCCAACAACATTACTAAGGAAGTTATTGACGCCTATAACGTGAAGTCCGGCATTCCGGCTCCCCCGGCCCAGCCCGCAGGCTCCACTGAAGCGCCAGCGCCTCGCCCGGCGGCACCCAGGCCAGCTGCTCCCAGGCCTGCTGCTCCACGGACGCCCCCCACGACCAAGTAGGGTAGGTTCGGCAGCCCAGATACAGCAAACGCCTCGCCAATCCGCGAGGCGTTTGCTTTTGTCTTTTTAGAAGTAAATCGGGCCTGAAAATGGTTGCCTGCGCCTAAAAATAAAGATTTCACACTCGGTCGGCTGATGTGGAAAAAAATGTGGATTACTTCCGGAACGCAGATTCGACGGGCTCAATTTTGGACCTTGCCAATCTGCATTGACTTCTGGTATGCGGGGTAAAGCCTTGCTTTTCAACGAGAAACGTTATCGGAAATGGCCCGTTAGGTTGCAGTCCCCGAGTGAACCGCCGACGCATTGATTCCTGAAGGTTTCCACAATTCGAGGTGAACGCTGTGTGACTGGGGAATCCCAATGATCAACAAAAATTGCACTATTTCTGTTGCTCTTCGCCTACTCGGAGGACTGCCAGGAAGGCTTCCTGTGGAATATCCACCTTGCCGATACGCTTCATGCGCTTCTTGCCTTCTTTCTGCTTCTCAAGCAGCTTGCGTTTACGGCTGATGTCGCCGCCGTAGCACTTGGCCAAGACGTTTTTGCGCAGCGGGCTTACCGTTTCGCGTGCCACGACCTTGGCCCCGATCGCAGCCTGGATAGCCACTTCAAATTGCTGCCTTGGGATCAACTCGCGCATTTTGGACACCAACGCCCGCCCGCGTTCGTAGGCATGATCCTTATGAACGATAATTGACAGCGCGTCGACCGGTTCGCCTGAAACCAGCACATCGAGCTTGACCATGGGCGATTCCCATTCGCCGGCCAACTGGTAATCGAGAGAAGCATAACCGCGTGAAATGCTCTTGAGGCGGTCGTAAAAATCGAGCACGATCTCGTTTAGCGGCAGTTCGTATGTCAGCATCACGCGCGTCGGAGTCACGTACTCGAAATTAACCTGCCGTCCGCGCTTCTCTTCAACCAGTTTGAGGATGCCGCCGACGTACTCTTCATTGGTCAGGATTTTTGCCGTGATGACAGGCTCACGGATCACGGCGATGCTCTGCGGCTCAGGCCAGCGGGAGGGGTTATCGACCTCGATCGTGCTGCCGTCCGTCATGGTGATGTGGTAGCGAACGCCGGGCGCGGTCGTAATCAGGTCCAGTTCATACTCGCGCTCCAGCCGCTCCTGGATGATTTCCATATGAAGCAAACCTAGAAAGCCGCAACGGAAGCCGAAGCCCAGCGCCACTGAGCTCTCCGGCTCGAAAAAGAAAGACGAATCGTTGAGCCGAAGCTTTTCGAGTGCGTCCCGCAGCAGCGTGTGCTCGTGCGAGTCCACTGTATACAGGCCGGAAAAGACCATCGGCTTAATGTCTTCAAAGCCGGGCAACTGGCTGGCGGCGGGCCGCTCATTGTCGGTAACGGTATCGCCGATTTTGGTGTCACTCACCGTCTTGATAGTGGCCGCAAAAAATCCCACCTCGCCGGCGGTTAATTGAGCAATCTCGACAGGCTTCGGCATCAGAACGCCCATCGAATCGATGTCGAAGGCCTTGCCGTTCGACATCAGCCGGATGCGCTGGCCCTTACGCATTGTTCCCTGCATTACGCGTACCAGCACAATGACGCCGCGATAAGCGTCGAACCAAGAGTCGAAAATCAGTGCCTGCAGCGGTGCGTCGGGATCACCCGTAGGTGGAGGCAGACGGTGCACGATGGCTTCGAGCACCTGGTCCACGCCCTGGCCGGTCTTGGCGCTTACGGGAATCGCATCTGTCGCGTCCAACCCTACAGCCTTCTCAATCGCTTCTTGTGTACGCAGAATGTCGGCGGAGGGCAGGTCAATTTTATTAATGACAGGAATGATCTCCAGGCCGTGATTGATGGCAAGATAGGCGTTTGCCAGTGTCTGCGCTTCCACGCCCTGGCTGGCGTCGACGACCAGCAATGCGCCTTCGCATGAGGCCAGCGAACGCGAGACTTCGTAGCTAAAGTCCACGTGGCCGGGAGTATCGATCAGATTGAGTTGATATGTGTTTCCGTCCTGGGCTTTGTACATCATGCGCACGGCATGAGCTTTGATCGTGATGCCACGCTCGCGCTCCAGATCCATGTCGTCCAGGATCTGCGCCTGCATTTCACGGCCTGTCACAGAGCCGGTGTATTCAAGAAGACGGTCGCTTAACGTCGACTTTCCATGGTCGATGTGGGCGATGATTGCGAAATTTCGAAGAAAGCGGGCATCCATGAAGGGCTGACTTAAGAGGCTCCGGCGCTGGGTAGCGCGCAATGCCTACATGGCATAGCTTATCATCGCGTAAGGAAATGTTTTCGAGTCTCCGCGGGCATTCATCGGGGCCGTTGTTTTGATCGAGTTTTGCGATTCAGGAGTAAAGAGTGCTGCTAACCAGGTGTCTGGGTACGACCAGCGAACACAATCAAGAAAAAGGCAGGCTGGTTGATCCGGGTTGCAGCGACGTTCTGCGTATCTCCACGTCTCAAAACGGCCGGTGTGCAATGCGTAAATGGCTGCGCGTTTGGTTCGGTATTCTGCCCATTGTCTTATTGGCTGGGTGTGCACCATCCAATAAAAAGTCCGCACCGGCTCCTGTCAAGCCGCAAGGCTTAGCTCCAGCCGTCGTCGCAAAGCCTGAGCCGGTTGCTCCAGCTGCACCTCAGCGTACAGCCGATCAGCAGCGGGTTCACGCACTCATCCAGCAGGCTGAAGCAGCTTATTCCCGTGGCGAATCTGATTATCGCAAGGGATTATTACCTGAAGCCAAACTGGAATTCGACCGCGCAGTGGACTTGCTCCTTTCAAGTGGCCTTGACATCAAAGGCACTCCGCAGTTGCAAGATGAATTTGATCACGTCGTTGACCGGGTAAACGCGCTTGAGAGCGAGGCGTTGAAGCAAGGCAACGGCTTTGTACCGCAGGTCGAGCCTTCGCCATCCGATGTGGCCACCGATGTAACTTTCCAGGTGGATCCGAACATTGTTGCGCGCGCCAAGGCTGATCTGGCAACCACCAAGTCCGATCTTCCGCTCGTTGTGAACGATTATGTGGCGGCCTTCATCAACTTTTTCGCCAATACGCAAAAGGGACACAACACGCTGCTTCATTCGTTCCAGCGTTCAGGCCATTACCGTGCGATGATTCAGCGCGTCATGGGAGAGGAAGGCGTACCTCAGGATCTTATCTATCTTGCGGTGGCTGAGTCAGGTTTTCAGCCCACGGCGGTAAACCGCAAGTCGCGCGCCGGCGGCATGTGGCAGTTCATGCCTTACGGCAGCTATGGACTGGCCCGCAATCAATATGTGGACGAGCGATTCGATCCCGAGAAGTCCACTCGTGCCTATGCCCGGTACATGAAATTTCTTTATGACCAGTTGGGTGACTGGTACCTTGCAATGGCTGGATATGACTGGGGTGCCGGCAACGTGCAGCGCGCCGTGCAAAAGACAGGCTACGGAGATTTCTGGGAATTGTACAAGCGCAACGAATTGCCGCGCGAAACCGCGAATTACGTGCCACAGATATTGGCCGCCATCATTATTGCGAACAACCCCAAGCAGTATGGCTTTGAAGATGTCACGCTCGATCCGCCGATCCTTACAGATACCGTAACGGTCAACTATTCCGTGGATCTACGGCTGGTTTCTGATCTGGTCGGCGTGCCGGTTGACGAACTGCATGCCCTGAATCCAAGCCTGCTGCGGATGGTTACTCCTCCAGAAACGGCATTCGATCTGCACCTCCCGGCCGGAACTACGACGCTGTTCAGCGAACGAATTGCCATGGTGCCGGAGAACAAGCGAAATTCCTGGCGCTATCACCCGGTCGCAGCCGGCGACACGCTTTCCTCGGTAGCGCGCGAATACCGGGTTGAGACTTCCGCGCTAGCTGCGGCCAATCAACTTCATACGGACGATAGTCTGGCAGGCGTGCAGGCGCTGGTTGTGCCGGTTCCGCTGTCAGTTGCGCCATCTACACATACGCGGCTGTATACGGTCCGGCGCGGCGATACGCTGGTGACCATTGCTGATCGATTCGGCGTTTCACTTACGGAACTGCGGCGCTGGAACAATCTCACTGGAGTGAAGGTCGAAACAGGCCGTCGTCTGCACGTTGCCGAACCCACCGTTGTTCGAAGCACCTCGACAAAGCATCGCCGAAAATCAAAATCATCAAGCGCCGCGTCTGGCTCTAGAGCAGTTCATGCCGGCACTGCGGCAAGGTCGGCTTCGGCCAAACACAATTCTGCAAAGCCATCGAGCACGAACAGAAGCGCGGCGCAGAAGAGCATATCGAAGCACAAAACGATTGCTCGCGAATGAAAAAGCTTTCGAACGTCACTACGTGCTTGTATTTTGATGGGGTTTACGTGCAAGCTATAGCTACAGTGATTTCCGCAAGCTGAACGCAATTGTTTTCTTGTGCGAAGTGACGAGACAAATCATGGCAGCGGTGAACCGCTGGAGGCAATGGGATGGAAGATCTGGTCAGGATGTATGCGATGAGCGACGGCGATCCCAATGGAGAGCCGACAGAACTGGACCCCGACCGCGTGGAAGAGTTTGGCGACGAAGATGAGGAAGAACTCGAAACCGCAGGTGTACACACCTCTTCTGACGACGATGTCGAAGGTGAGGAAAGTGTAATTCCGGCGGAAGCAACGCCGAGTTCCAATCCCTCGGCGAAAAGGTCTGCCGCCAAGAAGACTTTTGCGAAAAGAGCCGCCAAGAAAGCTCCTGCCAAAAAGGCGCCTGCAAAGAAAGCGCCGGCGAAGGCAGCAAAGAAAGCGACGAAGAAGGTCGCAAAGAGATCCGCCGCAAAGAAGAGCAAATCCGGAGCCAGGGGCGGAAGGGTTGCAGCCAAGAAAACTGCGGCCAAGCGCGCCGGAAAACCCACTAAAAGAGGTAATACGTTGGCAGTTAAAAAGGCAGCAAAAAAGGCAACCAAGAAGGCAGTAGCCAAGAAGGCGCCTGCAAAGAAAGCAGCCAAGAAGGCAGCGAAGAAAGCGGTCAAGAAGGCTCCTGCAAAGAAGGCAGCCAAGAAAGCCGCAAAGAAGAAGTAATCAAGGCAACGTTCAAATCAAGGCAAGCAAAAGAGCCCGGCGTGAGCCGGGCTCTTTTGCGTTTGCACTCGGTATGATGTCCGCCTAACTACCGCTCGTAATTTGCCCAAGATGGTGCCGCTGATGCCGTACATAGTCCTCGATCAGAAAACGAAGCGTGACCGGCTCATCTTCGCCCACGCGACACATTGCTCCGAGCCTCTCGTCGGTGATTCGGTCTACGGCGGCTATCAGTATCTGGTGCTCAGCCGACCACCAGAGCAGGAGATCGTCCCAGCTTTGATCTGCATACCCTTGTGCCGCGACCCATGCGTCCTGCGCATATCCGGGCCCACTATACGCGCCTTCAATTGCGGCTCTCACAAATCGCTGCCGATTGTTCGTTGCTGAATCGACCAAGTGTCCAACGATCTGCTTGCGGTTCCATCCGCCCGGTCGCCACGGGATATCGGCCAGCGCGGGAGAGACCGCAAACAGCGCGGTGTGAACGTCGTCCAATTCCCGGCGGAACGTCTCTGCAATTTCAGTAGGCATGATTTTCTCCCTCAACCAGTGTAGTTGAAAGAGAAAAGGCCCCCGGCACAACGACGGCTTGCTTTTGAGGGCAAGTCGTGTTGGGCGGAGGCCCTCGATTGATCGGCTCGTGTGCTGATGCTACGGAAGCGCTGCGAGGACGTCGGAAGCAGCCGACGACGGATTCACTTTCGTCCACACCTTCACGATCTTGCCTTTCGGATCGATGAGGAAAGTATTGCGGGCCGCCATGGCATTGCCACGGAACTCAGAGAGGGAACCGTATTCGCTGACTACCTTGTGATCCGTGTCGGAGAGCAGGCGGAACGTGAGGCTGTCCTTTGCGCAGAACTGCTGATGGCTTTCTTTCGAATCCACGCTCACGCCAAGAACCACGGCGTGCTTGGCTTCAAACTGCGGCAGGCTGTCCTGGAATTTGTGAGCCTCAATGGTGCAGCCAGTAGTCATGTCTTTTGGATAGAAGTAGAGAACGACCCACTTTCCGTGAAAGTCCTTGAGTGAGACCGGGCTGCCGTCCTGTGAGGGAAGTGTGAACTTCGGTGCCGGCTGACCGGCTTCCGGCATGGTGGGGGCGGCATTGTCGGCGGCATTTGCGGTTACAAGCGAAGTCGCCAGTAGAAGTCCGGCGGCCACAGAGAAGAAACGAGTCATTTTCACTACAACCTCCTGGTGAATTGCTGAAGGTGAATCCTGCAACGGAGAACCAGTCGCTATTGAGTTGACGCTTCTCGCTGGGCTTTAGTTACACGCGCAGTGGCCGCGATAGAAATACCTGCCTGGTTGGCGCGCTCAAGTACCGACTCGCGGTCGAATAAGAGCGTACGCCCCGCCTCGACTGACAGGCAACTGGCACCAGCGCGGATCATCGTTTCGATTGTGGCCAGACCGATCACGGGTACATCAAATCGCATGTCCTGATTGGGCTTAGCCACTTTGACGACAGTGAGATGCCTGTCCAGAGTTGAGGCATCGTCACCGAGGGATTCCATCAGGAGACCGGCACGCTCGATCGTTGCGTCAGTACCTTCCATTGCCTCCACGGCAACGCAGGCTTGCGCGGCTACAACGACCGTTTGTCCAATGTCGAATCCGGCTACGGAACCTGCCACGGTGAGTCCGTACTCAATATTTTTCTGCTCATCTTCATCGGGAGAGCGGCCGGTGAGCACGCCTTCCTGAGCCAGCAACGGCTCCAGAAAGGACGTTGAACTGATCAACTCAATACCTTCGTCCCCAAGTACTTTGGCAACCGCTCCGAGCAACATGTCGGTGTTGCGCGTGCGCAGGTTCATCAGCAGCTTGGCCAGTCTCCAGTCAGGACGAATGCTGGAAAAGATCTGCTTATGCTTCACTTGCCCGGCCATAACGGCCTTCTGCACACGTTCTTTTTTGAAGGTATCGATGAGACGCGACAGCTCGCCGAGCGAAAGCCAGTGCACAGTGATGTTCGGATCGGCGGCTGCTCGCTGATCCATCTCGGGGTCAGTCTCTTCTTTGATAGCGGCGACGACGACAGAAAGCCCTTCGGCCCGTGCCGCGTCGAGCAGCAAAAACGGGAACCGCCCATTGCCGGCAATCAGGCCTAGCTTCATACGGTTTGCTCCAAGAGCATTGAGAAAATTCGGTTCAAGTTCAGCATCAACTCCGTGCGGTTATGCTAATCGCCAAGCTCCCGGAAGCACCCGCGAAAGTAGCCCAGCAGGGCAGATTCGGTCCTGCCTCAGGGGAGACATTGCAGGCAGGGTCCCTGCTACTTGATAACCCCGCGCTCGCTGCGCTCGAGGAAATTCACCAGCAGTGCTACGTCTTCACCTTGCAACTCTTTCAGCTTTTCGAGTGCTTGCGTAGTGTTCAGCTTTGCTGCGAGCAGCATCCGGAAGGCTTTTTGCAGCGTTTGCAGCCGCTCGGGCGAGAAGCCGCGCCGCTGTAGTCCAATCTTGTTGATGCCGAATGCTTTGTTTTCGCGCTTGGATGAGGTGAGCGAGAACGGCAGCACATCCTGCGTGACGATTGTGCCGCCGCCGATGAAGGCGTACTTGCCAACAATGCAATGCTGGTGCACCGGGCAGAATGCGCCCAGCGTCACATAATCCTCAATGATGACGTGCCCGGCCAAGGTGGCTGCGTTAGCCATGATGCATTGATCACCCACGATGCTATCGTGGCCAATGTGCGCGCAGGTCATCAGGAGGCAATG
>Ga0310811_10000702_pt1 | contig 42914 bp, 68 predicted proteins | sample YCmetagenome_FD_207642 | JGI IMG/M metagenome (GOLD analysis project Ga0310811, IMG submission 207642) | Soil microbial communities from experimental microcosm in Duke University, North Carolina, United States - YC | ecosystem: Engineered > Artificial ecosystem > Soil microcosm > Unclassified ...
CACGGCGGCCGCAATGGCCGCCGCTGAACCCCGCAACGGGAGAACGCATGTCCGAGGAGCAGCAGAACGAGGGCGCCGGTGACGGCTCGGAGAACGGCCAGCAGGTCGGGGCCGAGCAGGAAGGCGGCGGTCAGCAGGAGGGCCAGGAGCAGGGCGGTACCGAGCAACTCGGTGACGCCGGCAAGAAGGCCCTCGACGCGATGAAGGCCGAGCGCAAGGCCGCGCTGGCCGTCGAGAGGGCGACCGTTAACGCGCTAGCCGAGCTGCACGACAAGACCCCGGCCGAGATACGTGCCGCCATCAAGGGCGGCACGCTGGCCGAGGTGATCGGCAAGCCTGCGGTCGCGGCGGCCGACGGCCAGCAGCAGCCGGACGTCAACAAGCTTGTCGCGCAGGCCAAGCGGGAAGCGTTGGCCGACGCGAACTTGCGCATCCTGCGCGCCGAGGTGCGTGCGGCGGCGGCCGGGAAGCTGGCGGACCCGGCCGACGCTCTCACGATGCTCGACCTGACCAAGTTTGAGGTCGGCGACAACGGTGAGGTGGACCCCGGCGAGCTCGCCGATGCCATTGGCGAGCTGGTGTCCCGCAAGCCGTATCTCGCGGCCAACGCCACCACGACCACCTTCGGCAAGTCCGATGGCGGCGTGCGCGGCGGCGGCAAGGCCCCGTCACTCGACGAGCAGATATCCACGGCCGAGAAGGCCGGCGACTACAACACGGCGCGCCAGCTCAAGGTTGCCAAGCTCGCCGCCTCAACCAAGTAACCCGTCCGGCCGGTGCGGCCGGCTGACATCCTGAAAGGGGTGTGCACCGTGGCCGGAATCACCGGGCAGGGAACCACCTTCGGATTGCCCAACTTCACCGGCGAGCTGTTCGCGGCGACGCCGTCCGACACCCCGTTCCTGTCCGCGATTGGTGGACTGTCGGGCGGCAAGGCCGTCACGTCGACCGAGTTCGAGTGGCAGGGCTACGACCTGCGGACCAACGGTCAGAACACCAAGGTCGAAGGTGCCGCGGCGCCGACGGCCGAGGAGCGCGTCCGGTTCAACGTGACGAACGTGTGCGAAATCCACCACGAGGCCATCGACGTCTCGTACACGAAGCAGGCCGCGGTCGGGCTGAAGTCCGGTTCGAACAACGACCAGCCGAACCCGATCACGTCCGAGCTCGACTTCCAGACCCAGCAGATGATCAAGCAGATCGGCCGGGACGTCGAGTTCACGTTCGTGCGGGGCCACTACGTGAAGCCCAGCGACAACACCAAGCCACGGCAGTCCCGGGGCCTGCTGGAGGCGATCCAGACCAACGTGCAGACGATCAGCACGGCGACGGTCACGACTGGCTTCACCCTCCAGGCTGCCGGCGACACCGTGACGAAGACGTCGCACGGCCTGACCAACGGCACTGTCGTGACCATGTCTGCGGTCACCGGTGCGACCACTGTCGTCAGCAACAACGCCTACTACGTCGTGGGCGCCACCACCAACACCTTCCAGCTGGCGCAGCTGCCCGGCGGCGCGGCGATCGACATCGACGTGGACGGCACCGCTTCGGTCATCACCAACACGTCCAGCACGGACCTGACGCAGGACAACGTCAGCGCGCTGATGCAGCAGGCGTTCGACAACGGCGGCATCCAGGAGGGCGAGACCGCGACCCTGATGCTCAACAGCTTCCAGAAGCGCCAGGTCACCAAGGCGTTCCTGGGGTCGGGCACCTACGTGCTCCAGACCCGCAACGTCGGCGGCGTCAACCTCCAGACGCTGGAGACCGACTTCGGCACGCTGAACCTGATGCTCAACCGGCACATGCCGACCTCGCAGATCGCGGTCGTGTCGCTGGAGCAGTGCCGGCCGTGCTTCCTGGAGGTCCCCGGCTCGGGGCACTTCTTCCTGGAGCCGCTGGGCAAGGTCGGTGCGTCGACGAAGTACCAGCTGTACGGGGAGATCGGCCTGGAGTACGGCAACGAGAAGGAGCACGCCAAGCTCATCGGCCTGCGCACCAGCTGATCGACACCACGAGGCCGGGAGGTCGCCATGCCGCAGCCGTTCGCGACGACGGACGACCTCTCGGCCTACCTGGTCGCCACCGGCCAGCCGGCGCTCACCTCGGCGCAGCTGCCAGGTGCAACGTTCCTGCTGGCGGCAGCGTCTGCCGCGGTGAGGCGGGAGACCGGCCAGCAGATCACCGCCGGCACTGCCACCGCCGAGATCCAAGGGCACCATCTGGACGAGGTCGAGCGGTTCGCGCTCGCCGACCCGTACACCGTCAACCCCTGGGCTGGCGGATACGGGCGTACGCAGGTGCGGGTCCGAAGGGATCTGCTGCTGCCGCAGCAGCCTGTGCGCGCTGTGCAGGCCGTCGTGCTCAACGGCACGCCCATCGCGGATTGGGAGCTGCACGGCGGGGCGCTGTGGCGTCGGTGCGGCTGGCCCGGTTGGGCCATGGTGACGTGGACGTACGGGTTCTCTGAGGTGCCGGATGACGTCAAGGGCTGGGTGCTGATGTCGTCGGCGGAAGCGCTGCGCGGCGCGGTGCCCGTGTTGTCGGAGCAGATCGTCGAGTACGCGTACTCGCGCGGCCAGGGCCTGCCGGGCGATCACCTCGGCTACGGCATCGGCGCGCTGCGCGAGGCCTACCGGATCGAGATGAACACCGTGGTGCGCTCGGCGCGCTACTGAGCGAGGAGAAACAGCATGGCCACCATCCACCTCGTTGACCTCGACGGTCGCGAGCACTGGGCCGACGCCGACAGCGAGTTCGCCAAGAGCGGCCTGGAGAGCGGGCACCTGCGGCCGGCCGGCGAGCCGGCCACCGAGCAGGTCGAGGAGACCGGCGAGGAGGCCGAGGATGCCACTGTGGAACAGGACGGTGACGGTGCGGACGCCGACGGCGACTCGGATGGATCCGGTCAGTCGCGTCGCTCTCCCCGCGGATCCCGTCGACGTTGAGGGCGTGAAGGCCTTCCTGGCCCAGGACAACACGGCCAGCGTCGGTCGCGGCATCGAGAAGGCGGCCGATCAGGACACCACGATCTCCATTTACACCGCGGTGTTCTTCGATCCAGACCTCATGTTGGTCTCGAAGTCAGTGGTCATCGACGAGGAAACAGGCGAGCAGTTTGAGGTGATCGGCAAGCCTGCCAAGCGGGCCGGCCTCGCCACCGGAACCGCGTTCGTCGCCGCGCAGTTGCGACTCATCTCCGACCTGCAGGGGGCGTGATGGCCGACATCGTGGGCGTGCGGGTCACGCTCGCCGCCGACATCGACAAGCAGGCCATGACGCTCTCCGAGTCGGACCGGATCCAGATCGCGGACGAGTGCGCGGCACAGATCCGCGCGGAGGCCACGGTCGAGACCGGCTCGTTCCGGGACCACGTCGAGGTTGTGCACACCGGCGGCGGACACGTCGCCGTCATCGACACCGACGACGGCGCCGAGTGGATCGAGTACGGCAACAGCCGGCAGCCGGCGCACTCGACGATGGTCGGCGTGATGTCCCGGTTCGGGAGGTACTCCGGGGTCAAGCCTCGCGGTGCCCGGGGCCGGCGGTGATCCCCAGTCAGATGCCGTGGTTTGGCGGCATCGTCATCAGCTTGCTCGCCGCCGACGCCGAGTTCATGGCGGCGTGCGGGTCGCGGCTCGCCGGCGCGTCCCCGTCGGACGTGTCGAAGCCGTATGTGACGGTGCAGACCGTGACGAACGGTCCGCTGGACGCGGCTGGTCGGGTGCAGGTGCCGATCGTTCAGGTCGCCGCCTGGTGCGCGCCGACGCAGAACGACGTTCAGGATCCGCGGCTTACCGCCTGGGACATCGCCGCCGCCGCGCAGCGCGTTCTGCTGCTTGCCGAGCCGCTGCGCAACGAGCCGTACGGCAACGTGTTCTACAACGTCGAGCGCCTCGTCGAGGGCCCGCTGGACCGCACCGACACGTCCCGCGGCCCGAGCGAGCCGATCTACGGCGCGCTGATCCGCGTCGAGCTCAAGGTCAAGCTCGCCTCCTGATCGTCCCGGCCTCGGCTCCCCTGCACGAGGTCGGGACACCTTTCTTCCGCGCGGGGGACGCGCTCGGCCGGATCCGGCCCCGTACAAGGAGAGGTCCTCATGTCCACTTACGTCGACGCCGCCGACACCCGGCTCTGGCTGGACGGCGACGCGTTTCGGGCGCCGGCCGGCACCGCGCTCCCCGTCGACCCGTTCGCCAGCTCCCTCGCCGGCTGGGCCGCGTTCGGTCTGATCAAGGCCGGCTTCACGGTAACGACGGCCCAGAACATCACCAACCTCGACGGCTGGAACAACACCAGCGGCGCGCCGGTGCGCGTGAAGAAGGAACCGCCGCAGCCCACCATCAAGATGCGGCCTGAGCAGTACTCGGTGGCCACGGTGCTGACGCTGCTGCGCGGCGGTTCCATCACCAACGTGACCGGCAGCATCTACGAGATGGTGTCCGGCACTGACGAGAACTTCGCGCTGCTGCTCAGGGTCATCGACGGCACCGACAAGAAGGCGTACTACGTGGCCAAGGGGACCCTGAACACGATCCCCGAAGAGGTCATGGACGGCCAGGACCTCGAAGGCTGGGACCTCGAGATCACGCCGCTGCTGCCGGACGACGGCAGCAAGGCGCTCCGCAAGTTCCTCAACTCGAACCCGCTGGCCTGACGCCAGCCTGGAGGACAACACCATGCAGGGGAACAAGAACGAGGCGGCGGCGGGCCGCGTGATCGACCTCGACGCGCAGCTCGCCGCCCGCATGCTGGAGCCGGCACTGGTGCAGCTCGGTGGCCACGTCTACAAGGTGCGTACGGACCTGACGCCCAAGCAGGTCACGCAGGTGATGGCGCACTTCCGGGCCGGCGAGGACGTCAAGGGCTGGTCGGTGCTGCTCGGCGCGGCCGACGCGAAGCGCCTCGACAAGTACCTCGACGACCAGCCGAGCCAGAAGGTCGACTGGATGGTCCGGGCGTTGTGGCGCGCCTCGGTCGTGCTGGCCGGCTACGCGAAGGACACTCCGCACGAGCTCGTGCTGACCCCGTCGGCTGGCGAGGACGATGACGGGGGGGAATCCTCGGCGTCCTGATCGCCACCCTCTATGAGCGATGGGACGCCACCTTTGCCAGGTTGTGGCTCCGCTACAGGCTTTCCCTGCGCGAGGCGTGGTCGGCGATGCCGGCCGTCGAGCTGGTCGCCCTGATCCGTGGCCTCGACTCGTGGGGTGAGCACGAAGAGAACACGGCACGGCTGCTCGACATTCGCGCCTACGAGCTTGGCCTGGCGTGGCATGACCGAACGACTGACCCGAACGACCCAGAGACGCTGCGGGCCCGGGCGCAGGCGAAGCGGGCCGGCCTGAAGCCGCCGGAGCATCCGCTGGTACCGCCGGTCGCACTCCGGCCCGCCGGCGCCGCCGAGCGACGGCTGGCGGAGTACATCGCCGAGGCCGAGCAGTACCAGCCGCAGCCGGCAGGGCCGCGCCAGGTGAGCAGTGACAAGTTCGACAAGGCCCTTGGCCTCTGACCGCCGGGGGTGAGCATGGCCGGCGGCAAGATCGACATTCTGGTTGAGCCGGATGCGAAGGGTTTCGGGTCCAAGTTGGACTCGAACCTCAAGAGCCAGACCTCCTTGCTAGGCAGCATCGGCAAGGGCGTCGGCCTCGCTCTCGCTGCCGGCACCGGCGTGGCCGCCGTCGGCCTGTCCAAGGTCATCGAGCTCGGCAACCAGTACAGCGCGAATCTCAACGAGCTCCAGGCCGTGTCCGGGGCGACCGCCACGCAGATGGCGGCGGTGTCGAAGACGTCCATCGCCCTGGGCAACGACCTGTCGCTGCCCGGCACGTCGGCGGCCGACGCCGCGGCAGCGATGCTGGAGCTCACCAAGGGCGGCCTGTCCGTCGCGCAGTCGATGACCGCCGCGAAGGGCACGCTCCAGCTGGCGGCGGCCGCGTCGGTCGATGCGGGCACGGCAGCCGAGCTCCAGTCCAAGGCGCTCAACGAGTTCGGCTTGTCCGCGGACCAGGCCGGGCATGTGGCCGACGTGCTAGCCAACACGGCCAATTCGGCGGCCGGCAGCATCACCGACATCGGGTTCGCGCTGAACTACGTCGGGCCTGTCGCGCGGGGCTTCAACATCTCGATCGACGACACCGCAGCCGCGATCGGTCTCCTCGCGAACAAGGGTATCCAGGGCGAGCAGGCCGGCACGTCGCTGCGCGGGGTGCTGGCGTCGCTGGCGTCGCCGTCCACGCAAGCCGCGGCCGCACTGAACACGCTGGGCATCAAGGCGTTCGACTCGAAGGGCAAGTTCGAGGGCCTCGACAAGCTGATCGGCCAGCTCGCCGCGGCGCAGGGCAAGCTGACGCAGGCCCAGTTCCAGTCCGCCGCGGCGACGGCCTTCGGGAACGAAGGCTTGACCACTGCTGTTGCGTTGGCTTCCTCGGGCAGCAAGGCGTTCGAGGACATGCAGACCGCCGTGTCCAAGCAGGGCGGCGCGGCCGATGTCGCCAGCGCCAAGATGAAGGGCCTCGGCGGCGCGATCGAGGGCTTCCAGTCGCAGGCCGAAACCCTCGCGATCGACGTCTACCAGAAGATCTCGCCCGGCCTGGAAACCCTGGTGCGGGCGGGAACCACGGCGCTCGGTCAGCTCGACACCCAGGTCACCAATGCCCTCGACGTGGCCGTCGCCACGGTGTCGACGTTCGGCCCGGGGATCGTCAAGGCCCTGGACGAGAAGCGCATCGAGGTGACGCAGGCTGCCGAAGACCTCCTGTCCCCGTTCGTCGACGGCGCCGAAAAGGCCGTCGCTCAGACGGTCGGCGTGGTGGCCAACCTGGCCGGTGACGTCTCCGATGTGGCCGAAAACGCTGTCGCCGGCCTCAAGCCAGTGGCGCAGGCCGGCGGCGAAGTCGTGGACAGCCTGTCCAAGTCCGGCGGGGTGCTCCAGACCGCCGCGACCGGGCTGGACGGGCTCGGTTCGGCGGCATCGGCTGCGAGCGGTCTGCTGAAGCCGGCCGGCGACCTGGTCGGTTTCGTGGTCGGCGCAGTGGCGTCGCTGCCTGGCCCGGTGCAATCGGCGGCCGTGGCGCTCGTCGGCCTGAAGATCGCCCAGAAGGCGTTGGGCGACACGCAGATCCCGGTCATCAGCCAGCTGCGCCAGTTCTCGGGTGAGATGCGCGTGCAGCAGGACCTGGGCCTGCACTACGGCCGGACCCTCGACACCATGGGCGCGGCTGCGGCGGCGTTCAACACCAGCACGATCCCAGCAGTGGCGGCTGCCCGCTCGTTCCGCGACCAGGTGGTCGCGATCCGGGACGGAGCGGCAGCAGGTGGCACGTCGGTGTCGACGATGTCGGCGACGATCAGCGCGCTGGCCGAGCGGTCCCCGCTCGTGGCCTCGATGCGGGATGCGTTCGAGTCGGCGTCGAAGGGCGCCGAGCGGTTCGGCGCCACGGCCGGGCTGGCTGCGGCGGCTGGTACCGGGTTGAAGGCGGCGGCGGGCGGTCTGGTGTCCGCCCTCGGCGGCCCGGTCGGGATCGCCATCACGGCGGTGACGATTGGTCTGTCGCTATTGGGTGAGGCCCAGGCTGATGCGGCGAAGCGTTCGCAGCAGCACACGGACGCCGTGGACAGCTTGGCGTCGGCGCTGCGGGATTCGAGCGGCGCGATCAACGAGAATGTGCGGGCGGTTGAGGCGCAGGCGATCCAGCAGAACGACTCGTTCAAGTCCGCAACGGATTTGGGTGTGTCGCTGAAGTCCTTGACCGACATCGCACTTGGCCAGGGTGACGCACTCGATGGGGTCCGGAAGCATCTCCAGGACGTCATCGCGGCGAACAGCTCGGGCGTCGAGAAGATGGACCGGTTCGGCAAGTCGACCGGCAACACGACAACGGTCCTGAACGACCAGGGGCAGAAGGCCAAGGACCTGCTCGACGCCCTCGGGCCACTGTCCACATCGTACGATGACGCGACGAAGAAGAACGAGGCGCTGGCGGACGCCACGAAGGACGGCAGCACGCCGGCGATGAAGGATTTCGCTGCTGCGATGGGCAACATCGCGAAGAACGGCAGCGACGCCGACACGGTGCTGCACAACCTTCGGGAGGCGTTCGATGCGTTGACGGGGAAGCAGCTCGATGCCCAGCAGGCACAGGCGGACTTCAACGAGACGATCGCCAACGCCACCAAGAATTTCAAGGACGCGGCGGATGGGTCGAAGGGCTTTCACGATTCGCTGATCACCGATGGCGACGCGGTGAACATTGCCACTGACAACGGCCGGAAGCTGAACGATGCTCTAAACCAGTCCAAGGACGGGCTGGACAAGGTTGCGAAGGCGGCGTTCGACGCGGCCCGGGCGCAGGGCGACGACCTGCCGACGGCGACGCAGAAGGCGAAGGATGCCGCGCAGGCGGCTCGGGACCAGTTCGTGGACTTCGCCACGAATGCGCTGCATTTGACCGGGCAGGAAGCTGCGGACCTGGCCGACAAGTACGGCCTGATCCCCACTCTGGTTGCCACGCAGATCGCCACGCCTGGTATGAGTCTCGCTCAGGCCCAGCTGATCCAGTTGAAGCAGAAGTTCGACGAGCAGCCGGGCGTGAAGGACATCAAGGTCACAGCCCCGACCGACGAAGCCATCCAGAACCTGCGCAACCTCGGCTTCACGGTCACTTCCACGCCAGGCAGCAAGGACGTCACCGTCACGGCCAACACCCAGGCTGCGATCGACGCCCTGAACAACTACGTCGCCAACGGCAACAACAAGGTGATCACCGTTAAGGTGCATCTCCAGTCCGACGGGTCCGCCGTTCAATACACATCCGGCGGTGGCCGGGTCGCGGCAACGAACGCAGAAGGCAACCTGCTCGACTTCTACGCGGCGGGCGGCCTGCGGCCGATGCGCGGCGGCTACGCGACGGTGGTGGCGCCGAACACGTGGCGGGTGATCGGCGACAACATGCGGTCGCCGGAGGCGTACATCCCGCTCGATCGCAGCGATCGGTCGGTCGGGATCCTGTCGGAGGCGGCCAGCCGCATGGGCTTCGCGCTGATGCGGATGTATGCCTCGGGCGGGCTCGCGACGGCTGGCGCGTCCGGGGCACGACCGGCGCCGGCGGTCTCGGCCGGGGCCACGATCAACCAGCAGGTCATCGTGCAGGACAACAGGTCCGCGTACGAAACAGGTCGGGTGGCGGCGGCCGCGATCACCTGGCAACTGCGGAGGTGAGCCGGTGAGCACGCTGCCTCCGCTGTGGACGATCGGGTCCTGGTCGGCGTCGCAGGGCGGCCTCGACGACGGCCAGGGCGCGAACTGGTTGGTGAACAAGGACGCCGGGTGGTTTTCGCCGCTCGGCGTCCGCCAGCTGCACATCGACCGGTACCACGACCACGGTGTGCTCCGCGGTCGCAACTACCGGCCGCCCCGTGTGGTGACGCTGATCGGGGTGTGCTCAGCCGCCAGCCCGGCGGCGATGGGCGCCGCGCTCGACCGATTCAACGCGTTGCTCTCGGACGGCGGCCTGTCGCAGCTGCTGGTGACCGAGCCGGCCGGCGGGCAGCGGTCGGCAATGGTGGAGATCACCGACGCCAGTCAGGCCGAACCGTTCAACAGCACCGAGTTCGACTTCCAGCTGGTGCTGACCGCGCAGGACCCACGGAAGTACGCCGCGCAGCAGTCCGCCACCACCGGCCTGCCTGCGGCGTCGGGCGGATTGGACTGGGTCACCGGCGGCGGCCTGAACTGGGTGACTGGCGGCGGCCTCAATTGGGGCACCGTCACCTCCAGCGGCTCACTGGTCATGACCAACTCGGGCACTGCGGAGACGTGGCCGACGTTCGTGATCCGGGCCGGCGCCAACGCGCTGACCACGCCGGGCATCACGATCACCGTGTCGGGGGCGACCCTGTTCTACAACGGGACCCTGCAAGTCGCCGACGAGCTCACGATCGTCACCAACCCGATCGGCCGCTCGGTGCTGCTCAACGGTGCGGCCGACCGGCGGAACCTGCTGACCACCGCGCAGTGGTCGCCGATCGCGCCCGGCGCATCGGTCTCGGTGGCCTTCTCGGCCGCCTCGTACACGTCCACGGCATCCCTGGAGGCCCGATGGTCTCCGGCTTTCTGGTGAGGAGGAGCCGTGGCAACGAACGTCGCGATCGACGGCGCGTGGACGCTACAGCTGACCAACACGATGTTGGCCGGTCGGCAGCAGCTGGCCGGCCTGCTGATCCCCGGAGCGTCCGGGGATCCGACGACGATCCGTTCCGGTGTGCTCACGCGCACCACGCTCTCCGGTGTTACCCAAGACTTCCTGGTCAAGTCGCGTACTGACGTCGGCTCGCTCAAGGTGGATGTCCTGCCGGGCAACGCAATCATCAATCGCACCGGCCAGGGCCCCTACGAGCTGTTCAACTTCAGCACCCGCACGCCGGTGCTGTCCGCGTCTTCCTCGTCGAATCCGCGCATCGACCGGATCGTGCTGCACGCCTACGACGTGACCGGTCTGGCCGACACGAACCCCAACTCCGCGGGCGTCAACGCCGCCTACGTCGAGGTCGTCACCGGCACGCCGGCCGCGTCGCCGGTCGCGCCGACTGTCCCGACCAACTGCCTGTCCCTGGCGCAGGTCCTGGTGCCGACGAACGCGGCCAACTCGTCCCAGCTGACTGTTACCGATGAGCGAGTCTCGACCTCGCTTGCCGGCATGGCACGAGCCATGCTGCCCGGCGACTCGGCCACCATGACGGTCCCGGCCGCCTACGGTGACGGCGAGCGTCGCTGGGTGCTCGGCACCGGCGGCACCGACGCGCGCGAAGACGCCTGGGTTGGTGGCCGGTGGCAGCCGCAGTTCCTGTCCAGTGGCCGCGGCTACGCCAGGTACTACCGGTCCGCCGCGCTGAACGGAATCTTCAACGCCACTGAGTTCAAGCAGCAACTCGACGCGTCGAGCGACACCTGCCCGGAGATCACCGCGGCCGCCGGCGGCGGGTACCCGACGAACACCGACTTCACCTTCAACCTGGCCGGCGAGTGGTTCGTGTCTTCGACGATGCGGTTCGTCAACCCGGGTGGCCTATCGGGAAGCGGCATGTACCTGGAGGCGCGCATCGCAGCCGCCAGCGGATCGAGCACAAACGTCTGGGACCTCAATTCCACGAACGTTCCCGCCAACGCCGGCGCGTCCATGACCAACCGGACCTGGGCGCATGTCAAGGCCGCGGTCGGCGACACCATCTCGGTGTACTACAAGCAGGGCACCGGCGTCTCGCTGAACCTGGACGTGGGCGCGCCGTCGTACAACCGCATCGAGTTCCGCTACGTGGGGCCGTGACGTGACGTCGCCGAGTCCGATGTGGACGGTGCAGCTGTTCGACACCCGGACCGGCCGGATCGTGAACAACGATCTGGCCGTGACCGGTCAGCCGCGTTTCAGCCGGCCACTCAACGGGTCTGGGACTGTCGACTTCGAAGTGCTGATTGCAGATCTGACGCCGCTGTCCCGGCAGGAGTTGCGCGGCCAGATGTCGGGCTGGCGGTATTCGGCAGCCCTGTGCTACGGCAACTACGTGGTGCAGGCCGGCCCGATCCTGCCCACCAAGTTCACCGACAGCAGCAGCGTGCTCCAGGTGGGCACGGGGGATATGTGGTCGTTGTTGAAAAAGCGGCAGATCATCAACCCGGCGACGCCGCCATCGCCGACCACGGCAGCGTCGCTGTTGCCGATGGACTCGACGCGGGACACCGTCTTCACCAACCTCGCGTTGCACGACATCGCCACCCATCTGGTGTCCAACTCGTGCAGTCGAACCGGATTCGATCTGCCGATCGATTTCCCGTCCGACGTCGGCGGCACCAGCTCGAAGACGTATCCGATCTACGACCTGGCCGACGTCGCGGCCCGACTGACTGACCTCTCGCAGGTGGCCGGCGGCCCGGATGTCGACTGGCAGTGGTACTTCGACCCGGCCAACCCCGGGTACCTGCGGTGCCAGATGCTCGTCGGCAACCCGACCCTGGCGCAGACCGGGCTGTCCCTGATCTGGGACTACGGCTCGAACCTCACCAGCGTCGACGTCGACTCCGACCCGACCGACCTGGCGCGCGGCGTGTACGTCAAGGGCAACGCCACCGAGCGAGCCTCGACCGTGGCCTACGCGGAGAACAACACGCTGACCGCGGCTGGCTGGCCGGGCCTGGAGTGGGTAGACAACACTCACACCTCGGAGACGGACTCCACTGCGTTGCAGGGGTACGCCACGGCCGACATCGCATTCCACTCGACCCCGATGGAGACGTGGACGGTGACCGTGGCCGTTGCGCAGGCCCCGTTCCTCGGCGACTACGCCCCCGGCACCAGCGCGGTGTTCAACCTGGTCGGGCACCTGTGGAAGACCGATGGTGCGTACACGCACCGGATCGTCGGCATTCAGGACGACACCGAGATCACGGTCAAGTTGTTGCTACAGGCCACACAGGGCGTCCTGTGAGAGAGGTGTCCACATGGGACTGAACGTGTCGGACAGCGACCTACGCAGCGAATTCGACCAGCTCAAGCGACGCATGGCCGAGCTCGAACGCAAGACGTTCTCGAACCTGTCGGTCACGGATCCGCTGACCGGCGTGAAGATGTTGCAGATCGACGAGGATGCGGCGAACGGCAACGCCGCCCGCATCCAGATCCGGGACCAGGCCGGCGCGATCCTCATCGGGAACGACACCGTGTCCGGCTGGGGATTCGCCTGGCCCATCATTTCCTACCCGATGTATCCCTACAGCGCGTTCAAGCTCTCCACCACCCTGGGTGTGCTTGACGGGCTGTGGAACGGCGGCGTGAACGTCCTGTCCCGCAAGGTGGGTTGGTCCTTCTGGATCGAGGGGTCCGGCACGGTCACGTCAGTGGAGTGGCGGTTCTCCTGGCTGAGCAACAACACTCCGGACACCACGATCACGCAGCAGACGACGTCCGGTCTGCCCACTCTCGTGGCCGGCAACTATCTGCTGCCCAGCAACCAGATCAACAAGGGCGTCGTCTTCACCGTCCAGGCACGCGTTGCCGCAGGTTCCGGCTCGGCCGCCTGTACCCCCTATTACGTCCAGACACGCGGCCAGGCCGTGTGATTGTCCACAATAGACAGAGGGGGTGCCGTGGGTGATCTCGCCACGCTGCTCACCGCGCTGGCTGCCGTCATCACCGGTGTCGGCAGCAGCGTCGCCGGCGTCATCACGGCCCTGCGCCGCACCTCCCCGCGCGAGCGCGAGCGGGCTGCCGAGGAAGTCCTCGAGGAGCTGCTCGACGCGGCCGCCGACGGCAACCTCTCCGACGACGAGGTCGCCCGCCTGCGGCACATCCGCGACGACCGGAAGGGGCTCGGTCAGTGACTGACGACGCGCGAGAGACGATCGTGGCACCGGCCGCCCAGCGTGCCCGAGACGTCGGCGGGCACCGCGGGATCTGGATCGCCGGCGCCCTGGCGGTGTTGAGCATCCTGGTCCTGGCCGGCTTGATGCTGTTGCGTTCGTCGACGCAGCAGGCGCAGATCGACGCGCTGACGACGTCGGCGGCCGAGAACCACAGTGCGGCGCAGCAGTTGGCCGACCAGGTGCGGCAGCTCGGCGGCGTGCCGGCGACACAGCCGCCGCCGATGACCGGGGCGCAGGGTCCGCAGGGCCTCCAGGGCCTGAAGGGCGACAAAGGCGATCCGGGCCAGCCGGGCAAGGACGGCAAGGATGGGCAGAACCCGCCGTGCCTGTCGACACCGGCCCAGTGTCAGGGCGCCAACGGCATCGACGGCCAGCCCGGCACCGCAGGGCAGGACGGTGCCAACGGTGCGCCGGGCACGAAGGGCGACAAGGGCGACAAGGGCGACCCCGGTGCGCAGGGGCCGCCGGGGCCGACGTGCCCGGACGGCTACAGCCTCGGGCCGGCCATTGTCGTGAGCCCGGACGGCTCGACGCATCAGGGCCTGGCCTGCATCCAAAACCCGCCGCCGACGACCTCGAGTTCGTCGGCGCAACGGATCGGGAGGTGACCGGCGTGCTCGGTCTCGACTACAGCGGCGGCCGGCCGTCGGGGGCCGCCGTGGCGCGCGCCGGCTACGGCTTCGTCGCCCGCTACTTGCCCAACGGTCTGCTCTCCAGCCGGGTCAACCTGTCCGCCGCTGAGGTGGCCGACATGCACGCCGCCGGCGTCCAGGTCGCGATGGTGTGGGAGTCGGCCGCGAACCGGGCCGCCGGCGGCCGGGCGGCCGGCATCGCGGACGCGACGATGGCCGCGGCGCAGGCCAAGGTCGTCGGTCTCGACGGCCAGCCCATCTACTTCGCGGTCGACTTCGACCTGCCGGACTACTCCCCGGCGGCGACCTCACCACGCGCGAAGCTGGGCCCGGTCGGCGACTACTTCGATGCCGTCGTCAGCGTGCTGGGCGTGGCCAGGGTCGGCGTGTACGGCGGCTACTGGGCGGTCCGACGCTGCCTGGACGCCGGCCTGGCCAGCTGGGCGTGGCAGACCGCAGCGTGGTCCGGCGGCAACGTCGACCCACGCATCCACCTGTTCCAGCGTGTCGGCACCGTGAAGGTGGACGGGGTCGACTGCGACGTCAACGAGGCCCGCAAGGACGACTTCGGGCAGCAGGGAGACACCATGACCCCCGAGGACCTCCTCGACCTGCCGATCAACCGGGCCGGCGACGAGACCGGCGTGACCAGCCTGCGGCAGATCGTCGCCTGGTTCGACTCGGACCTCAACGGCCTCAAGGCCGCGCTCAACGCCCGGCTCGACGCCATCGAGGCGAAGTTCGCCGCGGCCACCGCGCCGACGATCGACTACGACCAGCTCGGCGCGGCGACCGCCAAGCACATCCACCTGACCGCCACCGCGACTGCTGGCGGCGACCAGCCGGCCACCTCCTGAGGAGCGCCATGTTCACGAAGCAGTTCTGGTCCGGCGCGCTCGAGCGCGCGCTGAAGACCTTCGGGCAGTCCGTCCTGGCCACGCTCGGCGTCGGCGCGACCGGCCTGCTGCACGCCGACTGGGGCACCGCGTTGGACGTCGGCGGCATGGCCGCCGTGATCTCGGTGCTCACGTCGCTGGTCACCGTCACCCAGGTGACGAAGACCGCGCCGGCCAGCACCCAGCAGTAGCACCCCGCACAGCGAACGCCCCCCGTGCTCTTCGGAGCGCGGGGGGCGTTTCGTGCGTTCAGGGGTCAGTGCACGATGTATGAGCACATCGCCGGCGTCTTCGGGTCCACCGACGTGTTCTCGGCGACAGTCCGACCGTCCAGGGCGATCGAGCAATGCGAGCTGACCACATCCGCTGCCGCGCCGCCGGCGACCATAGCGATCTTCCCCTCGGCCAAGCGCACCGTCTTCGACAACGCCACCGCCCCCGTCCGGGCGTCTGTCACGGACCCGCTGTCCGCGACGTACGTGTACGGGGCATCCACGCCCGGCACGCTGTAGAGGTAGGTCACCGCGTGCGTGCCGCTGTCGGCACTGCGTGTCGGCGTCGAGCTGGTGCTGCTGGTGGCGGCCGCGTTCTGTACGGTGCCCGTCGAGCAGCTGGCGAGCGCGAGCAGCACGGCCGCGGCGGCGCCGATGACGGTCAGGATGGTGCGCACGTTCCGGTCCTCCAGCTCTGCTTGGTTGCCCGGGGCATCGCGGCACCGGCGAATGCTGTTACGACGTGCTGCTCACCAGCGGGGTTGCCGGGGTCACCCGTTCGGCGTCAGTCGTCGTCCAGGAGCCCGGCCGCGATGGCCGCGGCCTTCATCGCGTCGTACGAAGCCTCAGCCGCCTTCTGGTCGGCCTTGTTCCCGGATGCGGCGGCCTGCGTCGTCTTCTCCGCCGCGTCGCCGACCATGCGGGCGATGCGCTCGTCTCGTCCCATTCGTTACTCCTGGCTGGTTCGGGATCCGCCGGGCCGCAGGTACGGCAGCGCCTGGACAGGCGCCGCAGGCCGTCCTTCGTTCCGTGCTCCGCCGGAGATCCCCATCAGGGCCGGCGGCGGTGACGTTGACGGCCCGGCGGAAGCTACTTGTCGGGGCTGCCCTCGTCGCTGGTGGGCGTTGTCGGCACGGGCCGGATCGGGCAGCTGCCGCAATCGCAGCGGATGTCGTGTGTGACAGGCATGTCGATCACCTCCGCCTTTGCGCGTGGGCGGATCGCCTCGGTGATGACGCTGGCTAGGCGGCCGCCGTTCTCGTAGTTCATGACCAGGCGCACCGGGGGCTGCTTCGGGCTACGCGGGTCGTCGATCGCGACGACCACGTGCACGTCGGAGATGTCGACGACGGTCATCGTCAGCCACGGCAGGGCCAGCTCTACGACGAGCGGCGCGCCGGTGTTGTTGTCGGCGAGGATCAGCACGCCGCACCTCCGAGTTGGAGCACGGCGGCGGCGGGCCGCTCGGGGTCCTCGCCCGCCGCCGCCGTGAGTTTGGGGCCGCCGTGCCCCAGGGTCCATGGGGTGGGGGACACGGCGGCCGGGAGCCCGGACGTGATCAAGCAGTCGACGACGTCCGGGGTTTGGGTGCCCGCCCCGACACGGGGGGCCTCAGAGGATGAAGCGTCGGGGCGGGCGGTCGACCCGGCGGCGATCTCTCCGGGGAGGGAGGTCGTCGCCGGTGCTGAGGCCCTGGCCGGCTCGCCGAGCACCGTCCGGCCGGGACGATGTTGGCAGCCGACCAGGGGTCGGCGGGGCGCGCCATGCATGATCGGGCGCACCTGGAGGTGGGAGGTGGGCACGTACCTCGACTCGCCGGTCCAGCGGAGTACCCAGTCCTGGACCGTCAATGTGCGCCACGCGGCCAGCGTCAGCGCTCGGATGCCGGCGCCGAGCAGGAGAGCCGCGGCCAGACCGGCGATGACGTACTGCGGCTGCATGGCACCTCCCAGGTTGATGGCCCACCCCGCGAACCTGCGATGGCGCCGCGGGGTGGGGTCCCCGGGATCGGCGGTCGTGCTTTGCGTCACCTCGGAGACCTGTCACACCGTACCCAGGAAATGTTTCCTGAGTCGAAGTCCGATCGGGTGAAACTTCGGGATCTCGTCCAGCACCGTGCACACTGATCGAGGCACATGGACCCCAGGGAGGATCGATGCCGGTCAGTCCGACACTCAGGCAGAAGAAGCTGGCCAAGGCCATCAGGAAGGCGCGCGAAGACGCCAAGCTGACGATTGCCGAGTGCGCGAGGCTCTCCAGGTTGCAGCCGGGCACCCTGTCGAAGATCGAGAACGAGCGGCAGGCGATTCTCGCCCGGACCGCGAAGGGGATCTTGCAGGCCTGCGGCGTCGGGGTGCCTCTGCTCGACACCCTCATGCGCATCGCGGACGAGTCGGAGACGGTCGGCTGGTGGCTCGCGTACAGCGACTCCGTGCCCGACTGGTTCCGGGACTACGTCGAATTGGAATCGGACGCCGAGGAGATCCGCACCTACTCCGCCGAGCTCGTCGACGGTCTGCTCCAGACGCCGGCATATGCCGAAGCGATCGTTCGCGCAAGTGAGCCTGATCTCAGCGCGGCTCAGCTGGCGCGGGCGGTCCAATTGCGTGAGGCGCGGCAGGCGCAGCTGGAGCGGGAATCGCCGGCGCGGCTCCGAGTCGTGCTCAACGAGGCGGTGATTCGCCGGCCGGTTGGCGGTCGCGATGTGATGCGTGAGCAGTTGCAACACCTGATCGAGATGAGCCGCCGCCCGAATATCGACGTGAGGGTGCTGCCGTTCAGCGGCGGTGCCCACCGGGGCATGAAGGGTTCCTTCACGCTGCTCGGGTTTCCCGGCGACTTCGCGGACATGGACTGCGTGTACCTCGAATCGGAGACCGGTGCGCTGTGGCAGGAACGTCCAGGCGACATCGACAGGTACACCGCCATCTTCGGATCGTTGACCGGGCTGGCCCTATCGCCGAAAAAGACGCGGGACGTGCTAGCTAGCCTGGTAGGCGATTCAACCTGCGATGGCGAAGGGAGTGTGGGTGACCACACAGGCAATGGAGCTGAGGTGGCGGACGAGTAGCTACAGCGGCGGCTCGGGGCAGTGCGTCGAGGTTGCCTGCGGGCAACATGACGAGGTGCTGATCCGCGACTCGAAGAACCCGATGGGCGGCGAGCTACGAGCGACACGCGAGCAGCTGCGCCGGCTGGCCTGGCTCCGCTGGGAGCGGTAGGCCGTGACAGCGCGAGGCCCCCGGCAACCATGATGCCGGGGGCCTCGTCATGAGCGGACCGCTGCGAGCAGGCTACCTGGCTCGACACGGCGGCAGCCGGTACAGATCGGGTACAGGAGATGCTCGGTAGCGACCGGTAATGACCGGTAACGACCGGTACTGTTTTTGCAGGTCAGACGGCATGTGGCCGACATCGCCGCAGGTCGGTCAGAGGCATCGAGGAGTTCATGAACCAGAAGTCCATCCGGCTGTAGAAGTGCTGTTGACCTGCTTGTGGGGAGCGGTTCGCCTGCGTCCGGTACAGATGCGGTACAGCTCAGCTTCCGCTGGTCCGCCGGCCCTTGTCGACGGGGCTGAGTGCCTCGTCGATGAGGTGCCGGGTCCGGTCCTCGGCGTCCGGCCAGTACCCGGTGTAGATGTTCAGGGTGGTCGTTGGCGTCGAGTGGCCCATGGCCAGCTGGACCTCCTTGACGTTGGCACCGCCCCAGATCAGCGCCGTCGCGAAGTAGTGCCGCAGGTCGTGAAGGCCGAAGTCGGCGGGGAGTCCCACCTCTGCGGCAGCCCGCGTGATCGCATGCTGCCAAGTGCTGCTTGAGATCGCACTGCCCCGCGAGGTAGTGAACATCAATTTGGCGTGGCGTTCGATGGGTGAGCGAGGGTCCGTGCTGATGTCTTTGATCAGCACGGACCGCGGAGGATACTTCTGCATGTGCAGGGCCAATGCTTCCGCCGTTATGGTCGGCAGCCCATTGGTGCGCTTGCTAGTGCTGGTTTTCGGAGGTGCCAACTTGGGCCCACCACGGGCCGAGATCAGCCCCCGTCGGACATGAGCTTCTCGCCTGAGGAAGTCGAAGGCGTCCACCTCCGCACCAAAGATTTCTCCAGCCCGCCAACCGCAACCGGCCGCAACTAGAGGAATGGCGCGGTACCTGTCGGGGAGGGCAGCTGATAGGGCGAGTACCTCCGACCGGCTCGCGATGTAGTACTCAGCCTTCTGGATCCGGGGGAGTGTGATGCCGGAGCATGGGGATACCCCTATTATGCGGTCGATGACGGCAGCCTTGAACAGTGGCGCGACTACCGTGCCGTAGGTGACGTGGAGCGTTTTCGGGCCCAGTATCTGACTACGGTCGCGTACCCACCGCTGTATCTGGCTTGCGCGCACTGATGAAATGGGGGTATTCCCGAAGAAGGGAAGGAAGTGTACACGCGCGTTGCTCTCTACGCGACGTTCGGTTTGTTCGCGGAACATCTGTCCTTCGAACCAGGAGGCGAAGTACTCGGCGACCGTGATTTGCCCGGCGCGCGGGTCGACGTATTGGCCCCGACTGATGTCGGCACCTATGTTCTTATCGAAGTTTTCTGCATCCGCCTTTCGGTCGAATGACCTGGTGACTATCTTGCTGGTCTCGGGATCTTCCCAGCTGACGCGCCAACGGTTTCCGCGTCCATGCCGCTTGGTCTTTCGGCGTTCGTTGGTTTTCGGGTCTTTTTCATCCGAATACCACAGGTCATGTACGGTCATTCGATACCCTCGGTGGCCGGGGTCGCGCCGGGCCGGGGAAGAGCTCGGCGCGACCGACTTGCTGCCTACCTGTCGGGTCTGCGGACCCGAGACATCGCCCGCTGGTGCTCGATGACGCTGTCACGCACAGCGACGCCGATCCAGCCGATCCAGGCGATGACCATGACCACTCGCGGGAGGCTGAGCAGGCCGTCGTCGATCGACGTGCCAGCGAGCGATGCGGTCAATCCGAGCAGGTAGATGACGGTGATCACGATGGCGCCCAATAGGACGCCGTGACGCAGTAGCAACGTGGCTCCCTCCCCTGGGGCCCGCTCCCGGCCGTAGCGGGTCGATATTTCTTCGTGCGGATGGGATCGCTCTGTACGTAACCCACCGTTAGCGATTTAGAACATTTGGTCCAGGATGAGAGCCACATCTCACCCGATCGGTGCATAAAGTTCACCTTGGGTGAGTGATCGACACGCTAGTCACGGTGCGCGCAATTGAAGTGCGCGCCGCAGGAACTCCTCTCCGGTCGCCGCGTCGAAGACCTCGGTGACGGCGGCCTGCATCCGCACCAGCTCCTCGAGCTCGGCGCCGCGCACGATGTCGCCACCATCGGTCGACGGTGCGGCCGGCGACAGTTCGATGCTGGCCCTGGTGAGCCGTCGGGGCTCGCCACCGCGCAGTACGACCATGGCGGATCCGGGCTCCCAGCTGAGTGCTACCTCGAGCTTGGCGCGGTTGTTGGCCCGCAGGGTGGTCTTGCCGGTGAGGAACTCGCTCATGCTGCGAGCGCCGAAGTTGGGCATGGCGGCGGCGAGCGCTGCTTGGGTGCCGTAGCCGCCGGGCGCGTCGATCTCGCGGCGCACGTAGTCGCGCAGCCGTCCCCAGTCGAGGTCGATCTCCACCGGTTCCCTCCTCTTGGGCTGACCTCATGACACCTCATAGTTTCTCATGAGGTTCACCTGTGTGTCCACGACCGGTTCCGGACAGTGAACTGGACGTCACAACCTCATAAACCTCATCGCAACTCTTGATGAGACGCGATGAGGTTGCGTAGGTTGTGTCCATGCCGAAGCCGAACGGGAAGTTCATCCGGTGCACCCGGATCGAGGCGGGTCTCATGCCGGGCGACCTCGCCGAGCTGGCCAAGGTGCGCCCCGCGACCCTCTACAACATCGAGAGCGTCGACCAGCCCACCCGCCTTGAGGTTCTCCACCGGATCGCGCGGGTTCTTGAGGTCGACGACGTCAACAAGCTCATCGCCAGCGATGTGGCTTCCGAGCCTGCGGACGTGGCGTGATGGCCGCCTCGAAGGAGCGTCGCGAGCTCGCGACGATCGACCAGGTCGCCGCCCACTTCGCCCTCTCGCCCCGCACCCTGCACGACCAGCACGCCCGCGGCGTTGAGGTCGGCGCGCTCGGGTTCCGCGTCGGCCGGCACCTTCGCTGGGACTGGACGGACATCGACCGCTACGTCGAGACCCAGAAGCAGCAGCCGGTCGGCCGCCGTCGTGGCCGCCTGCGCCGCGCCGCCTGACCCCGCACACAAGAGCGTCCCGCCCGGCAGCCACCGAACGGGACGCAGCACAGGAGAAGAGACCTCCCATGACCAGCAGCACCGTACAGCCCGAGCCGGACGGCCGGGACCCGGAGCAGACCGACCGCTACCCCGACGTGCAGGCGATCGTCGACGAGTTCGTCTCGCCGGCGGCCGTCACGAAGGAGACGCCCGTGGACGAGGACGAGACCCGGGCCGTGGTGGCCGAGCACTTCCGCTGCAACCCGCTGGCCGAGCAGGACACGGACGCCGGCTTCGTCCGCCTGGCCGGGCTGTTGGGCCTGAACCGCGACAGCGCGGCGGTGGCCTGAATGGCCAAGCCCAAGCCCCTGACCGACGCCGAGCTGAAGGCGCTGGTGAAGCAGCAGGTCAAGGACAACGCCGACAAGGACTGGAACTCGGCGAGCAAGGACGAGCGGAACGCGGCCGACGAGATGACCGGCTACTGGGCGAACGGAGACAAAAAGTGACCACCTCGACCAAGCTCAACCTCGCCTCCACCCTGCGCGGGCTGGCCGAGCACCTCGACCGCCACGACCTCGCCGACGACGTCATCGGCATCCGCCTCGGCGGATTGTCGTGCGAGGCCGCCCGGGACCGCGTGGTCGTCCACGTCTACGAGCACCCCACCTTGCTGGGCTGGCTCGCGTCGCTCGATGACGTCACCGCGCTCGCCCAGGTGTTCAGCGAGGACTCGCTGCACGTCGAGGTGTTGGGCGTGCAGGCGGAGCAGCCGTTCTGTGTGGTGTTCTGCGCCAGCCCCGCACGCCACCCCGACGTGCACTCCGCCTTGCTGGCCGCGCTCGACCCGGAGATCGACGGGTACCAGCCGATCGACGCGGCGCTCCTGGGCGGTGCGATATGACCGTCTACACGGGACTCCTCGACGAGCCGACCGAGCCGTTCGACCTGTTCCTGCCGCCGTACGCCCAGGCGGTGTCCCGTGGCTGACCGCGTGTTGAACGTCGCCGGCGGCACCATGGCCGCCTTGATCCCGCTGGTGCTGGGCCTGGCCGTGGCGCTGGTGCAGCCCTCGGCGCTGCTGGCCGTGCTGGTGCTGTGGGGTTTCTGGCTGCTCGGCGTGGCTGTCATCGCGCTCGTCTTCCTGCGGCCCGTGCTGGGCCCGACCCGATCGGAGTGGCGATGACCGCGCGCAAGAAGCGGTTCGGGGGCAACGGCTTCCGGACCGGCACACCGGGCAGCGACCTGGCGGGTACCGTCCGTCGGTCTCCGGACGGCACGATGCTCGCCATCTGCTGGCCGTCGCCGCCGAGTCTCTCCCGCTGGTGGGTGGCCGACGCGCACGGCTCGCTCGGCTACGAGCCGCCCGAGCGCATCGCGCATTGGCCCGTGGTCGGCGCGGTTCCGTACTCGGCCGCCGCCGGCATGGCGCTCAAGACAGGAACGGGCGAATGACGGAGCCGACGAAGCCGGGCGTCTACGACATGCCGGCCGAGGAGTACCACGCCCACCCGGCGCTGTCATCGACCGGCGCCCGCCGCCTGATGCCGCCGTCGTGCCCGGCGCTGTTCCAGCACGAGCGGCTGCACGGCCGGCCGGACAGTCGGGCGTTCGACATCGGCCACGCCGCGCACCTGATGGTGCTCGGCTCGGGTCCGGAGCTGGTTGTCGTCGAGGCCGAGAACTGGCGGACCAAGGCGGCGCAGGCCGCGCGGGACCAGGCGTACGCGGAGGGCAAGACGCCGCTGCTGGAGCACGAGCACGACGAGGTGCAGGAGATGGCTGAGGTCATCCGCCGGCACCCGGTCGCGGGCAAGCTCCTCGACCCCGCACGGGGTCGCGCCGAGCAGTCGCTGTTCTGGCGGGACAGCAAGTCCGGCGTGGACTGTCGCGCTCGCCTGGATTTCCTGCCGCACCCAACCAGCGGCCGGCTGCTGGTGCCGGACTACAAGACCACGACGTCGGTCGAGCCGAAGGCATTGGCCAAGGCGGTGCACAAGTTCGGCTACCACCAGCAGGACGACTGGTACAAGGACGCTGTCTACGCCAACGACTTGGCCGAGCGGGTGGCGTTCCTGTTCGTGTTCCAAGAGAAAGTCGCGCCGTACTTGGTGACGGTGGTCGAGCTGGGCCAGGACTTCCTGACCTGGGCGGCCGTGCTGAACGACAAGGCCCGCGACATCTTCCGGCGTTGCACCGACACCGGCGCCTGGCCGGGCTACAGCGACGGCATCGAGCAGGTGTTCCTGCCGACCTACGCCGAGCACGAGTACGAGGCCGCGCGGATGCGTGGCGACTTCGACATCACCCCCGTGACACAGAGGGATGTGGCATGACCACCACCGACATCGCCCTGCCGTCCGCCACGCCGGACCGCATCGGCCAGGCCACCGCGGTGGAGCAGTCCCGCGCTGTGGCCGAGGTGCAGGGCGCGATCCTCGTCGCCCAGCGCTGTCCCCGCGACGTGACGGCCGCGGTCAACGCGATGCGTCAGTCCTGCGGCATGACCTACCTGGCGGAGCGCGCGTTCTTCGACGTGCCGCGCGGCGGCTCGTCCGTCACCGGCCCGACCGTGCACCTCGCTCGGGATCTCGCCCGCACGTGGGGCAACGTCCAGTACGGCGTGTCCGAGCTGCGCCGCGACGACGCGCACGGCCAGTCCGAGATGCTCGCCTTCGCCTGGGACGTCCAGACCAACACGCGCGTCGAGACGAAGTTCATCGTGCCGCACATCCGGGACCGCTCGGCGAAGTACGGCGGCCCGATGCGGCTCACCAGCATGGACGACATCTACCAGTCCAATGCGAACGCCGGTGCCCGTCGCGTCCGCGAGTGCATCTTCAGCATCTTGCCGCCCTGGTTCGTCGAGGAAGCCAAGGCCGTCTGCCAGAAGACGTTGGAGCACGGCGGCGGCAAGCCGATCGAGCAGCGGGTCGCCGACGCTGTGCGCCTGTTCGAGGACGACTTCGACGTGACCGTGGACCAGCTGGAGCAGCGTGTCGGTCGGCCGACGGCGAAGTGGACGGCTCGGGACGTGGCGTCGTTGTCGGTGACCTACCAGTCGTTGAAGCGTGGCGAGGTCCAGAAGGACGAGGCGTTCCCGGTCGAGCGCGTCACGGTCGAGGAGGTCGAGAAGGCCGCGCCGACCGGCCGCCGCGCGAAGGCGCGCGCCGCCGAGGAGTTGGAGCACCGGGAGCACGACGCACCGGTCCTCGGCTGCTCGTTGTGCGACGCCGACATGGCCGACGCCGAGGGTGGTGCCCAATGATCAGTTGGCAGTCGGCCCACAACAGCCACTTCAACGTCGGCAATCCCGACGAGCGCGGCAAGACCGTGCCTGTCTGGGTCGAGCAAGGCAACAACGTCTACAGCTGTGAGCTGGCCCCGCGCGCCGCCCGTGAGGCCGCCGCCGAGTTGGTACTCCGCGCCAACGTGATCGACCCGCTGCCGAAGCAGTCGGCCGGGCCGAAGATCGTGTTCAGGGACGACGGGCCCGCGTTGAGCTCGGCTCGCCTTGAGGCGGAGCTGATCAACGGGGAGCTGGCCTTGCGGCTCTACCCCAACGCGAGCAGCGGCTACCGGGCCGTGGCCATCCCGATCGAGGACGTCCGCAGCGTGCTGGCCGAGATCCGCGACGTGGCCTTCCCGGATGAGAGGTGCCCGTTCTGATGCCCTCCTACGGCGAGTTCATCCTGCCGCCGCCGGTCGACAACCGCCCGGCCGTCGAGGTTCCCGCCGACGCCCAGGCCGGCACCCTGTGCGCCCTCTGCGGCCACCCCAACTGCCTCAACCCGGGAGCGTGCCAATGACCACCATCGACTTCGACGCGATCCGCACGGCCGCGACTAAGCGGGCTGCTCGCAGCATCCGCATCGGCAACCTGATCCGCACCTACGACGGCGACAGGGAGCGCTGGTCGCGGGTGTTCGCGATCCTCGACGGCCAGAACCCGGAGACCAAGCAGAAGGTGCGGGAGCTGCGCGCCAAGGACCTGACCGACACGTCGACCGGCTGCGCGATCCGGGTATTCCCCGACACGCTGGTCATGAGCGTGCCGACGCCGCTGGCCCGCAGGCTCGCACCCGAGGCGGTGGCCAATGTCTGACGCCAGCGGCGTCGGCACACCGCCGCCGAAGCTGACACACGACCCGTGCTGCTCCAGCCACGGCGCGTCCCTGGGCTGCAAGACCTACCGCCGTACGCACTTCGTCGAGGTCGGCCCGTGCTGCTCGACGTGGGCCGAGGAGCACCCCGAGTACGGGACCGCCAGCGACCCGAAGTCGCCCAAGGCTTCCCCGCGCGTGGCACCGAACGACATCGAGGACGCGCTGCGCCAGCTCGCCCAGTACCGGGAGCGCAACGACAACCTCACCCAGGCGCAGGTGCTGCTCGCCGACCGGCTCACCTCCTACGCCTCGAAGCTGATCCCGGCCGAGGAGCGGGAGGTCGCCGGCAAGGCCATGGTGCGTGCCGCGACCGCGTTGGCCGCGCTGGTCCAGTTCGACGTCAACCCGGCGGCGCTGTGCAACATCCAGATGCTGGCCGGGGAACGCATGGTCGCCGAGGCGCGCGGCCGGAAAGGCGGCGACCGTGGCTGACGCCGAGCAGAACGCCGGCCCCGCCCCGCACGACTGCTACATGGACAGCTGCGGCGCGTCGACCATGCCCGGCCAGGCGTGCGGAACCTGCTGTTCCTGCGAGGGCGTCTGCACCTATGACGGGTTGTCCAGCACCGCCGAGCAGGAGGGCGTCTCGCCGGCTACGGCCGGCGGGGCGCCCGCCCCCGGGCGCTGGAGTGCTCAGCCAATCGGTGGCGGCACATGCATGCTGTACGAGGGGGCGGACGCTCGCGGCCTCGTGTTTGACGTCGTCTCGGCACAGCTGATCACCGGCACCCTCAACGGTTCCCTTAACGCCAAGGCGCTCGCACCGTTCAAGCTCCGCCCGGTGCTGAAGGGCCCGGAGCTGAACATGGACGGTGACGACGAGGGGAACACCTGGCCGGACGGTGTTGGCTGGGCGCTGTCGTGGGGCTGCCAGCTGACGTTCGGCCGCGACGAGGAGACCGGCGAGCCCACGGTCTGCGTGTCCATGTCGGACGAGGATCTGCGCCGGGGCATCACGTCGCGGACAGCGAAGCGCCACCAGGTGGCCGAGTTCGCGCGGCTGCTGGCCGCGCAGTTCGGCGAGCCGTCCACCGTCGTGCCCGACCCGCGTGACGCCGAGATCGAACGGCTGCGCGAAGAGCTGGCTCGTGTGGCTCACCCCGACGCCATGGACGAGCTGTCGCGGGATGCGCTCAGGCGGCAGCGTGACGATGCTCGCCAAGAACTGGACCATCTCCGTGCGTCGAACTACGCCGACGAGCAGCTCCGGTTCGATGCCTACGCCGAGCTGCTCAACGTGCTCGACGAGGGCAGGCATCCGCCAGTCGGCACGGGCACCTTCCCCGCGGTCCGCGCCGCGATCGTTCAGGCGCTCGATCTGCGCGCACAGTACAAGGCCGAGCGGGACGAGGCCCGCGAGGAGTGGAAGCGCGCCGACGCCGAGGTGACCCGGCTCAAGCGGCTCGTCGGCGACGAGAACGTCCCCTACGACGGCTGGGACGGCCAAACCCGCCAGGACGCCATCGTGCGTGTCGAAGAGGCCTGGCAGGAACACCTCAAGCAGCGCGACCAGATCGAGGCGCTGACCGCCGAACGGGACCGCCTGCGGCAGGAACTCAACACAACCGCCTGGGAAGCCACGACGGCCGAGGCCAACGGGCACTTCATGGCCAACGCCCTCGACGACGTCCGCGAGATCCTGAAGCGGGTCGAGGGTGAGCTCATCAAGCCGAGCACCTCGCCGGAGAAGCCGGCCGAGCCGCGCCGCTGGCGCGCCGGCGACCCCGAGCCCGAGATCGGCACCACGGTGCTGCGCCGCGGGGACAGGTACGTCCGTGGCCGCGACGGATGGCGCCGCGCTGACCTGCACACCGGCTACGGCACCTGGGACCTGATGACCGACGGTATTTGCGAGCTCGTCGAGGTGGTGGGCACCGATGGCTGAGATCCTGCCGCCCCCGCTGACCGCCAAGCTCGACATCGCCCGGGCCGCCGAGCTCGGTGTCACCGCCACTGAGGCCAAGCACCTCCAGCAGCTCGCATCCGGCTGGACCCACGCCGAGATCGCCGCCAGCGCGTGGATCACCCCCAACGCGGCGGGCACGCGGCTCTGGCGGCTGTGGAGCCGACTCGGCCTGCGCAGCAGCCAGCAGCTCATCGCCTGGGCCTACGAGAACCGTGTGCTGGTGGTGCCCCGTGCCTGAGCGAATCCAACGGCAGCGCACCAAGGGCTGGCGGATGCCCAAGAACACCGTCTACGTCGGACGCGGCAGCAAGTGGGGAAACCCGTGGATCGCCGGCAAGGTCTACATCCTCACCGGTCCCCAAGCTGGCAAGTATGCCGACCGCGCCGATGTGGTCCGCATGTTCCGCAACACCCTGCGGATGCGGAACGCCGGCCCAGTAATCGAGCAGATCAAGGCCGAGCTCGCCGGAAAGAACCTCGCCTGCTGGTGCCCGCTGATCGACGAGAACGGCAAGAAGGTTCCCTGCCACGCCGACGTGCTGCTGCGCATCGCCAACCAGGAGGTGCCCGATGGCAGCCGCGCTTGAGACCGGTGCGGTCATCATCGCCGGCATGGCGTTGTGCTGGGCCGCGATCGGCCTCGTCGCCGTCGTGCGCCACTTTGGAGATGGTGACCGTGCCTGACTGGCTCATCGCCCTGGCTCTGATCGCTTCCACGGTCGTGATCATCGTCGACATCCTCGCCGACAGGAGGTCGTGATGATCGCCCAGACCATCGGCTACTGCGCCGCCGGCATCTGCCTGCTCTGCCTCGTCGGCCTGTTCACCATCCGCGTGCTCTGGCCCGCCCAGGACGGCACCCACGCCAAGAAGGCCAAACACCGCGACGACGGCCAAGTGCACGGCGGGGCCGGCAGCCCCGGGCACGACGAAGAACTCCGGGCGCTCCGGATCATCCACACGGCGGCCGAGCGCCGGCGCGAGCCGGACACCGGCGAGATGGCCGATCTGGTCGGCGCCGACGACGAGCCCAGCTCCTGACCACCGCGCCGGCCCGGCGGGTACCCGGGCCGGCGCATCACCACTGAACCACAAGGAGGTGACCACGATGGACCTCACCGGCGATCCCCTCACCGACGCCGTTCTCCCGGCCGCCATGGCGATCGTATGGGCCGTGCGCGAGGCCAGCCCGGTCGCCGTCGCACAAGCCCTCACCGAAGCCATCACGGCCGCCGGCGACCACAGCCAGCACGCCCTGATCATCGTCCTCGCGGCCATGGTGCCCGACGACCTCGCACCATCCGACCTCCTCGCCTGGCGCTCCAACCCCACCGAGTACCTCCGGCTGCGCGAGGCCGGCGTCGGTGCGTTCGCCGCGGCGAGGCTCGCGAAAGGCAGCACCGCAGCATGACCTCCGCGTTCGGCCCGATCCGGTGGGCAAAGAGCGTCCCGGCGATCCGGCGCGCCGATGGCCGCGTCGACAGCACCGCCCACCACGTGCTATTGGCGCTGGCCACCTACGCCCACCGGGACGGCACCGGTGCCCGGCCATCGGTCGAGACGCTGGCCGAGGACTGCCGCCTCACCCCGCGCTACGTGGCGGACGCGATCAAGCGGATCGCCGCGGCCGGGTTGATCTCGGAGATGGCCCGGCTGGACGGTGGCATCACGGTGTGGCGGCTGCACCTCGACGTGATCGACTCGGGACCGTCCGTAGTGGAGAGTCAGCAGGCTCGTCGCCGCGCGCTGGCCGCCGAGCGTCAGCGGAAGCATCGCGAGCGCAAGGCGAGTAACGCTCCCGCACGGCGTGACGTCACGCTCCCGCACGGCGTGACAGATGAGGGTGTGTCACGCCGTGCCACGGCGTCACGTAACGCCGTGGACAGCGTTACGTCACGCCGTGCGGCGGCGTTAGTCACGCCCCCACGAGCGTCACAACCGCAGGTCACACCGCATGCAACTGCCCTTGAACTGCCAGTAGAACTGCCAAAAGAACTATCTCCTGCTCCGCAGGAGACGAGTGACGCTGACGCGTTCGACGCGTTCTGGGCCGCCTACCCACGCAAGATCGGCAAGGGCCAAGCCCGCACCGCCTGGGCCAGAGCCGTCAAGCGTGCCGACCCCGCCACGATCATCGCCGCCGCCAACGAGTTCGGCATCGAACGCGGCAACCAGGACCCCAAGTTCACGCCCTACCCGGCCACGTGGCTCAACGGCGAACGCTGGACCGACGAGCCCGCCAAGCCCCAACTCCGCGTCGTCGGCGAACACCGCCCCTGGGGCGGCTACGACGACCAGTCCGTCTACGACGAGGACATCTGATGATCACGCCGCTGATCGACCTCGCGGCCGAGTTCCCCGACCTCGACCCGCACTGGATCCGCACCAACGCCGACAACGCCGACACCGCGCTGGCCAAGATCCCGCCCCGCTACGCCGACGCGCTCGCCGACGACCCTGACGTTCTCGCCTGGGCCGTCGCGCTCTGCCGCACCGCCGCCAAGACCGCCCGGGCCTACAACCCCCGCGTCGCCACCGGCGGATCCCTGCTCCTGCTCGGCCCCGTCGGCACCGGCAAGACCCACCAGGCGTTCGGCGCCATCCGCCAGATCGTCCACACCGGAGTCGCCTGCTCGTGGGCCGCCGTCACCGCCGCCGACCTCTTCGGCCAGCTACGACCCCGCGAACGCGGCAACCCCGAAGCCGTCATGGACCGGTACTCGCGGATCCCGTTGCTGCTGCTCGACGACCTCGGCGCGGCCAAGGCGTCCGAGTGGACCGAGGAGGTCACCTACCGCGTGATCAACCACCGGTACGAGCACCAGCTGCCCACGATCGTCACCAGCAACCTCGGCGGCGGCGACCTCCGGACCGGGCTCGGCGAGCGCATTGCGTCCCGGCTCGCCGAGATGGCGAAGCGCGTGGCTCTCAAGGGCACCGACCGCCGACGCGTAACCCGGCCGCCGCAGGCCGATTAAGAACCCACCGTGCGCCCGCCCAGCGCGACGCACGAGACGATTGGAGACCGTCCGTGATGGACGAGACCGGAGACACCCCAAGCGAGCCGCAGAGAGGCGCTCAGCCCGAAATCAACTTCAACCTGCTCGCCCGGCTCCGCACCAAGCCCCACCCGCACATCCGCGACGTCACGCTCCCACCGGAGGCCGACCCATTCGGCGGCTGGGGCGAACTGCACAACCAGGTCAAGGCGTCCCACCACCTCCTCGACATCGCCGGCATCCCCAACGCCAAGGGCGACAAGGGCGACCTCGACGCCCGCACCTGGCAGCTCGTGGTCAAGGCCCAGCAGTTCGACGGCTACCTCGACCGACTCCGGACCTGGCACTCCCGCGAGACCGCCGAGGCCGGCATGGTCGGCACGCTGTGCGCCGAATGCGAGACGCACTGGCCCTGCGACACCATCCGCCTCCTCGACGGCGAGGACGTGTCATGACCGCCCCCGTCGACCGCGCCAAGCAGGGCCGCGCCAACCGCAATCGCGGAGCCACCGCCGAACGCCGCGTCGCCACCTACCTCCGCGACAACGGCTTCCCCGGAGCCGAACGCGCCATTCGGTCCGGCTGGGTCGGCCAGACCCGGCAGATCGCCGACCAAGGTGACATCACCGGCACGCCCGGCATCGTCTGGCAAGTCAAGGACTGCCAGCGCGAGAACATCCGCGGCTGGCTCGCCGAAACCGAGCAACAGCGGCACGCCGCCAACGCCGTGATGGGCCTACTCGTCGTCCGCCAGCGCGGAGCAGCCAACCCCGGACGCTGGTGGTGCTGGCTCGACCTCGGCACGCTCTTCGACTTCGTCGGCGCTGCAACGTGGGCCGGCGTCGGCCGCCAGCTCGAACGCGAACCGGTCCGGCTGGAACTCGGCCCGGCGGTCGAGCTGCTCCGAATCCGCGGCTACGGCGACCCGGTGGTGACCGAGTGACCGGCCTGGGCCGGTGGCTCGCCGGCATCCTCAATGCCCACATCGAGCGCCACAACGTCGAGCCGCCACCGAGACGGCCGCTCGCGACCGCCGCGCCGCGCGAGCACGGCAACGACACCGTCGACCTCAGCCACCTCGGCGTCACCGTCGAACAGGCCGCCGAAGTGCTCCGCCAACGCGTCGCAGACCTCGTCACAACGCGCACGGCCCTGCTGGCGGGCGAGCATCCACCGGCCCACAGCGAACCGGTGACCGTGCGGTGCTGCTGGGCGTGCGGCGACCCCAGGGGCTTCCATGCCGTGCACCGGCCGTGCTGGAACGTGCCGACGTTCACGCGCAACGCCGACCAGGTCCAGCGCACCTACGGCGCCGGGGGGCTGCTGTGACCGCGCGCCTGATCGAGCCGAACGCCTGCACCTGGTGCGACATCGGCCAACGCGAACACCTCCAGCGCTGGACCAGGTCGGCCGGCTGGCACACCTGGGCCGCGCCCACCGACGAGCAGCGCCTGGAGCGAATGCTCGCCCGCCGCGTACGGAGAACGACATCATGACCGAACTGCTGAACCGCCTGCTGGTCCGATTTGGACTGCTGCTCGTGCCGACCCCTCCGTCGTCCAAGACGCTGCGCAGCCAGGCCGGGCGCGCCGAGATGCACCGCCACGGGCAGGGCGAGAACTTCGCCGAGTGGTCCGCTGGAGCTGACTGGATCCGACAGGCAGCTGCCATCAGCGACGAGGCATGGCACTACCGCCGAGCGGCGCTGATCAAGAACTGGCGCTGTCGATGCGGCAAAAGGCTGAGCGAGCCTGGCGGTGGCTGCGCCTGGCATGTCAACAACCGGGCCCAGGCGCTCGCCGGCGAGGCCACCGAGGAGCAGTGCCGATGACCAACCATCCGACCTGCGCCGTCGACGGCCGGCCTGTCCACGACGACCGCGGCCACCTCTGCCCCGCCTGCTGGGCCGATTTGGACCACGACCTGGCCGACGTGCCCGAGCTGGTGCACGACCTCGAGCGCCTCCTGGCCGGCCTCACTCGCACCGGTGGCAGTCCGATCGGGATCGTCGTGCGGGCCGAGAAGGGACTCGGGTTCGATGAGCGCGCCGGCGACCTGCTGCGCGAGCTGCACAACACGCTCGGCGGCTGGGTCCGCGTGCTGTGCGAGGACAACGCGCTGCCCGTCGACATGCGCGACGACACCGCCGTGCTGGCCGGGTGGCTCGGTCAGCACGAGTGGGAGATCCGGCGGCACGAGGCGGCAGGGGACCTGTGGCGGGAGGTGCACAAGCTGGCTGAGAGGGCGCGCAAGACCGTGACGCCCAAGGGGCCGCGGGTCTACCTCGGACAGTGCTCGGTGCCGCTCGACGACTCCGACGAGCCTGAGCTGTGCGACCGGGACCTGTACGCGCTGGCCGACTGGCGCTCGGTGACGTGCCCGCAGTGCGGCATCACGCACCAGGCCGGCGAACGGCGTGAGGTCATGCTGAACGCCGTCGCCGACCAGCTCGCCACCGCCGCGGAATGCTCCCGAGCGCTCACCGCTGTGACCGGCGTGGAGGTGTCGGTCAACACCATCCGCAGCTGGGCCGCGCGCGGCAAGCTGGCGCAGCACGCCCCCCGGGAAGGGGAGCGCTGGCCGCGCTACCGCGTCGGCGACGTCGAACAGCTGTTGAAGGGCCTCGCGACGCGCCGACCAGCCTGATTGCAAACCGCGCCCACCTCGTGCAATGCTCTGATCATCCACAGTGCGCGATCTCGGCCTTTGAGCCTCGCGCGCCTGGGAAAGGACTTCGATGGCTAGGGCCATCTGGGCTACCTCGGCCCGACATCCCGACAGGACACTCTGCTCCTGGGGACGGTGCGAGCGCCTCGTCGACGTGGACGTGCCGATCTGTCGGCATCACCTCCTCAAGGCGTGGGCCATCGTGCAGGCCACCATGCAGGACCTGGTGAATACGCCGATCGAGCCGGTACCCAAGCCACAGGGCTATGTCTACTTCGTACGGTTCCGCGATCGGATCAAGATCGGGTACACGACGAACATGATCAGCCGCATGGACGCCGTCCCGCACGAAGAGATCCTCGCCGTGCACCCCGGCACCATGCGCGACGAGAAGCGCTGCCACGAGGCGTTCGCGCACCTGCGCGAGAACGGCGAGTGGTTCCGCATCGAGCCCGACTTGCTCGCGTTCATCGAGGACGTCGCCCGGAAGGCCAGCTGACCAACTTGGTGGACCTCGACTTCCACGACTGCAACTCGGGCAAGCAGGTTGGCAAGACCTCGCAGACCGAAGATGCCACCCACGTCACCCACTACAGCTGGGCCGAGTACTACTGCACCGTGTGCGGCAAACTCCAGTTCATCGACGACCACGCGCCCACGCGGGTCGCCAAGAATCAGTGAGCACGAAGCCCCAGCCGACCTGAGAACGGCTGGGGCTTCCGCACGTTCAGACCCTAAGGAGGCGGCCCCCGTGGACATCGACCCGAACGCCTGGCGCGCCCGCCACGAACGCATGGGCCGCGTCAACTACGAGGCATACGCCGAGCAGGTCGGTGGCGTCAGCGTCGCTGGAGACCCGCTGCCCACCTGGGACGAGATGACCGAACAGAACCAGGCCATCGCGCTGGCGTGGCAGCACGGGGCCATGGCCGTCGTGCGCGCCAACGAGGCCGAGCAGCGTGACGCTCAGACTGGACCCGCGTGATGGCCACCTTCCGCGACATCCTGCTGCCGTTGGCCGTGCTGCTGCTCGGCCTCGCGATGCTCATCCCCAAGGCGAGCCAGATGCTCGCGATCGCCGGCACGATCCTCGCCGGCGTCGACGTCGTCCTGGTGCTGCTCGCCGCTTGACCGAGGGAGGTGTCATGGCCCTCCAGATGGTCACCGTCACCGGCACCCTCAAGCACCTTGACGGCCGCGCGCAGGCCGGCCGCGTCGAGTTCGCCCTGCCCTACACGCTCGTCGACCCCGCCGGCCACACCCTCTGGTCCGATCGGGCCGTGGCCGCCGAGCTCGACGGCACCGGCGCGTTCAGCGTGCAGCTGCCCGCTACCGACTCGGCCGGCGTCTCGCCGACGAACTGGACCTACACCGTCACCATCGCCACCGACGGCAGCAGCGACGCCCCGTTCCAGTGCCTCCTGCCGGCCAGCCCAAGCAGCGTGCACCTCGATGAGCTCGTCCGCGTCGACGTGCCGCCCACCGTCGGCGTGTGGGTGCCCGTCAGCGCGCTCGGCAACAGCGTCGCCACGCTCGTTGGCGGCAAGGTGCCGCTGAGCCAGCTCCCGGCCAGCTCCGGTGGCGGCGTCGAAGCCGTGCACGCCAACCCCGACGGCACGATCGTCGTCGACGTCACCGACCCGGCCAATCCGATCGTCGGTGTCGGCACCATCGCCACCGGCAAGGTGTCCACCCTGGACACCCAGCTCGCCGCCAAGGCGGACCTGGTGGGCGGCAAGGTCCCGCAAGCACAGATCCCCGCCGTCGCCCTCACTGACTTCCTCGGCGCCGTCGCCAGCCAAGCCGCGATGCTCGCGCTCACCGGCCAGCGCGGCGACTGGTGCACCCGCACCGACCTCGGCACCGACTGGCAGCTGATCGCCGACGACCCGACGCAGCTGGCCAACTGGCGTGAGCACGTCTACCCGGCCAGCCCCGTGCAGTCGGTCGCCGGCCGCACCGGCGCGGTGACACTGACCAAGGCGGACGTCGGCCTGTCCAGCGTGGACAACACCGCGGACACCGCCAAGCCCGTCAGCACCGCGCAGGCCACGGCCATCGCGGCCAAGTACGCACTCCCGGTTGGCGGCATCCCGCAGTCCGATCTTGCCGCAGCCGTCCAGACGTTGCTGGGGCTGGCCAGCTCGGCGCTTCAGGTGGCGCCGGCCGACCCGGCGGCGATGGCGTACGACTGCCACGCCGCCAACTTCGACCCCGCGGCCGAACCGCAGAACAGCACGATCAACGAGCAGTGGTTCATGCGGATCCTGGTCCGGGCCGGCCGGCAGATCAACCTGGTGAAGACGTTCGTCCGCGTGGCCGGCACAGCGGGCGCCGGCGGCCTCAACGGGTTCGCGCTCTACAGCGACGACTTCTCGACGCTGCTGTGGAACTCGGTCTCTGACGACACGATGTGGCTGGCCGCTGGCGAGATCTCCAAGGCCGTCACCGGCACCGTCGTGGGCATGACCAACCGCACGCCCACAGTGGACACCTGGCTGCACGTCGGCCTGTCCGCCCGCGGCCACACGGCCGCACCGTCCTTCCCGTTCGGCAACTTCGCCGGCTCCAGCACGCTCACCGACGCCGGCCACTTCCGGTGCCGCTACCGCGCGTCGGGGTACAGCGCATGGCCGGCGAGCATCAACCCCAACGTCGACTTGGCCGGCGTCACCGGCTTCATGCCGGCCGTGCTCATCGGCTGAAGGTTGACCCAAGCACCCCCAAGGAAGGGCCCGGCCGCTACCGATCCGGGATCGCGCGACCAGGCCGAGGCGTGATCGTCCTCGGCCTGGTCGAAGGCGAATGTCGCGCCATTAGATCCTGAACGGAGTCAGCGTGACCGTCCACATCGAGCACCTGCCCGAGCGGCGCATCGACGTGCGCCAGGGCGTGCTATCAGAGTCCGACGACTTCATCGGCCGGCTCGGCCGCCACGTCGAGCACGACGAGCGCTCCCTGGCCTACGCCGTCGAGCACATCGTCGACGAACTCCTCCCGCCCAAGACGGTGTCCTGGCGGCGCTGGTCGCCGATCCTCGACCAGGGCGACCTCGGCAGCTGTACCGGCAACGCGCTAACCGGCGCGCTGGCCTGCGAACCGTTCTGCACCATCCCGACCGAGGCCGGCCAGTTCAACGAGGCCTTCGCCGTCTCGCTGTACTCGCACGCGACCGCCATCGACGGCATCCCCGGCCAGTACCCGCCCGACGACACCGGCAGCAGCGGCCTCGCCGTGTGCAAGGTGGCTAAGTCGATGGGCCTGATCGGCAGCTACCACCACGCGCTCACCGTGAGCGGACTGCTGCACGCGTTGCAGCTCGGGCCGGTCATCATCGGTGCCCCGTGGTACGAAGGCTTCGACCGCCCCGACGAGCACACCGGCGCAGTCGAGATCGGCGGCGCGATCCGCGGCGGCCATGAGTTCCTGGTACGCGCCTACCAGCACGGCCCGACCGAGGCCGACAGCTGGCTGATCGCCGACAACTCGTGGGGCAGCAGCTGGGGCGTCAAGGGCCAGTTCCGCTTCTCCGTCGCCACCTGGCGCACGCTCGCCGCCAACCAGGCGGACGTCACCATCCCGCAGAAGTAGAGGAGCCCGTCATGACGGCGACCCCGCTCACCGTGACCCAGATGGACCACAAGACCGCGCTCAACATCACCCTCGCCGACACGCCCGGCACCAACGCCGACAACGTCAACGGCAACAGCATCGCCAACGGCGGCAAGGTCCTGCTCGTCATGAACAACACCGGCGGCAGCTCGGCCACCGTGTCCGTCGCCTACGGCAGCACCTACGACGGCCAGACGGTCCCCGCGCTCCAGTTCACCATCCCGGCCGGCAAGGTCAGCCAGGCGCCGCTCGGCACGCCGGCGCAGTTCGGGCAGTCCACGCTCGTCACCGCCTCGGCCAGCACGGTGAAGCTCGCCGCCTACGCGATGCCGTGAGGATCACCATGCCTGCCAAGCGCTACCGCAAGAAGCCGGTCGAGATCGAGGCCATGCAGTTCACCGACCTCGACTCGTACATGGCCATCGTGGATTGGTACAAGGTCACCAACACCAGCACGCTCAGCGTCGACGAGGCGCTCGCCTTCCGCACGCCGCTCATGCTCATCCAGACGCTCGAAGGAACGATGGCCGCCAACCCGGGCGACTGGATCATCCGTGGCGTCAAGGGCGAGTTCTACCCGTGCAAGCCGGACATCTTCGAGGCCACCTACCAGGAGGTCGCACCCGGCGAGATCACGGGCCGCGTCACCATCGCCTAGCGACTGGATCACTGGGGTGTTCGTAACGGGAGGTGCGATGCGAGATCGCGCCAGGATTTACCGGCACGCCGACGGCAAGTGGCGGGCCATCCGACCCGGCTACGGATTCAACACCCCCGAGGAATCCTCGCCCCTGGATTCGCATGCCGCCGCAATCGCCTGGCTCGACGGATGCAGGACCAGTAGCGAGTCGGGCAGCTACGAGCTCAGCGGCCAGGTGCACGACGCCATCGGCAGCCTGTCGATGTGGACCCCGCTCTGGCCGCAGCACTGGCCCTGATGGCCCGGGCACCGCGCTCATGCAGCAAGTGCAAGCGCCCCATCCCGCCCGGCCAGGTCTGCCTCGCGTGCCGACGAGAGCAGGACCAGCAACGGGACGCCGTGCGGTACGCAGACGGCGCTGCCCTCGCAGCATGGCGACACGTCTCAGCAGCATGGCTACGTGAGCACCCGTGGTGTGTCGGCTACCGCCGACCCTGCCACCGACCAGCCACACAGGTCGACCACATCGACGGATGCGGGCGCACCGGCAAGCGGGCGCTCGACCCCACCAACCTCCAGTCCCTGTGCCAGTCCTGCCATAGCCGCAAGACCGCCATCGAGGACGGTGGGTTCGGCAACCCGATGCGGTGACGCAGCGTGACAGCGTGGCTGTCAATACCCCATCCGGGTGAACCTGAGATGATCATCTAAATCGGACATAACCACCCCTACCGGGGGTGCACCCCCGATCATGAAAAACCCCATCCCGCGTGTGAGGGCTCTCGCGGTGTGTACGGGTTCCGAAACACGCCTTGAAACGCTCGCTGGCCGCCGCAATGGCGTCCGGACGTCCGGTCCGCAACGGGCCAGATTGGTAGCGGTGAGTCATGCCTGGACCGCCCCCGAAGCACCCTTCCCAGCGTCGCCGGCGCAACGCCGCGCCGCAGTTGACGCAGCTGCCCGCCGAGGGCCGGCAGGGCGACGTGCCCGAGTGGCCGCTCGGCCCCGACATCGAGACCCACGCGCAGCTGCAGGTGGCGCGCGACAAGGTCGAGGACCTGCAGTACCAGTACGACGAGGGCAAGCCGGTCGGCGGCCGGCTGACCAAGGCGCAGGAGCGCGTCGCGGTGCTGCAGCACATCGTCGAGATCCAGGCCGAGGCCGAGCTGCAGCTGTGGGCGAAGTTGTGGGCAACGCCGATGGCTGCGGCGTGGGAGCGGCTGCGGTTCGTCGACGAGGTCGCGTTGTACGTCCGGCATCAGGTGCTGGCAGCCAACGGCAACATGAAGGCGGCTGTGGAGGCGCGGCAGCGCGGTGACCGGCTGGGCCTGTCGAATCTGGCGCTGCTGCGGCTGCGCTGGGAGATCTCGGCCGATGAGGTCGGCGAGCGGCGCGCCGAAGCTGCGGCCGAGCCGGCGGCGAAGGCGCCGCGGACCCGGTTCAAGGTCGTCGACGCCTCGGCGGGCTGAGATGCCGTGGCGGGGCCCGGACTACGCGGGCGAGTTCCCGTCGTTGGGCTGGGCCATTGCGGACTGGATCGAGTACTTCTGCGTCATCTCGGACGGCGACCACATCGGCGAGCCGTTCAAGCTCACGCAGGAGATGGTGACCTTCTTGGTGCACCACTACCGGCTCAAGCCGACGGCTAACGAGCGATCGCCGCGTACCGCGTGGGTCAATCGGCGGTCGCAGCTCGTGCGGCCGCAGAAGTGGGGCAAGGGCCCGTTCTCGGCGGCGATCACGTGCGCCGAGGCGACCGGGCCGGTGGTGTTTGCCGGCTGGGACGCCGCCGGCGAGCCGGTGGGCCGCGAGTGGCCAACGCCGCACATCCAGATCACCGCGGTGAGCGAGGACCAGACCGACAACGTGTGGCGCGTGCTCCAGCCGATGATCGAGCTTGGCCCGCTGGCCGACGACATCCCGGACACCGGCCTGGACCGGATCAACCTGCCGTCGGGTGGAGTGATCGAGCCGGTCACCGCGTCGGCGCAGTCCCGCCTCGGCCAGCGCATCACGTTCGTGGTGCAGGACGAGACGCACTCGTGGAACGAGCGCAACCGCATGGTGCGCCTGGCCGACACGCAAAAGCGCAACCTGTCCGGCACCGGCGGCCGCCTGATCGAGACGACGAACGCATACGACCCCAGCGAGAACTCGGTGGCGCAGCTGACCGCCGAGACGCCGCGGCCGGACGTCCACGTCGACCACGTGCTCGCACCGGCGAACCTGTCGATTCACAACAAGCGTGAGCGCCGCAAGGTGCTCAAGAAGGTCTACGGCGACTCGTGGTGGGTGGACCTGGACCGGATCGACGCCGAGATCGAGGAGTTGGTGCTCCGGGATCCGGCGCAGGCGGAGCGGTTCTACCTGAACCGGATCGTCACCGGCGAGCGGCAGTGGATCGCGCCTGAAGTGTGGTTGCCACTAGCGCAGCCCGGCCAGCTGGCGGACGGCGAGGAGATCGCGCTCGGCTTCGACGGCTCGATCAACGACGACTGGTCGGCGCTGGTGGCCTCGCGGATCTCGGACGGCTGGATCACGCCGCTCGAGGTGTGGCGGCCACCGCCCGGCGCGGCGCCGGGCACGTGGCAGGTCGATACCCGTGGTGTGCGTGCGGCTGTGCGGGACGCGTTCTCGCGGTACCGGGTGGCGTTGCTGTACGCGGACCCGCACGAGTACCGCTCGGAGATCGGTGACTGGGCCGAGGAACACGGCGAGGGCGACCTGGCGCGGGTGCGGGAGTTCGACACCCACTCGGCCGGCAAGATCGGGCCGGCCGTGGACCAGTTCAAGGCCGACGCGATGACCGGCCGGTTGCCGCACGACGGTGACGAGTTGCTGAACCTGTGCGTGGCCAACGCCCGAACGGCCAAAAGAGGCAGGTACACGGTGATCGAGAAGGAAGCGCCGAGGTCGCCGAAGAAGATCGACGTGGCGATGTCGGCTGTCATCGCCTATCAGGCCCGCAACGACGCGATCGAGCTCGGCTTGGCCGGGACGCAGGAGTACGGCGTGTACTCGTCCAGCAACTGGTGAGGGGGCACTAACGGTGGCGCTCACCAAGGACCAGGCGATCACGCTCGTGACGAGCATGTCGAACAAGCTGCGGGCGCGGGCCGGCGAGATCGAGGTGACCCGCAACGCCTACGAGAGCGATTTGCCGCTGGCGTTCGCGTCGCCGGACTTCCGCCGGTTCTTCGCCGCACGGTTCGAGGGCTTCAGCGACAACTGGGTGCCGGTAGTGGCCGACAGCCCGACGGAGCGGCTGAAGCCCATCGGGTTCCGTATGCCTGGCGCGAAGGCCAGCGAGCTCGACGACGATCTGTGGCGGGTGTGGCAGATCAACGGGTCCGACGCGGACTGTGGCCTCGCGTTCCTGGACGCCATTATCGGGCGCCGGGCGTTCGCGATGGTGTGGGGCAACGACGCCGAGCCGGACACGCCCGAGATCACGTTCGAGTCGCCGTCGGAGGCGATCGTCGCCTACGAGCCGGGGTCCCGCCGCAAGCGCAAGGCCGGCCTGAAGTTGTGGCGGGACATCGACGCGCAACTGGAGTTCGCGACCCTGTACCTGCCGGACCAGATCTGGCGGTTCCAGCGGCCGACGGCGCGCTACCCGGACACGCAGCTGTACCTTCCGCCGGCAGTGCTGGCGGACTTCGGTCAGTGGCAGCTGCGGGACGATCCGGACGAGCCGATGAACCCGAAGCCCAACCCGTTGGGCGTGGTGCCGTTGGTGGAGCTGCCGAACCGGCCGCTGCTGGCACGGGAACCGATCAGCGATGTGCACGGCGTGCTCGCCATGCAGCACGCGATCAACCTGCTATGGAGCGAGTTGTTCACCGCAGCCGACTTCGCGTCGTGGCCGCAGCGCGTGGTGATGGGCCAGGCGCAGCCGAAGGTGCCGATCCTCAACGACCAGGGCCAGAAGATCGGTGAGCGGCCGATCGACATCGACAAGCTGTCGATCGACAAGCTGCTGTGGCTGGAGAACCCGCAGGCGAAGGTCGCCGAGTGGCAGGCCGCGTCGCTGAGCATCTTCACCGACGTGATCGAGGTCGCGGTCGGCCACATCGCTGCCCAAACCCGCACGCCACAGCACTACCTGATCGGCAAGATGGCGAACCTGTCCGGCGACGCCCTGAAGGCCGCCGAGACCGGCCTGGTGAAGAAGTGCGAGGAGAAGCAGCTCTACTTCGGCCAGGCGTTGCGGGAGACGTTCTCCCTCGTTGCGCTCGCCCAGGGCAACAAGGCCAAGGCCAAGGCGGTGCTGGGCGGCACGCTGCGGTGGAAGGACGCCGAGTCGCGCTCGGAGTCGCAGATGGCCGATGCGCTGCTGAAGCTCAAGCAGATCGGCTTCCCGGTGCAGTTCCTGGTCGAGCGGTACGGCCTGGAGTCACCGGAAGTCGAGCGGGTCATGCAGATGATCGCCGACGAGAAGCAGTCGGACGCCGAGGCGATGCTGAACGCGGCCACGGCCGGGCTCGGCGCGAAGGCCGCGCCGGCGGACCCGCTGGCCACTGACGTTCAGGCGCCTGTCGCCGGCGAACTGGTGACGGCCGGTGCCGGCGGCTGACGCCGTCGTCGCGGCGCACTATGCGGAGCAGCAGCGGTTGGCCAGGGCCGTGCTCGCCACAGTCCTGCCGCGGTGGCCGTCCACGGTGGACAACCTGCCGCTGCGCTACGGCGGCCTGCTGCCATTGCTGTTGGCGTCGCTTACCGCGGGCCAGTTGCTCGCCGCGACGTCGGCGGACGACTACACGGCCACGCTGCTCGGTGCCGGCGACCGGCCGCCGGCCGCGCCGGTGGATCCGGTGCTGTTGGCCGGGACGGCGTCGGACGGCCGGGAGCTGGTGTCGCTGCTGCTATCGCCGCTGATCGACATGCAGACGGCGGTCCGGGCCGGCCTGGCCGCTGCTGATGCGCTGGAGCGGGGCCGGGAGAGCTTCACGCAGATCGTGGCCACGCAGGTAGCCGACGCGGGTCGTGTGGCGGTGGGCATGGCGACGGTGTCGCACGGCGCGGCCGGCTACATCCGCGTGCTGGTCCCGCCGTCGTGTGCGCGGTGCGCGGTGCTGGCCGGGAAGTTCTTCCGCTGGAACCGGGGCTTCCAGCGGCATCCGCGGTGCGACTGCCGGCACCGCCCGGTCGGTTCGGCCGAGGCCGACATGGCCCCGGACCCGAAGACCTACTTCGACAGCTTGTCCCGCGAGCAGCAGGACAAGGTGTTCACCGCGGCCGGCGCGCAGGCGATCCGGGACGGCGCGGACATCAGCCAGGTGGTGAACGCACGCCGCGGTATCAGCACGGCGAGCGTTGGCGGCCGGGACATCCTGCACACGACGGAAGGCGTCACGCGGCGCGGCTGGTACGCGGCCGTGCAGCAGGCCCTGGATCCTCTCGTCCGCTTCGACAAGACGCCGGCCAGCCGCGTCCAGCGGTCACGGCGGCCGCGGCTGATGCCCGAGCAGATCTACTCGCTTGGGCTGGGCCGGGAAGAGACCCAGCGCCTGCTGACGCGCAACGGTTACTTCCTCGATGCCTCAACGGATGTCGAGGGCCGGCACGCGCTGGAGCGCATCGCGCGTCAGCTGCTGGCGCAGTGAGCACGGCGGCCGCAATGGCCGCCGCTGAACCCCGCAACGGGAGAACGCATGTCCGAGGAGCAGCAGAACGAGGGCGCCGGTGACGGCTCGGAGAACGGCCAGCAGGTCGGGGCCGAGCAGGAAGGCGG
>Ga0310811_10000703_pt1 | contig 42887 bp, 37 predicted proteins | sample YCmetagenome_FD_207642 | JGI IMG/M metagenome (GOLD analysis project Ga0310811, IMG submission 207642) | Soil microbial communities from experimental microcosm in Duke University, North Carolina, United States - YC | ecosystem: Engineered > Artificial ecosystem > Soil microcosm > Unclassified ...
GCTGAACACCGTCACGGCGCGCGGCGGAATTTCGTCAAGCTCATCGACGAAACGCGCGCCCTTCGCTTTCAGTTGTGCGACCACGTGTTTGTTATGGACGATCTCGTGGCGGACATAGACGGGCTCGCCATACTTCTCGAGCGCGCGCTCGACGATCTCGATCGCGCGGACCACGCCTGCGCAAAACCCTCGTGGCTGAGCCAGGATGACTTTCATCGTCTCATCCTTCCCGCCGGATACGTTCGTCTCTCGAATTCTGTAGCGACCACGGCGTCCGAGTGAACCGCAGCGCGCACCCAGCGCCTAAGCAAGTTGCACCACGCCACGGCCGCCGGTGTTGTCTTCAATGACGCTCTTGCCGAGCACCTCAAACACCTTGGCCACGATCGAGCGATCATCGAGACCCGCACGGCGATACATTGCAGCCGGCGTATCATGATCGATGAAAATATCGGGCAGCATCATGCAACGGACCTTGAGGCCGCGATCCATGGCGCCTTGTTCGAGCAGGACCTGCATGACCTGCGCGCCAAAACCACCGATCGAACCCTCTTCGATCACGATGAGCACTTCGTGGTTGTTGGCGAGACGCAGAACGAGATCGGTATCGATGGGTTTTGCAAAGCGGGCATCGGCAACGGTCGCCGACAATCCATGCGCAGCCAGTTCGTCGGCGGCTCGCATACATTCCGCAAGCCGCGTTCCGAGCGACAGCAACGCGATCGAATTGCCTTCACGCAAAATCCGGCCCTTGCCGATCTCAAGTGGAACGCCCTCTTCCGGCAACGTCACGCCGACGCCGTCGCCGCGCGGATAGCGCAACGCGGACGGGCAGTCGTCGATCGCAGCCGCGGTCGCAACCATATGGACCAGTTCGGCTTCATCCGCCGCGGCCATGATCACGAATCCCGGCAGGCAGCCGAGATAGGCGAGATCGAAGGAGCCGGCATGCGTCGGCCCGTCGGCGCCGACCAGACCGGCCCGGTCGAGGATGAAGCGGACCGGCAGCTTCTGGATGGCGACATCGTGCACGATCTGATCGTAAGCGCGCTGCAGGAATGTCGAATAGATCGCCGCGAATGGCTTGTATCCTTCCGCAGCGAGACCCGCAGCAAAGGTGACGCCATGCTGTTCGGCGATGCCGACATCGAAGGTGCGGTCGGGATAAGCCTTTTCAAAAATGTCGATGCCGGTTCCGCCGGGCATCGCCGCCGTGATCGCGACGATCTTCGGATCCTTCGCGGCTTCCTTGACGAGGCTCTGTCCGAACACTTTGGTGTAGGACGGCGCGTTCGTCTTCGGCTTGGACTGCTTGCCGCTGGCGACGTCGAACATCGTGACGCCGTGATACTTGTCCTCGGACTCTTCGGCCGGTCCGTAGCCTTTGCCCTTTTGCGTGACGACGTGGATCAGGATCGGTCCGTTCTTGGCGTCGCGAACATTCTCCAGCACCGGCAGCAGATGGTCCAGATTATGTCCGTCGATGGGGCCGACATAGTAGAAGCCGAGTTCCTCGAACAGCGTGCCGCCCGACAGGAAGCCGCGAGCATATTCCTCGGCCTTGACCGCGCGGCTGCCGATGAATTCCGGCGCGCGCTTGGCAAGACGCTTGCCGATCTCGCGCAGCGACATGTAGGTCGGCCCGGAGATGAGCCGGGCCAGATAGGCGGACATCGCGCCGACGGGCGGCGCGATCGACATCTCGTTGTCGTTGAGGATGACGATCAGGCGCGAATCCATGGCGCCGGCGTTGTTCATGGCCTCATAGGCCATGCCGGCCGACATCGCGCCGTCACCGATCACGCACACAACGTTGTTGTCGCCGCCGCTGAGGTCGCGCGCGACTGCCATGCCGAGACCGGCGGAAATCGAGGTCGACGAATGGGCCGCGCCAAAGCAGTCGTATTCGCTTTCCGCCCGCTTGGTGAACCCGGACAGGCCACCGCCCTGACGCAGCGTACGAATGCGATCGCGGCGTCCGGTTAGGATTTTATGCGGATAGGCCTGATGGCCGACGTCCCAGATCAGACGATCACGGGGCGTGTCGAAAACATAGTGCAGCGCCACCGTGAGTTCCACGACGCCCAGCCCGGCGCCCAGATGCCCGCCGGTAACGGCGACCGCATCAATGGTCTCTTTTCGGAGTTCATCCGCCACCTGCCGCAGGGAATTGATGTCGAGTTTGCGGAGATCGTTTGGACTATGAATGGCTTGAAGCAGTTTTTTTGTCATACCCTGTGCAACATATGTAGAAATCAGGAGCGGTAAAAGTCCCCGCATGAACCCGAAATTGTTATCGCAACACCAGAACGCAAGAGCCGGCAAAAGCGCGTGAGCCTCATTTGCGCCACATGCTTAAGCGTAAGCGACGCGACGGGCGATGGTTGTTCTCATATCGAACTCAAAGGGTTTTATTCCCTTCGCTGGCTCGCGAAATACCAGCCGACACGCTAATACCGTCCTTCCTGCGGCCCCTAATTTTCAACACTCTTGATTGCGCACTATCCCAAATGCGCATTTTCGGACATTGATCGGAGAAGACCCGCCACATGCTTAAGTCCTTGATAGCCAGTGTGGTTGCACGCTGCACGCACCGCCCCTGGCTTATAATCCTGGGCTGGGTCGTCCTGGCGGTGGCCGCCGGCGTCTATACGGCTGATAATTTCGCCATCAGCACCGATATCGGCAAACTTCTCGACCCAAATCTCTCATTTCAGAAGCAAGATCAGAAGGTTCGCGATGCTTTCCCGCAACAATCTGAAACAATAGTTGCAGTCGTCGACGCGCCCACGCCTGAACAGGCGTCCGTCGCGGCGCACCTGCTCGCCGAACGCCTGCGGCAGAATCCCACACTCTTCAAGGACGTGCAGGAACCCGGTAGCGGACCTTTTTTCGATAAAAACGGCCTCCTGTTCCTGCCCGAACAGCAACTGGAACAAACGGCCGGCCAGCTCACGGACGCCTCGCCACTCCTCGCCACGCTGGCAGGCGACCCCAGCCTGCGCGGGATCACTCAGGGCCTGTCACTGGCGCTCAAGGGGGTGGAAACCGGCCGGCTGACCCTCGCCAATCTGGCTCCGGTGCTCGACAAGGGTTCGGAAACCATCGAGACGGTTTTGGCCGGCAAGCCGGCCAGTTTTTCGTTCCAGGAGCTGCTGCCTGCCGCCCCCGACCAGCCGTCGGCCCGCCTGCGCTTCGTTACCATTCATCCGATGCTCGATTACTCATCGATCGAGCCCGGCAAGGAAGCCTCCGACGCCGTCCGCAAGGCGGCTGTCGACCTCGGCTTGCCGCAAAAATATCAGGCGCGGGTGCGTCTCACCGGCGCCGTGCCGATCGCTGACGAAGAATTCGCCACCATCCAGGAAGGCGCGCTGGGGCACGGCATCGCCACCATCGTCATCGTCCTGGTGATCCTGTGGCTGGCGCTGCGGTCCGGCCGCATCATTTTTGCCGTTTTCGCCAACATGGTCGTCGGCCTTGCAGTGACGGCGGCCCTCGGCCTGATCATGGTCGGCGCCCTCAATCTCATATCCGTCGCCTTCGCGGTGTTGTTCATCGGCCTCGGGGTGGATTTCGGCATTCAATACGCGGTGCGCTACCGGACGGAACGCCATGCCTCGGGAGGGTTGCAGGACGCGCTCGTCCGCGCCGGCGCCAATGCCGGTCCGCAACTGACACTGGCGGCGGCAGCCGTGGCGGCGGGATTTTTGTCCTTCCTGCCGACGGCGTATCGCGGCGTGTCGGAACTCGGTCAGATCGCCGGCGTCGGCATGATCATCGCGTTCATCACCAGCATCACGTTGCTGCCGGCACTGTTGAAGGTGCTCAATCCGCCCGGCGAACCCGATGACATCGGCTATCGCTTCCTGGCGCCTGTCGACGACTTCCTCGAACGCCGCCGAATTCTGGTGCTCGCCGGAACGGCGATCGTCGTCCTCGCCGGACTGCCGCTGCTGTTCTATCTGCGTTTCGATTTCAATCCGATCAATCTGCGCAGCCGTACGGTCGAATCCATCTCGACCTATCTCGATCTGCGTCGCAACCCGAATGCCGGCGGCAACGGCATCGACGTGCTTACGCCCTCTCTCAAAGACGCCGACGCCGTTGCTGCGCGTCTCGCCAAGCTGCCGGAAGTGTCACGCACGATAACGCTGAGCAGCTTCATTCCCGACGCGCAGGACAAGAAACTGGCGGTCGTCGCCAAAATGAAAGAGGAACTCGGGGATATTTTGACCGGACCACCAGATCCGGCGCCGACCGACGCGGAAACAATCACCGCGCTGCGCACGACGGCCGATCAGCTAAAATCTCTCGCGACTCCTGCCGACAAGCCGGGCGCAACTTCGGCGACGCGCCTCGCCACGGCGCTGACGAAACTGTCTGCCGCCAAGGAAGACGTTCGCCAGCGCGCCGAGGCCGCGTTCGTTGCACCGCTCAAGGTCTCGCTCGCGGACCTCAACACGCGCCTGCAGGCGCAGCCGGTCGCGCGCGACACACTTCCGGCCCAACTCGTGCGTGACTGGATCACCCCGGACGGCCGCGCGCGTGTCGAGGTCGATCCGAAAGGCGATCCGGAGGACAACGAAGTCACGCGCCGGTTCGCCGACGCCGTGCTCGCGGTCCAGCCAAACGCCAGCGGCGGACCGGTGTCGATCCTGGAATCGGGAAAGACCATCGTTCGCGCTTTCATCGAGGCTGGAATCTGGGCGATTCTGTCGATCGCCGTCATCCTGTTCATCGTCTTGCGTCGTGTCAGCGACGTGCTGCTGACTTTGATTCCGCTCATGGTCGCGGGAATCCTGACGCTCGAGATTTCCGTGCTGATCGGGATGCCGCTCAACTTCGCGAACATCATCGCGTTGCCGCTGCTGCTCGGCCTCGGCGTCGCGTTCAAGATCTATTACATCATGGCGTGGCGCGCCGGGCAGACGGGGCTATTGCAAACGAGTTTGACGCGCGCCGTCATCTTCAGCGCCATGACCACGGCCACTGCGTTCGGCAGTCTGTGGCTGTCGAGCCATCCGGGAACGTCGAGCATGGGCAAACTGCTGGCGCTGTCGCTGGCCTGCACGCTCGCCGCGGCGGTGCTGTTTCAGCCCGCCCTAATGGGTCGCCCCCGTGGCAGCGGAGACGGCAGCGCAGACGGGGCTTAAGTCCGCCTGCGCAGCAGCGGCACCCGCACGTTTCCGCGGCGCCGGCTTTGCGGCAGGCTTGCCGGCGACGGCCTTGCCGACTGTGGACCTGCTGACGGGCTTGGCTGCCGGCTTGGCGGATTTGTCCGCGGCCGTCGTCGGATCGTAGCGCGTCCAGTCCTGCGAGCCGCAGAGGAAGCCGAGGACGCAGCCCTGCACATGCAGGGTGTTCGGATCCTTCAGGCTCACCGTCGAGGAATATTTCTTGCCGTTATCGGAGTTGTAGATCTCGCCTTCCCAGGCGTTGGGTTTCTTCTGCTCCATCCCCAACAGGATCGGCATGCCCATGGTCGGACGAGACTTCAACGCGGGATCGGGATTTTCACTGTCGACTCCGGGAGGACCCTTCTCCCAGGAAATGACGCCCCACAGGTGATTGTCGCAATTGTCGATCGCGATGCGCGCTGTGCCGTCCTCGACCACCCATTCACCGGCCGGCTCTGCCGCCCAGGCGGAACCCATCAATACCGTCTGACACGCAAGCACCAAAAGCAGTCGATTCGTGGACGTCATGGATGCATCTCCGTCGCGCTGCGCCAGCGCACACCTGAAAGAGCAATATCGTCAATTCGATGATCGTAACGCCGCGTGATCGAACAGGTTCAATCGCGCGCGATCTGTCGATTGAGTCACAATGCGAGAGTCGCGGCGTGTCGAACGGGCCGCTAGACCTTTCGGAGCGCAACAAAAGTCGCCGCGTCGACAAGCAGACGCGCGCGCTTGCCGAAAGGCGCCAGCGCCTGTTCGGCTTCCGTGACCAGTTCGGCGCATCGCGCCTTGGCGCGCTCCAGGCCGAGGATGCTGACAAGTGTCGCCTTGCCCGCGTCTGCGTCCTTACCGGTGGCCTTGCCCAGGGTCGCGCTGTCGCTCTCGACGTCGAGGATGTCGTCGGCGATCTGGAACGCCTGCCCCACGGCGACACCATAGTGTTCCAGCGCGCTTCGGGCCGCCGCATCGGCGCGTCCCAAAATGCCGCCGGCGACGCAGGCGTAGCGCAGCAGCGCGCCGGTCTTCATGGCCTGCAGCGTGCGCACCTGCGCCTCGTCGAGCGCCAGCGGCTTGCCGCCGTCAAACCGCCCTTCGGCTGCAAGGTCGAGCATCTGGCCGCCGACCATGCCGCCGAGCCCCGCATTCCGCGCCAGTTGCAGGATCAGTTCTGCGCGGATGCCCGGATCGGCGTCGACCTCCGTCCGCCCGAGAATATCGAACGCCAGTGTCAAAAGCCCGTCGCCTGCAAGAATCGCCGTCGCCTCGTCAAAAGCCTTGTGAACCGTCGGATGGCCGCGACGCAGATCGTCGTCGTCCATGGCCGGAAGGTCGTCATGGACGAGCGAGTAGCAATGCAGGCATTCCAGCGCCGCTCCCGCCATGAGGGCCTGGCTGCGCGGAACATCGAACAGGTCCGCTGCTGCGACGACGAGAAACGGCCTGAAGCGTTTGCCGCCGTTGAGTGCCGCATGCCGCATGGCGTCCAGCAGGCGTTGCGGCCGGGTCCGCTCACCCGCGAGCGCGGCGGGATCGAGCAGTTTTTGAAGCAAATCCTCCGTGTCGGCGGCAACGGCCGTGAGCGCGGCGGAAAAATCGGCGTCTTCGCCCAGCCTTTCGCGCTTGGTGCGCGACGGGTTTCGTTTGCGATTGTCTGGGCCCGACATCCGATCGCTCATCCTTTCATTCCATTGGACGTCTTGTCGTCCGATCTTGCGGCCAGAGCACCTTCCCGGCGTCCGGCAAAATTTAGAATTATCCCGCACCTCGTGCCGGGTCCATGGGGGACAATGGCGAAACCGGCGCGATACTTAATCTTATGCAGGCCGATATCGGGAATTAAGCACAGGATCGGCCACGCATTTTCCGCGTCTGGATATGCCGCCGCGAAACGCCTATTTAGCGTCATGGTCGTCATCGGGTTCCGCACAGCGGGCACCGCGATAACGTCCCTCTATTGAACCAAGGGTCTATCGCGCTTCCACGACCATCGCGCTACATCCTCGCATCCATTGCCCTCCTCAACGCGTATCTCATTCATGTCGAAAGTGCTGATTATTGCTGCCCTGATCGGAATCGGGCTCGCCGCAGCCATTACCGGTTATTACGGATTGGAAGCCGTGGGATCGGCATTTCTGGCTGTTGGCTGGGGCGCGGCGATCGTCGCCATGGTGCGCGCCATCGAAACGGCCGGAGCCGGCGTATGCTGGTGGTTCCTGTTTCCACGGGAGGGACGCCCTTCCGTTCGCATTTTCATGCTCTTACGCTGGGTTCGTGAAGCAATTAATTCACTTCTGCCGGTGGCCCAGGTCGGGGGCGAACTGGTGGGCGCGCGGCTGCTCACGTTTTACGGCCCCAGAGGCAGCCTCGCGGGCGCCAGCGTCATCGTCGATCTGTTCTTGCAGCCGCTGACACAGTTCGTTTTCACCCTGATCGGCGTGACGCTGCTGGTGCTGCGCACCGGCGATTCCGAGATCGTGCGCTGGGTTTTCCTGGGGCTGGCGGTGATGGCGCCGGCGCTGACGGGCTTTTTCCTGACCCAGCGGCTCGGCGGCATCCGCCTGCTGGAAAAAGCGTTCGTTTACTTGTCGCGGAATCCGAAATGGGCCGTGCTCGGCGGCATCACCTCGCTTCATGATTGCCTTCAGGCGATCTATCGCCGCCGCCGGGGCCTAGCCGCTGCCATCCTTCTGCATTTCACGATCTGGTTCGTGGGCGTCCTCGAAGTCTGGTTCGCCCTGCGTTTCATGGGCCATCCCGTCGATTACGGGACGGCGCTGATCATCGAAAGTCTGGCCCAGGCCGTGCGCGGCGCGGCTTTCATCGTCCCCGGCGCCATCGGCGTGCAGGAGGGCGGTCTGGTCGTATTGTGCGCGGTTTTCGGCATTCCCGCGCCGATGGCGATCGCGCTCTCTTTCGTCAAACGCGTCCCTGAAATCGTCCTCGGAATTCCCGGCCTGCTGATCTGGCAGGGCATCGAGGGACGTCAGCTTTTGCGCCGGTCCAATCTCGCCGATATCCCTGTTCGTCCAAGGGAATTTCCTAATGTCTGAGCCGTTATCGGAACAATGCGGGTGCGGGCGCGGTTACCTTCAACGAAACGTGTTGCGGCAATGGCGTCGCAACGATCACGGTTGATGACGCCGCGGTTTGGTTTTTTGCTATTTTCCGGCCTTGCCGGTGCGATGACAAATCCTCTCAAATTGGCAGCATGTACGAATCAACCCTGACAATTTTGCTCTTCGGTCTGACCTTGGTCGGATGCGTCTATACGGGCGCGGCCATTGTCTGCCTGTGGCGCTATGCGCGGCAGACCGACCGCATGCCTGTCAGCCATCCGTCGCTGACCGTGCTGCGGCCCCTGCACGGCGACGAGCCTTGCCTGTTCGAGACCCTGTCGTCCTTCATGGAGCAGGATTATGCCGGACCGGTCGCCTATGTCTTCGGCGTTGCCGACCGGCACGATCCCGCCATCGCCACCGTCGAGCGCCTGCGCAAAGCCTATCCCGACGCCGACATGCAGCTTGTGATCGATCCGCGCCGGAACGGCCGGAACGGCAAGATATCCAACCTCGTCAACATGACCCCGGCGATCAACGGCGAAATTGTCGTTCTGGCCGACAGCGACATGCTTGTCGGCCCCGACTATCTCACCCGCGTCATCGGCGCGCTCGAAGCCGATGGCGTCGGTGCGGTGACCTGCCTCTATCGCGGCGTCTCGCTCCCCAACATCTGGTCGCGTTTCGCAACGGGCTGGATCGACGAGCAATTTCTCCCCAATGTCATTCTCGGCATGACGCTGGGCCTGACAAAGCCCTGCTTCGGCTCCACGATCGCGCTCCGCACCGAAACGCTATGGCGCATCGGCGGCTTTTCCGCATTCACGGATCAACTTGCCGACGATTATGCCATCGGCACCGCCGTCCGCCGCCTCGGGCTCACGGTCGCCGTTCCGGCCCGCCCGGTGCTCGGCCATATCTCTGCCTCGACCACTGCGGAAGCGCTGCTGGCCCAGGAACTGCGCTGGAATCGGACGATCAAATCCATCGACTTCGGCGGCTTCGTGGGATCGGTGGTCACACACATGCTGCCTTTCGCGCTGCTGACCGCGCTCGCGGACGGGTTTGAGGCCCGCGACGGACTGCTGATCGCGGCCGTGCTTGGCCTGCGGGCGGCGCTTCACCATCAGGTGAAGACTTTTGTTCAAAAAGATGCGATGGATCTCTGGCTCATGCCGCTGCGCGATCTTCTTTCTTTCGCCGTGTTCTTGGGCGCTTTCATACCGGGATTTATCGAATGGCGCGGCCGGCGTCATGGCCTCCGTGCGGACGGCACACTCACCTCACCTGACACCACGACGGGATGACGATGCGAACGCTTTTTCTTCAGGCACCTTCCTTTGACGGCTTCGACGGTGGCGCCGGGTCGCGCTACCAGGCCAAGCGCGAGATCAAATCCTTCTGGTATCCGACATGGCTCGCCCAGCCGGCGGCGCTGGTCGAGAACTCGAAACTCATCGACGCGCCACCACACCGGACCAAGCTGTCGGAGATCACGGCACAGGCCAGGGATTTCGACCTTGCCGTGCTGCACACCTCGACGCCGTCGTTCGCGTCCGACGTGAAGACCATCGAGGCGCTCAAGGCGGCCAACCCGAACCTCAAGGCCGGACTGATCGGTGCGAAGGTCGCCGTGGAAGCCGACAAGAGCATGAAGGCGGCGCCCGCCGTCGATTTCGTCGCGCGCAACGAATTCGATTTCACCATCAAGGATGTCGCCGACGGCCAGACCTGGGGATCGATCCCCGGCCTGTCGTATCGCAACGAGTCCGGCGTGATCGTCCACAATCCGGAGCGCGCGATCCTGGAAAACATGGATGCGCTCCCCTTCGTCACGCCGGTGTACAAGCGCGACCTGGTGATGGAGAACTATTTCATCGGCTACCTGAAGCATCCCTACATTTCGATCTACACCGGCCGCGGCTGCAAATCCCATTGCACGTTCTGCCTGTGGCCGCAGACCGTGGGCGGGCATCGCTATCGCACGCGCTCGGTCGATCACGTCATCGAGGAGATCGTCTGGGCGCAGAAGAACTTTCCGCAGAACAAGGAATTCTTCTTCGACGACGACACCTTCACCGACAACCTGCCGCGCGCCGAAGAAATCGCCTCGCGCCTCGGCAAGCTCGGCATCCAGTGGTCGTGCAACGCCAAGGCCAACGTGCCGCGCGAGACGCTGAAGAAGCTCAAGGACGGCGGCTTGCGCCTGCTGCTCGTCGGCTACGAGTCCGGCAATCAGCAGATTTTGCACAACATCAAGAAGGGCATGCGGATCGAAGTGGCGGAAAGATTCACCAAGGATTGCCACGACCTCGGCATCGCCATCCACGGCACCTTCATCCTCGGCCTGCCGGGTGAAACGAAAGAGACAATCCAGGAGACGATCAATTTCGCCCGCCGTATCAATCCGCACACCATCCAGGTGTCGCTGGCCGCGCCCTACCCCGGCACGTTCCTGTTCGATCAGGCGGTCAAGAACGGTTGGCTCGACGAGGCAAATGCCGAACTCGTGGACGACAGCGGCGTGCAGATCGCGCCGCTGCACTATCCGCATTTGAGCCACACCGAAATTTTTCAGTCGGTCGAGACGTTCTATCGCGCGTTCTATTTCCGCGCCGGCAAGATCGCGTCGATCGTCAACGAGATGGTGCGCAGCCCCGACATGATGAAGCGCCGTCTGCGCGAAGGCGTGGAGTTCTTCCACTTCCTGCGCGAGCGCCGCAACACCGACTTGGCGGCATAGGCGTCGCGCCGCCGGCCGCCGATGAAACACCTCATCGTCACCGCCGATGATTTCGGGCTCGCGCCCGAGGTCAATGAGGCGGTTGAATACGCGCACACGCACGGCATCCTGACATCCACCAGCCTGATGGTCGGCTCACCGGCAGCCGCTGATGCCGTTGCGCGCGCGCGGCGCCTGCCATCGCTGCGGGTCGGGCTGCATCTCACGCTTGTTGAAGCCGCGCCCGTGCTGCCGCGCAATCAGGTGCCGGATCTCGTCGGGCCCGACGGGCTGTTTCGCACTGATATGGCGCGGTCCGGCGCTTCCATGTTCTTTCGCCCCGGCGTGCGCAGGCAGCTCGCGGCCGAGATCGAGGCGCAGTTCGCCGCTTACGCTGCAACCGGGCTGCCGCTCGATCACGTCGACGCCCACAAGCATTTTCATCTGCATCCGACCATTGCAGGCCTGATGATCAAGATCGGCCACCGCTACGGCATGCGCGCCGTACGCGTGCCCGCCGAACCGATGGAGACGGTGCGGGCCATCGACAAGGATGCGCCGTGGGCGATGCCGTCGCTGGTCGCGCCGTTCACGACTCTCCTCGGCCGCCGCCTGCGCCGTGCCGGGCTGCGCGTGCCCGATCAGGTGTTCGGCCTCGCATGGTCGGGCACGATGACCGGTGCACGGCTCGAAGCCTTGCTCAAGCGGCTGCCCGACGGCGTGACCGAAATCTACACGCATCCCGCGACCGCCGGCGGCTTTGCCGGAGCGGCACCGGGCTATGCTTATCCGAACGAACTCGCGGGCCTCGTGGCTCCGCACGTCATCGCCGCCGCCGGACAGAGCGGCGCGACGCGCGGCGGCTATTCTGATATTTGACATTGCCATGAGCGAACCCGCGAAAAACGATCTTGTGCTCGTCACCGGCGCCACCGGTTTTGTCGGCGCCGCGGTCGCGCACGTGTTGATCGCTGACGGGTTTCAGGTGCGCGTCCTCGCCCGCCCGAACAGCCGCCGCGACAACCTTGAAGGCCTCGCTGTCGAGATCGCCGAAGGCGACATGACCGACGCCGCATCGCTGCAGCGCGCGATGGCCGGTGCGCGCTATCTCTTCCATGTCGCGGCCGATTACCGGCTGTGGGCAAAAGATCCCGAGGAGATCGTTCGCAACAATCTGACCGGAACGCGCGCGGTCATGACCGCCGCGCTGGAGGCCGGCATCGAGCGGCTCGTTTACACTTCGAGCGTTGCGACGCTCGGGTTTCGCGCGAATGATGTTCCGGGCGACGAGACATTGCCGTTGACGGAGCAGGACGCGATCGGCGCCTACAAGCGCAGCAAGGTCGTCGCCGAGCGTCTGGTCGAACGCATGGTCGCGGAATCGGCGCTGCCGGCCGTCATCGTCAATCCCTCCACGCCGATCGGGCCGCGCGACATCAAGCCGACGCCGACCGGCCGCGTGATCGTGGAAGCAGCCTCAGGTCGTATCCCGGCTTTCGTCGATACCGGCCTCAACCTCGTGCATGTCGATGACGTTGCGGCCGGACATCTTCTGGCGCTGAAACACGGAAAAATCGGCGAGCGTTATATTCTCGGCGGTGAGGACGTCAGCCTGCGCCAGATGCTCGCCGACATCGCCGCCCTCGCCGGCCGCAAGCCGCCGACCATAAGCCTTCCGCGCGCGCCACTGTTTCCGCTCGCCTTCATCGCCGAAGCGTTCGGCCAATTGACCGGCAAGGAGCCGATGCTCACGCGTGACGCCTTGAAGATGGCCGGACACCGCATGTTCTTCTCTTCCGCCAAAGCGAAGGCCGAACTCGGTTATCACGCACGGCCCTATCGCGAGGGGCTTGCCGATGCGCTCGACTGGTTTCGCCAGCACGGCTATTGCAAATAGCGGCGGCGCTCTCGGCCTTTGTTCGAGATTGAAGGAAAAATTTCTCTCCAATGTTCGCCAAAGCGGCGGAAGAGCGCATTTGCGCGCCGCGATTTCAGTGCTGACGCGCGCAATCTTTGATGATTCGCGCTTCGTTCCGCTGAGCGGATCGCGCATTTTTGCATGAGTTTTGCACGTGAAAGTCCAATATTGCCGCTTCCCGAGGCAGAAATGCCGCGTGATTTCTTGCAGAATGCTATCGTGACACGCCGAACCACCCTCCGGCCGGAGCATCGCTGCCCATGAATGAAACCGCGAGTTGAAATCGCGCATTGAAACCGACTGCACGCAAAACGTATTTTTGCTGCACGGGCATTGTCTTAATGCGAAACCGATTCCACTTGAGCGGGAAAAACACACCGGCGTCTTTCGCGTCATGAAATGCAGGAACACGTATTGATGGATCAACGTGCGTCATCGGATATCTTGCCGCTTCGCTCTTCATCGGAAGGGACCGGAAAGAATTATCCTCAGGCCGTTCCGGTCGACGACCAAAGCGTCGAGGCGCTCAAGAGCGGCATCATTGCCAAGCTCGTCTCGACATCGGGCAAGAATCCGTCGACAGCCTCGGATTGGGACTGGTATTTCGCGGCGGCGCTTGCAGTGCGTGATCGCATCACCCATCGCTCTCTCGATTCCGATCGCGATAGCCAGCGCAGAGGTCTCAAGCGCGTCTATTATCTTTCCGTGGAATTCCTCATCGGCCGCATGCTGTCCGATTTTCTCACCAACCTCGGACTGACCGACGTGTTCAACGCGGCGCTTGGCGATCTCGGCGTCGATCTCAATCGTCTGCGCAACGCCGAGCCGGACGCCGCTCTCGGCAATGGCGGTCTCGGCCGGCTCGCCGCCTGCTTCATGGACAGCATGGCCTCGCTCGGCATTCCCGCGCGCGGCTACGGCATCCGTTACGAGAACGGCCTGTTTCGTCAGGTCATCAAGGACGGCATGCAGCAGGAATATCCCGAGGACTGGTTGTCTTTCGGCAATCCGTGGGAGTTCACGCGGCCGGATATCAAGTATGACATTTCGTTCGGCGGCTATGCGGAGGCGCTAACGGAAGGCGATAGCCGGCGCCGCGTGTGGCATCCGGCGGAGACGATCCAGGCCGTCGCCTACGATACGCCAATCGTCGGCTGGCGCGGACGGCACGTCAATCGGCTGCGGCTGTGGTCGGCCCACGCCGTCGATCCGCTTCGGCTTGACGTCTTCAACAGCGGCGATCATGTCGCCGCGCTGCACGATCAAGTGCGCAGCGAAGCGCTCTCGAAGGTTCTTTATCCGAGCGACGATTCACCGGCGGGCCGCGAATTGCGCCTGCGTCAGGAGTATTTTTTCGTCTCCGCTTCGCTGCAGGATCTCATCGCGCGGCACCTGCGCGTCTTCGGCGACATTCGTTCGCTGGCGGACAAGACGGCGATCCAACTCAACGATACGCATCCCGCCGTCGCGGTCGCCGAGATGATGCGTATTCTCATCGATCGCTACGGCATCGTTTGGGAGGAAGCCTGGGAAATCACGCGCGCGACCTTCAGCTATACCAATCACACGCTGTTGCCGGAGGCGCTGGAGAGTTGGCCGCTGCAATTGTTTGCTGCGTTGCTGCCGCGGCACATGCAGATCATCTACCAGATCAATGCCGAACATCTGAACCACATTCCACAGGATGTGGAAGACCGCGATGACGTGCTGCGCGCCGTCTCGCTCATCGATGAACGCGGCAACCGTCATGTCCGCATGGGCCATCTCGCCTTCGTCGGATCCCACCGGGTCAACGGCGTGTCGGCGTTGCACACGACGCTGCTGAAGGAAACACTGTTCAAGCCGCTGGAGACGCTCTACCCCGGGCGCATCGTCAACAAGACCAATGGCATTACGTTTCGCCGCTGGCTTCTCGAATGCAATCCGCGCCTGACGAACGTGCTCCGCTCCGTATGCGGCGACGGCATGCTCGACGATCCGATGCAGATCAGGGAACTGGCGCGTCACGCCGACGACGCGGGATTGCAGGAGGCGCTGGCGCGTGCCAAGCGCGCCAACAAGATCGCGTTGAGCCGCCTGATCCGCGAGCGAGTCAACGTGCGCGTCGATCCGGACGCGCTGTTCGATGTGCAGATCAAGCGCATCCACGAATACAAGCGGCAATTGCTCAATCTGCTCGAGACGATCGCCCATTACGAGGCGATCAAGGCGCACCCGACCTACAACTGGGCGCCGCGGGTGAAGATTTTTGCCGGCAAGGCGGCGGCCAGCTATGCGCATGCGAAACTCATCATCCGCCTCGCCAATGACATTGCAAAGGTCGTCAACAACGATCCGCAGGTGCGCGGTGTCCTCAAGGTCGTCTTCCTGCCGAATTACAATGTGAGTCTTGCCGAGGTGATCATTCCGGCCGCCGACCTGTCGGAACAGATTTCGACGGCCGGCATGGAAGCCTCGGGCACGGGCAATATGAAGCTCTCGTTGAACGGCGCACTCACGATCGGCACGCTGGACGGCGCCAATGTCGAGATCCGCGACCATGTGGGAGCCGAGAATATTTTCATATTCGGCCTGAAGACTGATGAGGTCGAGGCGCGCCGCAAGCGCGGTCTCGACGCCACGCGCACGATCGCGGCATCGGAAAGCCTGAGCAACGTGCTCGACGCCATCGAATCCGGCTATTTCTCGCCGGAAGAGCCAGACCGGTATTCATCGCTGGTCGAAACGCTGCGCTATTCCGATTATTTCCTGTGCACCGCCGACTTCGACGATTACTGCAAGACCCAGCAACGCATTGGCGGGCTGTGGCACTCGTCGTCGGAATGGCTCCGCATCAGCGCGCTGAATATTGCCCATATGAGCTGGTTTACGTCCGACCGCGCCATCGCCGAATACGCCGCCGATATCTGGAAAGTGGAACCGAAGTTTCCTCCGATCGGGACATTCACGATGCCGACGAGCCGTGTCTGACTCGACTTGATCAGGCAGAGATCGAACGCAAGCGACTGAACACATGGAAGCTCTTTTTATCGGCCAGGCTTACATCGACGTCACGTTCCACACCGACACGTTTCCGACCGGAGACGAGAAGACGGTCGCCAAGGATTACGCCATTTCGTTCGGCGGCAACGCCGTCACCGCGGCGTTCTGCTGCGCCAAGCTCGGCATTGCGCCGGATCTCATCGCGTCGGTCGCCGACGACTGGCTCGGCCGCATGTTTCTCGACATGGCGAGCGACTACAAGATCTCCGTGCATCATCGCAAGGTCAGGGAATCCTCGCTCTCCTTCATCATGCCGAACGGCGACAAGCGCGCGATCGTGCGCTGCCGCGACGACGATTATCTGCATCCCTTCTCCCCGCTGAATATCGCCGGCTGCCGCGCACTGCATGTCGACGGGCACCAGGCCGATGCCGCCCTGCACTACGCAAAGCTGTGCCGGGCTTCGGGCATCATGACATCGCTCGACGGCGGCGGCCTGCGTTCCAATACTGACGAACTGCTGACATTCATCGATGTCGCCGTGGTGTCGGAGCGCATGTGCGAACAGTTGGATCTCACGCCGGGCAACACGCTGAAGCATCTGCGCGCGCACGGCTGCAAGATCGGCGGCGTCACACTCGGTAGCGAAGGGCTGCTCTGGTACGACGAGAACGACCGCGAACAGGTGATGCCCGCGCTCGACGTGCCGCATGAGTCGATCATCGACACCAACGGCGCCGGCGACATCTTTCACGGCGCCTATGTGTTTTCATACATGACAGAATCGCAACGTTCGTGGGCCGAACACTTCCGCTTCGCGCGCGCCGCTTCGGCTCATTCGATCCAGCATCTGGGCAACGAAGCGAGTCTGCCGACCCTGAACGACATTGATGCCGCGCAATCGAAATTTCGTGAACGAATTGTTAGAGAGAAGGCTACTCTTTGACTGACTGAGCCAGCCGCCGGGCTGCGGCGCTCTCGTTTTTCGGCAATTTTCCCTCATCAGAACAGTTGCTTGCGGCGGTGCGATAAGAGCTTGCGCCGACCCTCTTTCATTCCGATCCAGTTGGCTACACGTCATGCAAGTTTCATCTGCCGGCCCCAGCTTTGCCATAAGCTGTGTCTAGAACAGCACTATCGGAAACACCCGAATGAAGAAAAAATTCGGGAACAGCAGGGAAGCGACAAATGGCGATAGCACAACACGCGCCCATCGCATTTGAGTATCGCAGCTACCTGGACCGGCCGAGTTGTCCCCGCTGTGGTGCGTTCATTCATACAGCGGAAGGGGCCGACTTCCAGAGCGACGGATGCGTCCGTCACTTTTGGAGTTGCGAGGAGTGCGGTGAGGCCTTTCTCACTTCGGTGAGTTTCTCAACACGCTTCGAGTAGAAAAAGTTTTGTATTGCGTTGGTGTCTGCGTTGCGTTTGTGAGTTTGCGTTATGGACCGGCGAAAGCCGGTCCATTTTTTTGAGCTTTTTCCAATTGAATTGACCCATCGCTCAAACGAGCAACGTCGTTCCGGGATGCGCCACTTGGCGCAGGCCCGGAACCCATACTCCCGGCCGTGGTTATTGATTCCGGGTTCGCTCGCAAAAAGCTCGCGCCCCGGAACGACAACCCTGATAGCGCTCAAGCCAAATCAAAAACGCTTCATTCCGCTCCTGCGGGCATGACAAGAAGCACTGCCACTCACGAGACCGGCGGAAAGCCGTAGAGCCTGATCGGATTGTCCACGAGCAGCTTGCGCTGCAAGGCCGGGTCCGGTGCGAATTTCGGAATGAGGTCGACGAGATCGGCTTCGTCCGCCTCGTGCGTCGGATTGGGATGCGGAAAATCAGTGCCCCACAAGACGCGATCAGGAATGGCCTCGAGGACTGCCCTGGCGATCGGCACCGCCTCGTCATAGGGCGGAAAGGCGATGCGCTCGGAGCCGCAGACCTTGATCCAGCAACGTTCGAGCCGCGCCAATTTTAGCAGGGCCTGGAACGGCTCCTGGCCGACGCCGGCTGCGCCCGGAACGCGGCCCATATGGTCGATCACGAAGGTCAGCGGCAGTTTTTCGATCATCGGCGACAGCGACACGATGTCGGGCGCATCGACATGCAGCACGACGTGCCAGCCGATGTCCTTCACGCGCGCGACGACGCGATGAAACACATCGAGATCGGGCTTGCCGCCGAGATGTTTTACGAAATTGAAGCGGACGCCGCGCACACCGGCGTCGTTCAAGTCCTGAAAATCCTTGTCCGTAAAATTGTCGTCGGCAATGCAGACGCCGCGATAGGAGTCCGGCCGGCCGGCCAGCGCGTCGAGCATCGCGCGATTGTCCTTGCCGTGACAGCTCGCCTGCACGATGACGGCCCGGTCGATGCCGAGATGCGCATGCAGTGCGGCGAGATGCTCCTTCGGCGCATCGGCCGGCGTATAGCGGCGGTTCGGCGCGTAGGGAAACACATCACCGGGTCCGAAAACGTGGCAGTGGGCGTCGCAACTGCCGCGCGGAAGCGTGAAGCGCGGCTTGCGCCGGCGCGACAGGTCAAGAGGGATCGTCTGCGTCATAAGGTGCGCCTGCTGGAATCAGTGACTTCAGATGAAGAGGTCGCGTGCCGACCTCTTCATGCGCAATTCCGGACGGAAAACCGCTTCGCACTTTTCCTGGAATTGCTCTTCTTATTCTTACGCAATTCCGGACGGAAAACCGCTTCGCACTTTTCCTGGAATTGCTCTTATTGCTTCGGCACGTGCGCCTTTTCGATCACCGCGCCCCACTTCTGGATGTCGTCGGTGAGGCGCTTCTCGATCTCTTCGGGCGTCGACGCGCGCGCCTCGATGCCGAGATCGAGCATCTTCTTTTTTACAGCAGGGTCTGCCAGCACATCTTTGATGTTGTCGTTGAGCACCTTGATGACAGCATCCGGCGTTTTGGCCGGCGCGAAAATCCCGTTCCACGAGGTCGCCTCGAATCCGGCAACGCCAGCCTCCTGCACCGTTGGGATGTCCGGCGTGCCTTCGAAACGCTTCGGACCCGACGTCGCCAGCGCCTTGATCTTGCCTTCGCTGATCTGTCCGCGCAGCGAACCATAGGAGTCGATGATGAGTTGCACGTCGTTGCGCAGCAGCGCGACCGTGAGGTCGGGCGTGGTGCGGAACGGCACGATGGCGAAATTGACGCCGGCGAGCGTCTTGAATAATTCGGCCGAGAGGTTTTGCGTACTGCCGCGCGTGACCGTGCCGACATTGAGCGTGCCGGGACTTGCCTTCGCCGCCTTGATGAAATCGGCGAGGGTTTTGTAGCCGGTCTTTTCATTCGTCGCGAACAGGAAGTCGAAATAGCCGAGGCTCGACACCGGGCGGAAATCCTTCACCGGATCGAACGGCAACTTCTTGAACAGCGGCACGCTGATCGCCGTGCCGTTGCTGAGCAGCGTCAGCGTATAGCCGTCAGGCTCCGAGGAGATCGCGGTGCGCGCGGCGATGACGCCGCCGGCGCCGGGCTGGTTCATGATGACGAATTGCTGGCCGAGCTTGTCGCTCAACTTCTCCGCCACGATGCGGGCCGTGATGTCGGCGACGCCACCGGGACCGAACGGCAGAATGATGCGCACGGTCTTGTTCGGATAATCCGCGGCTGCCGCGCCGCTCACGCTTGCGCCCAGCGCCGACGCGCCGAGAAGGCAGGCTGCCAGAAATGGCCCGATCAATCCGCGGCGGCGTATCGTGGCGTTCTGCATTCTCATCGTTCTTCTCCTGTTGTCCCCGAAACTTAATTGCCGCAACGCGTTTGTCGACAGGCTGCGTCACACTGTCTCTGAAATGACGCTCAAGTCTGACCGGCCGCCGCAAGGGCGTCGACCAGCCCGGCGATTTCGGCCCGCGGATCCTCGGCCTTCATCACGCCGCCCATCACCGCGACGCCGGCCGCTCCAGCCGCGATGCAGTCCGCGGCGTTATGCGGAAAAATGCCGCCGATGGCGATGACCGGGATCGATGTCGTCGCGCACAGCAGCCGCAGCGCGTCGGGCACGAGTTGCGGACCATAGCCGGGCTTGCTCTCGGTGAGGAATGCGGGGCCCGCGACCAGATAATCGACCATCTGCGGATCGGCCCCACGCGCCTCCTCCGCCGAATGCACCGAGAGACCGAGCAGCCCATCATGCCCCAGCATCTTGCGCGCCGCGCGGGCATTGCCGCCGGCCTCGATATGCGCGCCATGGGCGCCGGCCGCGACCGCGACCGTCGGATCGCCGTGCAATGTCACGATTGCCTCGTAGGGCGTCGCCTCGGCGAGCAGGCGCTGGAGCAGATCGATCTGTTCGGCCTGCGACAAATCCTTCTCGCGCAGGCTGACCCAGCGGCAGCCGCCGGCAAAAGCCGCGGTGACAATGCTCACGAGATCGCCTCGGGCCTGACTGCGATCGGTGCCGAGCAACAGCGGCGGCTGCGGCAGATTCATGAGCCCACCAGCCCGAATTGCGGGCTCGACGGCTCGGCATTCTGGCGTTTGGGAATCCGGCCCGACAGGCGCGCGAGCCGCCCGGCTGCAACGGCATGCTTGAACGCCGCCGCCATGCGGACCGGATCGTTTGCCTTCGACACGGCGGTGTTGAGGAGAACGGCGGAGCAGCCAAGCTCCATCGCCAGCGCCGCGTCGGACGCCGTACCGATGCCGGCGTCGAGCACGACCGGCACGGGACTGCGCTGGCAGATCAGTTCGATGAGATGCGGATTGGCAATGCCAAGGCCGGAGCCGATCAGCGAACCGAGCGGCATCACCGCAGCGGCGCCGACATCGGCGAGTTTTTGGCAGGTCACCGGATCGTCGTTGCAATAAGGCAGAACGACAAAACCATTGTTCACCAGTTCCTCGGTCGCGATCAACAATTCCTCGACATTCGGATAAAGCAATTCGCGATCGCCGATGACTTCGACCTTGACCCAGTTGGTGTCGAGCGCCTCGCGCGCCAGCTCGGCGGTAAGCACCGCGTCCTTCGCCGTCTGGCAGCCGGCGGTGTTGGGCAGGAAATGCACGCGGCCCGCGAGCAGATCGACCATGCTCTCGTCCTCGCCGGCGAGACTGATCCGGCGGATCGAGGCGGTCGCCATTTCGGTGCCGCTGGCGGCCACGGCATCGAGCATCATCTGGCGGTTGGGATAGCCGGCGGTGCCGAGAAACAGGCGCGAGTGGAAACTGCGGCCGGCGATCATCAGCAGATCGGCTTCCGTTCCGTCAGCCTTGATTGTTTCAGGCTTGTTCATCAGCGTGTCCTTCACGGATTCTTTGTTTAACCGCCCTGCCGCACGGTGACGATCTCGATATCGTCGCCCGCGCGCAACGGCGTTTCGGTCCAGCTCTGCCGGCGCACGATGTGGCCGTTCAACGCCACCGCAAGCCCCTTCCCGTCGAGCGCGACGCCGCGCTGCGTCAGCAGATCGGTGACGGTCGTAGCGGTCAAATCTTCGCTGACGCCATTGATCCGGATGGTGGTCATGACCGTCATTCTGCCGCCACCGCGGCCGCGAAGCGATCGAGGCCGAACGGCTGCACGACCGCGTCCGTCGCGCCATCGAGGATCAACGACGTCACCGCTTGCGCTGTGATCGGCGTGAGCAGGATGCCATTGCGGTAATGCCCTGTTGCGCAGACCAGACCGTCGAGGCCGCCATGACCGATGATCGGCGCGTCGTCGCGGCTGCCGGGGCGGAAGCCGACCCACATCTCGTCGATCGGCAATTCCTCGATGCCCGGAACGGTGCGCCACGCCGCATCGAGCAGCGCCAATTGTCCGCCGGCGGTCAGCGAGGTGTCAAAGCCCTTCTCCTCGACCGTTGCGCCGACCAGAAGGCGGCCGTCGTGACGCGGCACCAGATAGGCCCCCGGCGCCCAGACCACGTGCGTGAGCAGCGGCGCGCGCGGGTCCATGCGCACGGAAAACATCTGGCCTTTCACGGGCCGCACCGGCGGCCGTGCATGGGCCGGCAGACCGTCGATGCCGCGCGACCACGCGCCCGCAGCCAGCACGACCACGTCCGCCTCGATCTTTTCGCCGCCCGCGCGAAGGCCGGTGACACGCCCCTGCACGCTGTCGATGCGCTCGACCGCGCAGTGCTCGCGGATCGTCACACCGGCCTTGCTGCAGGCGGCAATCAACGCGGAGGCCACGCTTCGGTTATCGACCTGATGATCTTCCGGGCTCCACAAGGCACCGGTAATGGACGTGGCGAGATACGGTTCGCGCCGCCGCACCTGCGCGGCGTTGAGCCATTCGAGCGGAAGGCCGAGGCCGGTCTGGAACGCGAGCAGATGTTTGAGCCGCGCCTGATCATCGGGGTTGAGCGCGAGCACGATGGTGCCCTCCGTGCGCAGTCCGACATCGACACCCGACGCCGCTTCAAGATCGCGCACGAATTCCGGCCACATGATCTGGCTGGCGCGATTGAGCGCGACGAGGCGGTCCTCGCCCGGCTCCGCTTCGCAGCAGGCCGCGAGCATGCCGGCCGCCGCATGGGTCGCGCCATGACCCGCCTCGCCCTTGTCGAACACCGAGACCGTCACGCCGCGCTGCGCCAGCCGCCACGCGATGGCCAGCCCGATCACGCCGGCACCGATGATGGCTACGGTTGGATGGGAACGTGTGTCTGCCGTCGTTCGCATTGGCAGCTTCCTACGCTGGCATGACCCAGACAGGTTCGATGGGTTTGATCTCAGCCGCAACGGCGCGGCACCCCAGGCCTTCACGCAATATCGTGCGCCTTGGCCACCGTGTCAAACTGCTTCAGTTTGCGAAGAAGAGCTTCCAAGCTCTTGATCGGGATCATGTTCGGTCCATCCGAAGGCGCTTTATCGGGGTCCTGGTGCGTTTCGATAAAAAGTCCGGCAACACCGACTGCCACCGCCGCGCGCGCCAGCACCGGAACGAACTCGCGTTCGCCGCCGGAAACGCTGCCCTTGCCGCCGGGCTGCTGCACCGAATGCGTGGCATCGAAGATCACCGGCGCCTGCGTCTCGCGCGCGAGGATCGGCAGGGCGCGCATGTCGGAGACGAGCGTGTTGTAGCCGAAGGAGACGCCGCGCTCGGTGACGAGCACATTGCGGTTACCCGCGCCGGTCACTTTCGCGACGACGTTCTTCATGTCCCACGGAGCGAGGAACTGGCCCTTCTTGACGTTGACGATCTTGCCCGTCTGCGCCGCCGCGATCAGCAGATCCGTCTGCCGGCAGAGGAAAGCCGGAATCTGCAACACGTCCACCACCTCGCCCACCGGCGCGCATTGCGCGGCATCGTGGACATCGGTCAGCACCGGCAGTTTCAGCGATGCGCGCAGTTCGGCGAAAATTTCAAGCGCCTTGGCGAGGCCCAGCCCCCGCGCGCTCGACGCGCTGGTACGGTTGGCCTTGTCGAACGAGGTTTTGTAGATGAGGCCGATCCCGACACGCGCCGTGATCTCCTTCAACGCCGTCGCGATCTCGAAGGCATGGGCGCGGCTCTCGAGCGCGCAGGGTCCGGCGATGAGCGCGATCGGCAACGCATTGCCGAAGCGCACCTCCCCCACTTCGACCTGAGTATTCGGAATCTGGGCATTCGGAATATCGTCCGGCGTCACTACGCGACTCCTTGCCGGGAGACAGTCCCGGTTCCTCTCCGGACGGGTATCAGACCAGCCGGCTCCGTTCCACCGCCGCCTCGATGAAAGAGGCGAACAGCGGATGCGGTTCGAACGGCCGCGACTTCAGTTCGGGGTGAAATTGCACGCCGATGAACCACGGATGGCCGTCATATTCGACGATCTCCGGCAGGATGCCATCGGGCGAAAGACCCGAGAAGCGCATGCCGTGCTGTTCGAGCCGGTCGCGATAGGTCATGTTGACTTCATAGCGATGGCGATGGCGCTCGGAGATTTCGGTCGCGCCATAGATGTCGGCGACATGGCTGCCGCGGGCGAGCGCCGCCTGATAGGCGCCAAGCCGCATGGTGCCGCCGAGATCGCCGCCCGACCTGCGTTTCTCAAGTTCGTTGCCGCGCAGCCATTCCGTCATCAAGCCGACGACCGGCTCCGGCGTCGGCGCGAATTCCGTGGAATTGGCCTCCGTGATGCCGCACAGATTGCGCGCCGCTTCGATGACGGCCATCTGCATGCCGAAGCAGATGCCGAAATAGGGCACGTTGCGTTCGCGCGCGAACTGCGCCGCGCGGATTTTCCCCTCGGCGCCGCGCTGGCCGAACCCGCCCGGCACGAGAATGCCGTTGACGTGGTCGAGGAACGGCGCGGGATCCTCGCGTTCGAACACTTCCGACTCGATCCAGTCGAGATTGACCTTCACGCGGTTGGCGATGCCGCCATGCGACAGCGCTTCGATCAGAGACTTATAGGCGTCCTTCAGCCCCGTATATTTGCCGACAATCGCGATTGTGACATCGCCTTCCGGAATGCGGATGCGGTGCATGATCTCATGCCAGCGCGTGAGGTCCGGCGGATCGTCGCAAGGCAGATTGAAGGCAGCGAGAACTTCGCGGTCGAGGCCGGCGGCGGAATAGGCTTCCGGCACCGCATAGATGCTGTCGGCATCGCGCGCCTCGATCACGGCGCTGGGGCGGACATTGCAGAACAGGCCGAGCTTGCGCCGCTCGTCGGGCGGGATCGGCCGGTCGGTCCGGCACAGCAGGATGTCGGGCTGGATGCCGATCGAGCGCAATTCCTTGACCGAATGCTGCGTCGGCTTGGTCTTGAGTTCGCCTGCGCTCGGGATGAACGGCAGCAGCGTCAGGTGAATGTAGATCGCGTCGCCGCGCGGCAGGTCGTTGCCAAGCTGGCGGATCGCCTCGAAGAACGGCAGGCCCTCGATGTCGCCGACCGTGCCGCCGATCTCGCAGAGCACGAAGTCGTAGTCCTCGTTGCCATCGAGGATGAAGTTCTTGATGGCGTTGGTGACATGCGGAACGACCTGCACCGTGGCGCCGAGATAGTCGCCGCGCCGCTCCTTGGTCAGGATGTCGAGATAGATGCGGCCCGTGGTGACGTTGTCCTGGCGCGTGGCCGGACGGCCGGTGAAGCGTTCGTAATGGCCGAGGTCGAGATCGGTTTCCGCGCCATCATCGGTGACGAAAACCTCGCCGTGCTGATACGGCGACATCGTGCCGGGATCGACGTTAATATAGGGGTCGAGCTTGCGCAGCCGCACGGTATAGCCGCGCGCCTGCAACAGGGCACCGAGTGCCGCAGAAGCGAGACCTTTTCCGAGGGAGGAGACCACGCCGCCGGTGATGAAGATGTACCGCGCCATGGGGCTCAAGTCTTAGAGGGCACGAATCGATTCGACGAGCGCGAAATGCGCGGCGCTCCATCTTGTCCGTGCATAGCTGTCAAAACATGTCTCTTTTCAATTGTGTGACAGAACATCCTCGCAAATCACACGAGGCCTGTCCAATTCTCGCGCAGGACTGCCACGCGCTCAGACCTACGCATGGCGGTCTTTGATCCGTCAGCGCGAACTGGGGACCTGCGGTCCGCTCGGCTTGGCAGGCTGGGCCGGCTGCGTCGGGGCCGTATTGGCCGGCTGCCCGGACGCCGGCACGCCCGCAGGCTGGCTCGGTGTCTGCAGGTCTTTCAGGAGGTCGCCGGCCTTCGGGGTCGGCATTTTGCCGTTGTCCTGCTGCTGCGCCGGCGCGGCAGCGCCGCCGAGGATCGAGGTCGGCCGGCTGCCATAGGTGGCGAGAATCGACAAAAGCAGGCTGGTCGCAAAGAAAATGCCGGCGAGGATCGCCGTCGTGCGCGTCAGCACGTTGGCGGTGCCGCGGCTGGTCAGGAACCCGCCGGTCGAGCCGATACCGAGGCCTCCCCCCTCCGATTTCTGCAACAGCACGGCGCCGATCATGGCGAGCACCACCATCAGGTGAATTACGATGATAACAGTCTGCATAACCGGTCCGCTCTTCGCTCAAAACGTGCTTGCCCGCTCCATGCCGGAACACCAGGGAGGCCGTGCAGGCTGAGGGGTATATGGGATTTCAACGCGGTCTCTACACGATCCGCAGGCAAAGAAAAAGCCCGGGTTCGCTTCAAGATCGTTTCGTCACCGGCGGACGCGGCCGGCATAGGGGTTGTTCTTTTCCCGCAGGATCAGGCGCATCGGCGTGCCGGGCATATCGAAGGTCTCGCGCAGCCCGTTGACGAGGTAGCGCTTGTAGCTTTCCGGGAGCGCATCGGCGCGGGTGCATGAGATCACGAAGGTCGGCGGACGGGTTTTCGGCTGCGTGATGTAGGTCAGCCGCAGGCGGCGACCCGACACCGCCGGCGGCGGATGCGCGGACAGCGTGTCCTCGAGCCAGCGGTTGAGCACGTTGGTCGATACGCGCTTGTTCCAGATCTCATGAATATTGGCGATGGCCTGCATCAGGCGGTCGAGGCCCTCGCCCTGCTTGCCGGACACCGCGACGATGGGCATGCCCTTCACCTGCGGCAGCCAGCGGTCGGCCTCTTCCCGCAATTCGGAAATGGCGCCGCCGCGCTTTTCCATCAGGTCCCATTTGTTGACCGCGATCACCAGCGCCCGCCCCTCGCGGGACACAAGGTCGGCAATGCGCAGGTCCTGGTCCTCGAACGGCTGCGTCGCATCCATCATCACGACGACGACTTCGGCGAAACGGATGGCGTTGAGTGACTCGCCAACGGAAAGTTTTTCCAGCTTCTCGTCGACCTTGCCCTTGCGCCGCATGCCCGCGGTGTCGTGCAGCAGATAAATGCGTCCATCGCGTTCGAGCGGCACCGCGATGGTGTCGCGGGTGATGCCGGCCTCGGGGCCGGTCAGCAGGCGTTCTTCGCCGAGCAGGCGATTGATCAGCGTCGATTTGCCGACATTGGGACGACCGACGATAGCGACGCGCAACGGCCGCGTAGCGCGTTCGGCCTCGTCATATTCGGCATCCTCCTCGTCGTCTTCGACGGGAGGCTGCGTGTGCTCCGGCAAGGCGGCACGAACGGCATCGTAGAGGTCGGAAAAGCCGTCGCCATGTTCGGCGGAAATGGCGACCGGTTCGCCGAGCCCGAGATCGTAGCCTTCGAGCGCGCCGGCAGTGCCGACCTTTCCTTCGCTCTTGTTGGCGACGAGGACGAAGGGACGGTCCGAACGCCGCAGCAGCGCCGCAAAATCCTTGTCGGCCGATGTGGCGCCGGTGCGTGAATCGAACAGGAAGAGGACGAGGTCGGCGGCCTTGATTGCGGTTTCGGTCTGCGCCCGCATGCGACCTGACAGGCTTTCGGCCGCCGCGATCTCAAGCCCGGCCGTGTCGATTACCGTGAAGGTCAGATCGCCGAGCCGGCCGTCGCCCTCGCGCCGGTCGCGAGTCACGCCGGGGCTGTCGTCGACCAGCGCCATGCGGCGGCCGACCAGCCGATTGAACAGAGTCGATTTGCCGACGTTCGGCCGACCGATGATTGCAACTGTGAAGGTCATGACCGGTCGGTCGATTCAAGGCGCGCGGGAGCCGCGGGCACAAGCCTTATTGCGAGGGCGTGGGCCAGGCGGCGCCGTTCTGGGCGGCTGGTTGCGAGGGCTGCGATGTCGGCCAGGCCGCAGATGGCTGCGCGGATGGTGCGACGGACTGCTGCGCCGCAGGTGGCGGCGCGCTCTGTGCGGAGGACGGCGCACTTTCGGCACTGCGTTCGCCTTTCGGCGTCCGCTTCTTCGCCGTGCGCTTGGGCTTGGGCCGCGAAGCCACATGCTTCGGCTTCTCCTTCGGCGCTTCGGCAGCGGCTTGCTGCTGGGGCGCCCGCCCTTGGACATTCCCTTGGGCATTCGGATGCTGTTCGGCCAGCGCATCGGACGTGATGGCGCCGTTGGCGTCCGGAGTCTGCTGGTGGCCCATCACGAGATCGGGTGGCACACCTTGCGGCACGCCGGGCACGCCGCCGGGGAAAACCTCGTGACGCTCGCCCGGAAGCGGCTTCTTGCCGCCGCCGAACCAGTTCGTCGGCACCCAGTCGGTCGGGTCAAATTGATCGGCGCTGGCGCAGCCCGACAGGGCAAACGCGAGAGCCAGAGCCGCCATGGGAAGATACGGACGCCGCAACTTTGTCATGAGGTCCTCAACTGTTTCCTTCGGCGCCGAGCAGGGCCTGCATCATCTGCACCCGGCCGCGAACGTTGCCGTTGGCCTGCGGATCGGTCGAAATCTTCTCGATCCACGTGCGAGCGGCCTTCTTGTCACCGGCTTTCAACGCCGCCATGGCCAATAATTCGCGGGCGGTCTGCCGGAACGGCGCCGTGTCGCTCGCCTGCGGCTCGAGCCGCTTACGCACCGCGTCGTAGCCCTCAAGATCGACGGCCAGCATCCCGGCCCGTACTACGGAGACATCCTTAAGAACCTGATTCACGCCGCCGCCGGCCGCGATCGCATCGTAGGCGGCGAGCGCCGCCTTCTTGTCCGTCTGCTCCAGCAGCGCGGCGCTCTGAAGGCGGGCAAAGGTCTCGTAGCTGCGCGTTCCGGTCTTGGCGATCGTGTCGAACGCGGCGCGCGCCTCGGCCTGCTTGCCCTCGCCGGCCAACGCCACGGCGTTCTGGAACGCCTCGCCCGTCTGCGCCGCCTGTTTGTCCTGATACCACTCATAGGCGCGCCATCCGCCGACACCGGCGACGATCAGCACGATCAGGGCGACGATGAGAATGCTGTAACGCTCCCAAAGCCGGCGCAGTTGCTCGCGCCGGACTTCCTCGTCGACTTCATTGAAAATGTCGGACACTGCCGCTTCCCCGTACCAATGACGCTTATGCCGATCGTAAAGCCGATGCCTGATCCGGCATGCCCGCCAGCGCCCAGCCCCGCAAGGCGCCGCGCTCACCACCCTCGACAGCGGGCGCTAACCTACTGATGTGGCGGCGCGAAGGCAAAGCCTCACTTGTGCTTCAATGTCTCTTTTCGCCGTCTCTTTTTGCCGCCGCTCGCGCGCCTCGCCGATCCGGCCCCGACGTTTTATGCCGATGGCTTCTTCATCCCATAGACATGATCGGGTCCGGGGAATGTCCGAGCGCGCACCTCTTGCGCGTAAGCCTCAACTGCTTTGCCAATTGACGGACCTAAATCGGCGTACTGTTTAACGAATTTAGGCACGCGTGGCGACAGGCCGAGCATGTCTTCGAGCACCAAGACCTGACCGTCGCAGGCGATGCTGGCGCCGATTCCGATGGTCGGCGCCCGGCAATCGGCTGTGATCTTGCGGGCGAGCGGCTCGGCCACGGCCTCGACGACGATGGCGAATGCGCCCGCGTTGTCCACGGCCCTGGCGTCCTCCTCGATCGGACCCCAGTCGGCCTCCTCCCGCCCGCGGGCGCGAAACGAGCCGAGCGTGTTGATGGCCTGCGGCGTCATGCCGATATGCGCCATCACCGGCACGCCGCGCTCGACCAGGAAGCGAATCGTCTCGGCCATGCGCACCCCGCCTTCGAGCTTGACCGCCCCGCAGCCGGTTTCCTTGAGGACACGCACGCACGAATGGAACGCTTCTTCCTTCGAGGCTTCGTAGCAGCCGAACGGCATATCGACGACGACGAGGGCGCGCTGCGATCCCCGCATCACCGCGCGGCCTTGCAGGATCATCATGTCGAGCGTGACCGGAACCGTGGTTTCGAGGCCGTGCATCACCATGCCGAGCGAATCGCCGACCAGAATCACGTCGCAGTGCTCGTCGAGCACGCGTGCGGTATGCGCGTGATAGGACGTCAGGCAGACGATCGGATCGCCGCTCTTGCGCGCGCGAATGTCGGGCGCCGTCAGGCGCTTGATCTGTTTCTGGACGGACACATGACCTCCGGCTTGATCTTCCGCCTGTCGCAGAGGCGGAAAGAAGACTGTCAACGCTGGCGTGGTATATCACCGTGCCGGCCCTCACCACCAACCCTCATTGCAACCGCGGCGTGCGCCCCGAAAATCGGCGGGCGGGCAAGGATTCGTTAACTGCGCCTGCGGTTATCATGGCACCGGATTGGCTTTCTGGCTGTTTGGTCTCTTGCTCGTTTTCGTTGATGCCGGTTTCGGGAAAAGGGAATTCTCTTTCCTGTCAGAAGACGATCACATCACGGCGACGAGCGACAGAGCCGGAAAACGCGGAACCCAGAGATGGTGACATGGCACAAGGACTGAACCTCGCTGCCGATCTCGACCAGGCTTTGGGCCAGGGAACCGCCTTTCGCAAGATACAGATCCTGCGCGCGATCACCGATCTTTTCCTGATCGCGCCTGAGCCGATGCCGGATGAGCAGATCGCTCTTTTTGACGATGTCATCGGCCGCATCGCCGAACACATGGAAACCGAAGCCCGCGCCGAACTTGCCGCGAAGCTCGCTGCGGTGCCGCATGCGCCGCCGGGCGTCATCAACATGCTGGCCGCGGACTCCGAGATCGCCGTCGCGGGATCGGTGCTGGCGCAATCGCCGCGGCTGACGGAAGAAACGCTCCTGGCGGTCGCACGCGCCAACGGTCAGGATCATCTTCTCGCCATCGCCGCACGGCGCGAGTTGAGCGAGATGGTGACCGACGTGCTGGTCCGCCGCGGCGATTCCGAGGTTGTGCGCTTCACAGCATCGAACCATGGCGCGCGATTTTCCGACAATGGTTTCAAAGCGCTCGTCATCAAATCCAGGCGGGACCAGGATCTGGCGATGCTGGTCGGCGCACGGCAGGACATCCCGCCGCAATATTTCGAGCGCCTGATCACCGAGGCCTCCGCAGTCACCCGCGCAAAACTCGCGACGTCTTATCCGCATCTGTCCGATCTCATCGATTCCGTGGTCAGCCAGGTTGCGCGCCGCATGCGCGATGCCGTCGCGAACAAAAGCGATTTCTCAACCGCGCAGCACAGGATCGAGGACCTGAAGCTGCGTGGCCCGATCACGCCAGACCATGTCCGTCGTTTCGCGGAACTGGGAATGTTCGAGGAGACCGCCGTCGCGCTGTCGGAGCTGGCGCAGATGCCGCTCGCGACGATCGAAAAGGCCCTGACCGACCGCGATATCGATCAGGTGTTGATCATCATGCGCGCTCTCGACCTGCCGTGGATGACGGTGAGCTTCGTTCTGCGTGGAGCGCGCAAGGACAAGATGGTGGGACCGGACGACCTTCATGCCGCGCAGATTCATTTTGAAAACATCACGCTGATGACGGCGCAACGCATCCTGAAATTCTATCGCGAACGCGTCACCGCAGCAGGTCGCGAGCGTGCGCCAGGCGACGCAAGGCTCGCGGCCGGCATACAATTGTAGAAGTCCCGCGCGCAGAAGCTCCGCGCATTGCGACCCCTGCCGTCTCGCCTTCCGCGTCAGGCCTGCGCCTTGATCGCCGACCTGCCGGCAAAACGCGCCTGCGGTCCAAGCTCTTCCTCGATGCGCAGAAGCTGATTGTATTTCGCGATCCGGTCCGAGCGCGAGAGCGAACCGGTCTTGATCTGCCCGCAATTGGTGGCGACGGCGAGATCCGCGATAGTGGAATCCTCCGTCTCGCCGGAGCGATGCGACATCACCGCGGTGTAGCCGGCCTTGTGGGCCATCTCGACCGCGGCCAGCGTTTCCGTCAGCGTGCCGATCTGATTGACCTTCACGAGGATCGAATTGGCGATACCGGCTGAAATGCCCTCGGCGAGACGCTTCACATTGGTGACGAACAGATCGTCGCCGACGAGCTGGCATTTATTACCGATGGCATCGGTGAGCGCCTTCCAGCCATCCATGTCGTCTTCGGCCATGCCGTCTTCGATCGAAACGATCGGATAGCGCGAGACGAGATCGGCGAGGTAGCGCACCTGGTCTTCGCCCGACCGCTTTTTGCCTTCGCCTTCGTAATCATAAGCGCCGTTCTTGAAGAATTCCGTTGACGCGCAATCGAGCGCGAGCACGACGTTTTCGCCCGGACGGTAACCGGCCTTCTCGATCGCCTTCATGACGAAGCCGAGCGCCGCATCGGCGGACGGAAGGTTGGGCGCGAAACCGCCTTCGTCGCCGACATTGGTGTTGTGCCCGGCGTCCTTGAGAGCGCCGCGCAGCGTGTGAAAAATTTCCGCGCCCATGCGCAGGGCTTCCGCGAACGTCTGCGCGCCGACCGGCATGATCATGAATTCCTGGAAATCGATCGGATTGTCGGCATGCACGCCGCCGTTGACGATGTTCATCATCGGCACCGGCAGGAGGCGCGCCGACGTACCGCCGACGTAGCGATAGAGCGGCAGGTTGTTGGTTTCCGCGGCCGCCTTGGCGACGGCGAGCGACACGCCGAGGATGGCATTGGCGCCGAGCCGCGCCTTGTTGGGGGTGCCGTCGAGGGTCGTCATCGTCTCGTCGATCTTGACCTGCGCCTCGGCATCCATGCCGCCGAGCGCGTCAAAAATCTCGCCGTTGACGGCATCGACCGCCTTGCGCACGCCCTTGCCGGAATAGCGCTTCTTGTCGCCGTCGCGCAGTTCGACGGCTTCGTGCGCCCCGGTCGAGGCACCTGACGGCACGGCGGCACGGCCGAACGAACCGTCTTCCAGCACCACATCGACCTCGACCGTCGGGTTGCCCCGGCTGTCCAGAATTTCCCGTCCGATAATGTCGATGATGGCGGTCATTGCAAAAATCCTCTCGCGAAATTTTGCGTTGCTTCTACAGGATCGACCGCGCCGCGCAAGCCGCCGGGACCGCAGAGGACGGCTGCACGGGTCGAGACAATCCTCTGGATCGCCGCGGAAGGTGTGCTAACACCCCGTCATGGCCACGAAACGACCCAGACATCCGGTGCCCGCGAAAGGCCTGCAACTCGGCCGGCCGACGGCGCTGCCCGCCTCTCCGCAGGCAGCCGTGCTCGACCGGGTGCCGAACCCGCATCCGCAGGACAATTACGTCGCGCGTTTTACCGCGCCGGAATTCACGACGCTCTGCCCGATAACTGGACAGCCGGATTTCGCGCATCTCGTCATCGACTATGTGCCGCGCGGCTGGCTGGTGGAGTCGAAATCGCTAAAGCTCTATCTCGGCAGTTTTCGCAATCACGGCGCATTCCATGAGGATTGCACGCTGGCCATCGGCAAGCGGCTCGCCGGACTGTTGAAGCCGAAATTTTTGCGCATCGCCGGCTACTGGTATCCGCGCGGCGGCATTCCGATCGACGTGTTCTGGCAGACCGGGCGTCTGCCGTCCGGCGTCTGGCTGCCCGACCCCGGCGTCGCGCCCTATCGCGGGCGCGGCTGAGACACGAACCGATTACACAAACATCGTCATTCCGGGATGCGCGTTCTTGCGCGCAGGCCCGGAATCCATAATCCCGGTGATGTTTATGGATTCCGGGCTCGCTCGCGAAGGGCTCGCGCCTCGGAATGACAATTTGAATGCCTCAGCGCGGCGGCAGATCGCCCTGCTCCCACGTCGCCATCGTCTCGCCCCTGAACGCTGCAAACGTGCCGGCGGTGATCGCATCGCGGGCGCGCCGCGTCAGTTCCTGATAGTAGGCGATGTTGATGGCGCTGAGCAGCATTGCGCCCAGCATTTCATTGGCCTTGATGAGATGATGCAGATAGGCGCGCGCATAACGCCGCGCCGGTTCAAAAGAACTTTCCTCATCGAGCGGCCGCGCGTCGTCGGCATGCCGCGCATTCTTCAGATTGACGGGACCGCGTCGCGTGAACGCAAGGCCGTGACGGCCGTTGCGTGTCGGCATCACGCAGTCGAACATATCGATGCCGCGGGCGATGGCCTGCAGAATATCGTCCGGCGTGCCGACGCCCATTAGATAGCGCGGCTTTTCCTGCGGCAGGGCCGGCGCGATCTCGCTGACAACCTGAAGCATCACCGCCTGCGGCTCACCGACCGCGAGGCCACCGATGGCGTAACCATCGAAACCAAGATCGACGAGTACCGCAGCGCTTTGCGCGCGCAAGCCCGGATCGTCACCACCCTGCACGATGCCGAACAGCGCATGACCCGGCGGCGCGTTGGCAAATTGCTTTTTGCAGCGCTCCGCCCAGCGCAGTGAAAGCTGCATCGCGCGCGCCATCTCGTCCTTCGACGCCGGCAGTTTTAAGCATTCGTCGAGTTGCATGACGATGTCGGCACCGAGCAGAAGCTGGATGTCGACTGCACGCTCGGGTGTGAGCGAAAACATCGCGCCGTCGAGATGCGAGCGGAAGGTGACGCCGTTCTCGTCGATCTTGCGCAACGACGACAGCGACATCACCTGGAAGCCGCCGGAATCGGTGAGGATCGGTGCCGGCCAATTCATCAGCGCATGCAGTCCGCCGAGCGCGGCGATGCGTTCAGCGCCCGGCCGCAGCATCAGGTGATAGGTGTTGGCGAGCAGGATTTCCGCGCCGGTCGCCGCGACATCCTCGGACTTCAGTCCCTTGACGGTCGCCTGGGTCCCCACAGGCATGAAGGCCGGCGTCTGCACTGTGCCATGCGGCGTCGTGAACGCGCCGCGCCGGGCTGCGCCGTCAGTGTTATGGAGAGTGAAAGAAAAATGCTCAGTCATTTACCGTCGTCATTCCGGGGCGCGAGCTCTTCGCGAGCGAGCCCGGAATCCATTTTCAAAAGTAAGGGGTTATGGATTCCGGGCCCGGCCCCGGAGGGCCGTCCCGGAATGACATAGGACGAAACAGCAGACACGCATCGCCATAGGAATAGAAGCGGTATTTCTCCGCGATCGCATGCGCGTAAGCCGCCTGCATCACGTCGAGCCCGCAAAACGCGGACACGAGCATGAACAGCGTCGAGCGCGGGAGATGGAAATTCGTCAGCATCACATCGGTTGCGCGGAAGCGATAGCCCGGCGTGATGAACAGCGCCGTCGATCCGGCATAGGCGCGCACGACGCCGTCCTCGCCTGTCGCCGTTTCCAGCAGGCGCAGCGAGGTCGAACCGCTGGCGACGATACGGCCGCCCGCGGCACGCACGCGATTGAGCGTGGCCGCTGTCTCCTCGGACACCGTGCCCCATTCGCCGTGCATCTTGTGCGCATCGGTGTCGTCGGCCTTCACCGGCAGAAACGTGCCGGCACCGACATGCAGCGTGACCTTGCAGAGAATGACGCCGCGCGCGGCCAGTCGCTCCAGCAATTCAGGCGAAAAATGCAGGCTGGCGGTCGGCGCGGCAACCGATCCGTCCTGCACGGCGAACATCGTCTGGTAGTCGCTGCGGTCCTGCGCGTCGGCCGCGCGCCGCGCCGCGATGTAAGGCGGCAGCGGCATCTCGCCGAGATCGTCCAGCGCCTGATCGAGGAAAGCGTCCGACAGCGAAAACGCCAGCGTCACTTCACCGCCCTCGCCTTTCTCCGTCACCGTGGCGTCGAGTTCGCCGAGCATGCAGACACGCCCCTCGGCGCCGAACCGCACGACGTCGCCGGGACTGAGCCTGCGCGCCGGCTTGACGAAAGCGCGCCAGCGCGACCCGTCGAGGCGCTGGTGCAGCGTCGCTTCGATCGCCGGCTTCGTATCCGGCCGGTTGATGCGCCGCCCATGCAGCCGCGCCGGGATCACCCGCGTGTCGTTGACGACGAGCGCATCGCCGGGACGCAGCAGGTTCGGCAGATCGCCGACGGTGCGATCCGCAAACGCTGCCGCCACGCCGGGCGCGACCACGAGCAGCCGCGCCGCCTCGCGCGGCGTCACGGGACGCAGCGCGATCCGCTCTGGTGGCAGGTCGAAATCAAACAGATCAGTTCGCATGGCTCATGATGACCTAGAGCGTGATCGTTTCAAGTTGAAGCAACAATCCTGCGCCGGCGAGGCCCCCTCTCCCCAATGGGGAGAGGGTTGGGGTGAGGGGCGCTCGGACCGTCGATAATGCCCCCTCACCCGCTCGCTACGCTCGCGACCTCTCCCCATCGGGGAGAGGTGACAATAAAGATCGATTCAATCAAAGGCCGTGAAGCCCTAAAGAAAATGCCCCGCTCGCGCGAGGCATTTTTATCGAAAGCTAGACTGCCCTCAGGCGGCCATGCTCGCTTTCACGATCTTGTCGGGATCCTGCACCGGCTCGCCGCGCTTGATCTTGTCGACATTGTCCATGCCCTCGGTGACCTCGCCCCACACGGTGTACTGGCCGTCGAGGAAGCTTGCGTTGTCGAAGCAGATGAAGAACTGGCTGTCGCCGGAATCCGGATTGGCCGCGCGCGCCATCGACACGGTGCCGCGCACATGCGGTTGCTTGTTGAATTCGGCCTTGAGTTTCTGGCCCGAACCGCCGGTGCCGGTGCCTTGCGGGCAGCCGGTCTGCGCCATGAAGCCGTCGATGACGCGGTGAAAGACGATGCCGTCGTAAAAGCCCTGCTTCACCAGTTCCTTGATGCGCGCGACGTGCTGGGGCGCGAGATCAGGCCGCATGGCGATCGTCACGTTGCCCTTGGTGGTTTCGAGCGTGAGCGTATCTTCGGGTTTTGCCATAGTCATTATTCCTTGCATGGATTCCTGGAAATGGATGTCTCGATCGGTTGCGACGACGCGACGAATGCCGCGATGTCATTTCACGATGGTCGCCTTCTTGACGTAGTCGAGCTTGGGAAAGGCTTTGGTCAAATAGGCGTTGCCCTGTGACTGCGTCTGCCCCTGATCGGGACCGGCTCCGCGCGGTGCGCCTTCGCCATAGCCCGCATACAGCTTGTCGACGACGTTCATGCCTGAGATGACATGACCGAACGGCGCGAAACCGGAACGGTCGAGCTGTGCGTTGTTGCCGAAATTGATGAACACCTGTGTCGTGCGCGAGTTCGGCCCCGAGGTCGCGAAGGTGATCGTGCCGCGCGTGTTGCTCTGCTTGACCGGATCGTCGGGGATGTTGGCCGCGCGCCATTTCGCCGACACGGCCGGCGAACCGTTGATCCCGAACTGCGCCATGAAGCCTGTGAGCACGCGGAAGAAGCGGACATCGTCGTAGAAGCCGTTCTTGACGAGGTTATAGAAGCGGTCCGCACCATGCGGCGCCCAATCGCGATTGACCTCAAGGACGAAGGTGCCCTTGCTGGTGTCGAAACGGGCTTTGTAGGTCGCCGGCGCCTGCTCGGTGAGCGCTGCCGGATTGGTGAGGTTAGCGGACTGCGCCTGAACCGGCCCCGCAAGACCGACGGAGATGGGCGCGAGCGCAAGCGCCAGAAGAAAGCGAAGTTTTGTCATCAATATCCTCGGAAAAAATCAGACGCCGGATTTGACGGAGGATGACTCCGCGGCCGGCCTGGTGGCGCTCTGCTTTGCGGCGAAGGCCGACTTCAGCCTTGCCGCGACGGCGGGCGGCACGAACGCGGAAACATCGCCACCCATGCTAGCGATCTGCCGGACCAATGTGGCGGTGATCGGACGGACCAGGGGGGTCGCAGGCAGAAAAACCGTCTGGATGCCGGCCGCCATGGCCTCGTTCATCCCCGCCATCTGCATTTCGTAGTCGAAGTCGGCGCCGTCACGCAGGCCCCGGATCAGAATCGTCGCCCCGGCCCGCCGGGCGGCAGAAATCACGAGATCGTCAAATGTGACCGCTTCCGCGGCGCATCCGGCCTTTTGGGCCAGCGGCGCACAAATCTCCTGGACCATGGCCAGACGGTCGGCAGCGGTGAAAAGCGGTGATTTTCCGGGATGGATACCGACTGCGATCACGAGCCGGTCAACGAGCCGCACGGCCTGGCGGACCACGTCGAGGTGGCCGTTGGTGATGGGATCGAACGACCCGGCATAAAGCGCAATCCGCGACATAATGCGGTCTAACCCGGCGGTCTGGGAACCGCAAGGCCGGGCGGACGTTGAGGCTTCGAACAGCCGCGTATCCCGAGTGCATCCCCGATTTTTTCAGCCGTCGCGCTTTTATTGGCGCAGACGAACAGTGGATTTTTGCCATGCCTTCAACCAATCGCCTGCAGCTTCTCCGCAAGGGATGCGCACGGTTCGCACGGGCATCCGGACAATTTTCGACCCCCCGCATCATGAGCATTGTGGGCTCGGTTACGCTGGCAGCCGGCAGCGCCGGGTTATTCCTTATTCTTTCGGAAGCAGGATCGACGCCGGCGATGTCGCAGGGGATGACGCAGCTCCGTTCGACGCAGTCCTTGACCGACACTGCGACACCCTCCGCGGCGCAGGCGGCCACGGCTGCGATCGGCAACACCGCCCAGGTCTCCAAAGCCCAGGTCTCCAAAATCGACTGTAAAGCGCAGCAATGGCCGTATGTCGACGAGCGATGCGCAAAGCAGAAGGGCGAGACCCCCTCGTCCAAGGGCATGCGCAAGGTCCGCATCATCGGTCAGGACGGCAAGAGCAGCCGGATCATCATGAGCGCGCGGCCCGACCTCACGCCAGCCAGGACCGCACAGGTCGCACAAAAGCACGTCGCGGCGAAATCCGACTCCGCTTCGATAACGCCGCTGGACTACAAGCCGGCCAAGGCAGAAACGGCGCAGACGGAGACTCCCGTTGCTGTGCAGACAGCGTCCAACGAGACGACGGGTTCAGCGCCTGCGGTCGACTCCGCAGTTGATTTGTCCGCTCCGCATCGTGTTGTCGACCAGGCCGCAGCGAAAGCAGAGAAAAAAGCGGAGAAAAAAGCCAAGGCAAAGCGCGTCCGCGCAGCGAAGATTGCAGCGCGCGCCGCGCATGAACGGCAGGCCGCACGCAAGCGCAACAATCTTGACGACACCGTCGCAATGGTTCGCGAGCTTCCTGATCAATCGGACAGCCGCCGCGTGACCGTGCGTTACGGCAATGACGATCGCGATGGTTTCTCGCGCTTCTATGTCGTTCCGGCCAGCAGCAGCGAGACCTGGTAACAGCAAATCATCAATCAGCAATCAAAACGCCGCGGATCATCCGCGGCGTTTTCGTTTGACGCCATTCCGGGAAAAGTAGGTTTTGTAGTCCCCGCCACCGGGTCCGGCCGAAGGCCGGCCCGATGATAAACTCCAGCGGGACCCAGCGCTCTCCTTCACGACCGCGACTTCCGCTGGTTTAACGAAGAAAGAGCTGGATGCCCGCGTTCGCGGGCATGACAGCAAGGGGATTAGCTGGACGGAACGTAGCAACAAAAACTACACGACCGGCTCCCCGCCGTCGTCGGTCAGATGCTCAACCGACACGACGCGTTCGTCGTCTGCGGTATTGAAGACAATCACGCCTTGCGTCGAGCGGCCGGCGATGCGGATGCCGTTGACCGGGCAGCGGATCAACTGGCCGGCGTTCGTCACCAGCATGATCTGATCGCTTTCCTCCACCGGGAAGGACGCGACGAGGCGTCCATTGCGCGCCGTCGAGGCCATCGCGACGATGCCTTTGCCGCCGCGTCCCGTTGTCCGGTATTCGAAGGATGACGTGCGCTTGCCAAAGCCGCGTTCCGACACGGTGAGCACGAACTGCTCCGCCGCCGACAATGCCACGTAACGCGCTTCGCCAAGCTCCATCGTGCTGGCCGCGTCACCATTATCCGGATTATCCGCACTCAACTCCTGCCCCGGCTCCTCCATCCCCTCGAGTGCCGCGTCACCATTGGCGTCGCCATTATTGCCACGCCGCACGGCGTTGGCGCGACGCAGATAGGCGCCGCGCTCGTCGGCATTGACGTCGAGATGCCGCAGGATCGTGAGCGAGATCAGCGCATCACCATCGGCAAGCGAGATGCCGCGCACGCCCATCGAATCGCGGCCCTTGAAGACACGGACATCGAGTACCGGGAAGCGGATGCACTGCCCCGCCGCGCTCGTCAGCAACACATCGTCGAGTTCGGTGCAAATCTGCACGTCGACGATCGCCTCGCCGTCGTCGAGCTTCATGGCGATCTTGCCGGAGCGGTTGACCTGCACGAAGTCCGACAGCTTGTTTCGGCGCACGGTGCCGCGCGTCGTCGCGAACATCACATCGAGCGCGCTCCACGAGGATTCGTCCTCCGGCAACGGCATGATCGTCGTGATGCGCTCGCCCTGCTCCATCGGCAGGATATTGATGAGCGCCTTGCCGCGCGCCTGCGGAGCCGCCTGCGGCAACCGCCACACCTTCTCCTTGTAAACCTGGCCGCGCGACGAGAAGAACAGCACTGGCGTATGGGTCGAGGCGACGAACAGGCGGCTGACGAAATCCTCGTCGCGTGTCTGCATGCCGGCACGGCCCTTGCCACCGCGCTTCTGCGCACGATAGGTCGAAAGCGGCACACGCTTGATGTAGCCGAGGTGCGAAACGGTGACGACCATCTCCTCGCGCTGGATGAGGTCTTCGTCCTCCATCTCGCCAAGCTGATCGACAATCACCGTGCGGCGCGGCGTGGCGAACTCGTTGCGAACCGCGAGAAGCTCGTCCTTGACGATGGTCTGAATGCGGGCGCGCGAGCGCAGGATGTCGAGATAGTCGGCAATTTCCGCCGCCAGCTTGTCGAGTTCGGCGGCGATCTCGTCACGGCCGAGCGCGGTGAGCCGCTGCAGCCGCAGGTCGAGGATGGCCTTGGCCTGTTCGGCCGTCAGGCGCGCGGTGCCTTCGCCCGACATGCGATGGCGTGGATCGTCGATCAACGCGATCAGCGATGCCGCCGTCGTCGCTGGCCATTCGCGCGCCATCAACGCCTCGCGCGCCGCGTTCGGGTCGGGCGCGGTGCGGATCAGCCGGATGACCTCATCGATATTCGCGACCGCGATCGCGAGGCCGACGAGGATGTGGGCGCGATCGCGCGCCTTGCCGAGCAGAAACTTCGTCCGCCGCGAGATGACATCCTCGCGGAACGCGATGAAGATCTGCAGCAGGTCCTTGAGCGTCATGACCAGCGGACGGCCGCCGTCCAACGCAACAACGTTCGCACCGAAGGTCGATTGCAGCGGCGTGAAGCGATAGAGCTGGTTGAGCACAACATCCGGCACGGCGTCGCGCTTGAGTTCGATGACGACGCGATAGCCGTCGCGATCGGATTCGTCGCGCAGATCGGCGATGCCCTCGATCTTCTTCTCGCGCACGAGGTCGGCGATCCGCTCGACCATCGTCGCCTTGTTCACCTGATAAGGGATTTCCGTGATGATGATCGCTTCGCGATCCTTGCGGATGGTCTCGATGGCGACCTTGCCGCGCATGACGATCGAGCCGCGGCCGAGATGATAGGCGGCGCGGATGCCCTGACGTCCGAGGATGATGCCGCCGGTCGGAAAATCCGGCCCGGGAACGATGGCGTTGAGGTCTTCGATCGTGAGGTCGGGCTTGTCGAGCAGCGCGATCGTGGCGTCGACGATCTCACCGAGATTGTGCGGCGGAATGTTCGTCGCCATGCCGACGGCGATGCCGCCTGCGCCGTTGACCAGAAGATTGGGAAAGCGCGCCGGCAGCACTTTCGGCTCGCGCTCGGAATTGTCGTAGTTCGCCTGAAAATCGACAGTGTCCTTGTCGAGGTCTTCGAGCAGCGAATTGGCGACCTTCTGCAGCCGCACTTCGGTGTAACGCATGGCCGCCGGCGGATCGCCATCGACCGAGCCGAAATTGCCCTGGCCATCGACCAGTTGCAGGCGCATCGAAAAATCCTGCGCCATGCGCACCAACGCGTCGTACACAGCCTGATCGCCGTGCGGATGATATTTACCGATGACATCGCCGACGACGCGCGCGGATTTGCGATACGGCTTGTTCCACTCGTAGCCATTCTCGTACATCGAATAGAGAATGCGCCGATGCACCGGCTTCAGCCCGTCGCGCGCATCGGGAAGCGCACGCGACACGATCACGCTCATCGCGTAATCGAGATAGGAGCGCTTCATTTCGTCCGTGATCGACACGGCGCGCACGTCTGACGGACCCTGGTCCCCCGGGTGTGGATTTTCGGTGTCTGACAAAGGCAGAGAATCCTGTGAGCGAGGGCGCTGGACGCACCCGATTCCATTGCTGCCTTATAGCCCAATTCGCAATCGGACTGCTACTAAGAAACACGGTCTTTCAGCGCCATTTTCCATCGTCTTTTCAATATCTTACAAATGCCTCCTCAGCGACCGAAACAATCCGGCCTTCTGACCGCGAAAAGCGTGTTGATGCAGGCGTGTTGACGCTACCGGAACCGGCTCTACGTTGGCCTGCATGATGATCGCATTTCTCACATCGGCGCTGGTGACGTTGATGGTCGTGGTCGATCCGCTCGGCCTCACGCCCACCTTCATCGGCATCACGCATGATCTGCCGCCGGCCGCGCGCCGCCAGGTGGCGCTGCGCGCGTCGCTGATCGCGGCCTGCGTGCTGACGGGCGCGGCGCTTGCCGGCCAATGGTTGCTGACGACGCTCGGCATCTCGCTGCCCGCCTTCCGCATCGCCGGCGGCCTGCTGCTGTTTTCAATTGCCTCGGAGATGGTGTTTGGCGTGCGCATCGAACGCCAGTCGAAAGCCGCCGAGCAGGCGATCGAGGAGCGCGTGCGCAATATCGCGGCCTTCCCGCTCGCCATTCCGCTGATGGCGGGACCGGGCGCGATCACCGCTGTCGTGCTGCTGTCCGGCCAGACAAGCGGTCAGCCGCTGCTGCTTGCGCTGCTGATCGGCGTGATCGTCGTTGTGACGGCGACCTGTCTGCTTGTCTTCATGCTGGCGCAACACATCGACCGCCCGCTCGGGATCACGGGCAACGTCGTGCTCACGCGGTTGCTGGGCGTGCTGCTGGCCGCCCTGGCCGTGCAATTCGTGATCGATGGCGTGCGCGCCGTGCTGCAGACGTGACACCTGAAAACGGAAACAGGCGGGCCGCGCGCTCAAATTTTGGGTGAGTGCATTTTCGAGCTGACCTGAATCCCGTCCATGATGTCATTCCGGGGCGCGAACTCTGTGCGAGCGAATTCGGAATCCACAACCACGGTTAGATCCATTTCGATGGGTCGTACCCGCCACCGGGTCCGGCCGAAGGCCGGCCCGATGATAAACTCCAGCGGGTACCCAGCGTTTTCTTTTTCGCGATGCACGTGGTTGGCGCGTGAAGGGCTGGATGTCCGCTTTCGCGGGCATGACAATGGAGGCGTGTGGACAACGCGCATCCCGGAATGACGGTCATGTTCCGGGCTATGGGTCAACTCAACTGGAAACGCTCAAGCGCAGCGAT
>Ga0310811_10000704_pt1 | contig 42871 bp, 19 predicted proteins | sample YCmetagenome_FD_207642 | JGI IMG/M metagenome (GOLD analysis project Ga0310811, IMG submission 207642) | Soil microbial communities from experimental microcosm in Duke University, North Carolina, United States - YC | ecosystem: Engineered > Artificial ecosystem > Soil microcosm > Unclassified ...
AGGACGACGAGAGGGAACTCGCCGCCGTCGCAGACCTGTACCGAAGCCGCGGCTGGCCGTTGCACGCGGGAGCGGCGTACGAGGAGGGCGCGGTACGTGCAGCGCGTGCCGGCGAGATCGTGCGTGCCCGCGCCGGCCTCAACCAAGCGGTGCGCCTCTACGCCGGGATCGGAGCGGAGTGGGATGTACGCCGCGCGGACGCACGATTACGCGCTCTGGGCGTGCGGCGCGGCCCGCGCACCCGAGCACGGCAGACGACCGGCTGGGGCGCATTGACCACGAGCGAACTCAGGATCGCCGGCTTTGTCGGCGAAGGCTGGTCGAACCCGGACATCGCGGCTCAACTGAACCTGTCGCTACGGACTGTGCAGACCCACGTGTCGAACATCCTCGCCAAACTGCAGCTCCACTCGCGACTCGACATCGTGCGCATGCTCGCCGAATGCTCCGCGAACGGCGAGGACGGCGGAGGCACCCAGGCGGTCGTCCTGGAAGCCGGTCGAGCAACCCCGATCCCGCTGCGCGGAGCAATCGGGACAGTTCGTCAGCAGACAGTTCGTCAGCACGCCGATCGGCATGATCGCGCCGCATAGCCGATGGCGGTCGCATCTCCGTCAGCCGTCCAGACGGCCGCCCAGCAAGTTCGCCGAGGTCTCGATGTTGTTGTCTTCGGTGACGGCGTAGTTGTGCAACATCATTCTGGTCCCCCCGGCGGAGTCCCCGAATACGGACGACGCGTTCTCCAGACCTTCCAAGACCTGCCGGCTGAGCGGATCATGGACCTTCGCGAACGCCGTGTAGTACTCGTCGCCGCCGTCGAGCCGGTAGCTGCCGATCGTCCCGCCCGTGAACTCCCTGATGGCCGAGATCCGCTGCATGAGCCCCTCGAGCAGTGGGACACCCGCGGCCAGCCGATCGGTGTCGACGAACACGGTTCTGTTGTCGGCCTTGTGAGAAAGGCCGCCGGCGTCCTGCGGGTTCGCAGTGCTCTCGGCCTTCTGGAGGATACCGTTCGCCTCCTGCGGACCCCCGATCCCCTCGGCCTTGTGATGAATACCGTTCGCCTCCTGCGGACCCCCCGTCCTCTCCGCCTTGTGATGAATACCGTTCGCCTCCTGCGGACCCCCCGTCCTCTCCGCCTTGTGATGAATACCGTTCGCCTCCTGCGGACCCCCCGTCCTCTCCGCCTTGTGATGAATACCGTTCGCCTCCTGCGGACCCCCGGTCACACGCCACCACCGCTCGGGCGTGCGTCCAGAACGTCATACGGCGTATTTCCGACCACCGCATCGCCCCGACGGCTCAACGGTCCAATCCGTGCTGTCACCTTCGGCCTCTCATCGTCGTCGTGCCTTTCCCACCGCCCACACTCGCTCCGCTCACGGCTCATCCCAGCCCCGCCGGGGCAAGCCCCACATATCAGGCTCCTGTGTCAGGAGGTCGGCGGTACTGCGCTGGCCCTTGGCGTCGTCTTCACCGTCCTGCGCTTCGACGCGCCGGGCTTCGGCGCGCTCAGCCTCGGCGGCCGCCTCCGCAGCAGCGATCGGGTCGTAATCTTGAGGCGGGCGCGCGGATCGCAGCGTGCCGCGGTATGACTGCGCGCCGTCCGCAGACCCGAGAGCCCCTCGCACCGGCCGCCAGATGCTGACACCCCCCAGGAGGGCGTCGGCCTCGTCGTCGGCCTCCGACAGACTCGCTCCCTCGCCGAGCCACGCCGCTTCCTGTTCCGAGCTCACGATGTCCGCGTAAGCCTCGTCATCCTCATCGCCGCCGTGCCTGCGCGCGGCCCAGGCGCCGAGGGTGAAGAGCGCGGCGTCCGCAGCAGCGCCGGCAACATCCCAACCGGAAAGGCCGTCCTGTCCGCCCACGCCGACGACCACGGCTTCGCCGGAACCGGCGGGCTGGTGGCCGGGGGTCTGCGCATATTCGTGTTCTCCTCCTCCGCTCCTCCCGGCCTGGACTCGAGCATCCGACTCGACCTGCGCGTTCCCGCTCTCAGCGGACACGACCTGCGAATCGACCTCTGGAGCGGCCTCGACGCCGGGCAACCCGGCGAAGGCGGGCTCAGCAAACCGGGCTGACGCGGCTCCGTCCGCGGAGCCGACCTCGCCGGTGATTGCCTCGTCGCTCTCCTGCCAGGGCAGCTCTTCCCCGGCAAGCGGGCCGGACGCGTCGCTGCGTTCCTCCTCGCGCCCTGCGCCGCCTGGCTGGCTGACGCCGCCCATCTCGGGCATGAACGGCATTTCGTCGGGCACGCCGTCCGCCGCCAAGCCGGCCACCGGCTTCGCACCGTCCGGCGAGCCGATCTCCTCGAGCGCACCCGACGCAGGCTCCGCCCACGCCTCGACTTCGTTGCCCAGCAGGCCTGACGCGTCCGAGGGCTCCCCCAGCGACGACGGCGCACCCGCACCGGAGCCGGCACCCGGCATCATCGGAAGACCTTCACCGAAGGGCAGCCCGGCTTCGTCGGTGTTCGCGAGCCGCGAAACGGCACCCGAAGGCGAACCCAGTTCGTCACTTACCAAAGGCATGGAACTCGAACTCGAGAACGGATCCGTGCCGCCCAGCAGGCCTGACGCGTCCGAGGGCTCCCCCAGCGACGACGGCGCACCCGCACCGGAGCCGGCACCCGGCATCATCGGAAGACCTTCACCGAAGGGCAGCCCGGCGTCCTCCGCCGCCGGATCCGAGGACATGAGCGACGGCGTCGTCGGCGACGTGGGGTTGAGGGCGGCGTCCATCATCGGATTCAGCGCGCCGAAGTCGGGAACGTCGCTCGTGGGCAGGTCGTCGGACAGCGGCAGCCCCGCGAGATCCGGGCTTTCGCCGACGTCGTCGGTGATCGCATTCGGGCTCAGAACCGGCTCATCGATAGGCAGGCCGCCGGCACCGAGGTTCGGCGGCACGGTGAAAAGTGTGGGTGGCGCGCCCAGGTTCGCGAGAGCATTGACCCCCGGGCCGCCAGCATTGAGGTTGGGCACGGAGCCGGCGTTGGGGACGGCACCCAGGCTGGGGACGGAGGTACCCAGGTTGGGGACGGCACCGAGGTTGGGGCCGGAGGCACCCAGGTTGGGGACGGCACCGAGGTTGGGGCCGGAGGCACCCAGGTTGGGGACGGTGTTGAGATTCGGCCCGGTCGCGAAGTCCGCTGGTGGCAGATTGCCCGTGCCGGGAGAATTGATGTTCGGAGTGTCCACGTTCGGAACGTTCGCGTTCGGAACGTCGACATTCGGCACGTCCGCATTCGGAACGTTCGCATTCGGAACGTTCGGGAGATTGCTGTTGGGAGTGGGGTTGATGACCTGCGGCTGGACGGCGCTGTTATAGACGTTGCTCTGGTAGTTGCTCACCAGCGCGGACATGACCTGCATCATGTCGGCGGTCATCAGGGGGGGAATCGACGGGATCTCATGTACCTGGACGAGCCCGTTCTTCGTGTCCGCACCCTGCGCCGACGCCAATTGCGCATAGTAGTCGTCGATGTAGGCGACCTCCTGCTGCGCCCACTCCAACATGTTCGCGTTATTGATCAGCTCGTCCGGGAGCGAGTTGCCCGCGGCGTCCTGCAGTACGGCGATGTTGGCCTGGATGTCGCCCACGAAGTTCTTGATCATCACGACAAAGGCGTCGGCGGCATCGCCCTTCCACGGCGAGTCATCCTGACCGGCGAGGAGATTGGCCTGGTGGACGAGGTCGTCGGCGACCGCCTGCAGTGTCGTCTGGACGGTGTAGAACGTGTCGGCGGCATCGCGAAGTGTAGTCGGATCGGATACGCCGAGCGCGGTCTGCGCCTCGGCACTCGTCGTCATCTCGGCTCCGCCGAGGATCGCCGCCTCGATCTGATGCCAGTCCCAGCTCTTCCAGTCGTCCGGCGAGTCGGTGGAGGAGACATCGGGGTTGCCGAAGATCGAGCTCCCTGAGCCGTTGCTGAACTGGTCCGTGTTATCGGACAACCCTGCCTCCTCCGTCCCGTCGTCCTGTGTCCGCCACGCAGCGCCCGAGCGCAGAGATCCTCAAGCAGACGGACATGCGTGTCCGGTCCGAACATCCGCGGACAGACGATCCGTCATCCGGATCCGTTGCTGGAGCCGCCTCCGCCTTGGCCGTCGGAGCCCAGGTGACCGAACGACGAAGAAGCGTTGCCGAAGCTGTTCGCCATGTCGTTCTCGAGATTGGCGGCCGTCGCCGAGTTGAGGTCCTCGGTCGTCCCGTACTTCTTGACCAGTTCCTGGACCCCGCTGCCGATACCCGCGAGGCCGCCGAGCAGGTCCTCGATCACGGTGACGAACTGATTTTTGAGCCCGGAGGTCGGACCGGTTCCATTGACGTAGCTTCGGATGTAGTCGGCCCAGTAGAAGGACCCGGGCTCCACCTGGACCGCTTCGAGCTTGGGCTTGAGATCCTGCAGAGGTCCGGGCAGATCGTTGCTCACCCAGGAGCCGAACGCCGCAAGGGACGCGGTGTCCACGGTGGTGTTGCCGTTGAGGTTCGGCTCCGCGGTGTTCGGAGGCGCGAACGTATTCGTGTTGACGTTCGGAATACTGTTGACGTTCACATTGGGTGCATTGAAGCGCGTGTTCGCACCAAAAAACCAGTTCGGCCCCCACGTCCCGTCAGAATCCGACAAGGCCGCCACCGGAAGTGCTGTTCATGAAGGTCGTCGCCAGGCTGGTCGACGTGTCGTTCGTGTTCACGTAGATGTTCGTGTTCTGACTCATCGTCTCCAGCATGCCGACGAGAGCACTGTTGATCTTGTTGAAGTCGTTCATGTAGTTCTCCAGCGCCTGGCCGAACGCGGTCTGGGCTTCGCCGGACCAGTTCGAGGCCAGAGTCGCCTGCTGCTCACCGAGCATCTGGACCGCACTGTTGAGCTCGCCGTAAATCTCCTGCATGACCTGCTGGGCCTGGGCCATGCCGGTCACGTCTGTGGAGATGAAGCCGTTTCCGGAACCGCTCATGACGAAACCTCCTCACCTGATCGTCAGCGGACGAAATCGGGTCTGTGTACCTTCACGCTCATCCTCTCCGGGAACCGGCCGGCGCCGCCGGATGAGAGCTCTTCACTGCCCTTGCCGACACCCTTCGCTGCCCCAACGACCGCATCGGGACGACGGCGTGAGCAGGCCGTGGTCACGGTGCCGCCGGTCACCGGTGCACCAGCGCGGCGGGGCGCGCACCGCCGCCTGCCGCGGGCACCGACGCCGCTGCCGAACCGGTGGCGAAGCGCTCGACGTCCGCCGAGTCGATCACCGGTGACCGGGCGCCGGCCGCAAGGCGACGAGCCAAGCCGTACGCGTCCCGCGCGGCCAGATTTCGCGAAGCCGACGCACAGCACGCCTCGAGTGCCTTCAACGTCGTGTCCCCGACCTTGAACCCGCGCTCGACCAGGTACCGACTCGCCAGCATCGCCGCACGCACGGCGTCGTATTCGGGAAAGACCACCGAGTCGGCGAAGCATCCCGCCACCTCCGGACGCTCCCGCAGGATCTGCGCCACCCGCCGCGACTCGCCGGCCATGACGAGCACCGTCGCCGGGTGTGCCGCCACCTGCGCGCGCAGAGCCCCGAGTACGGCGGCCCGCTGCTCGAGCGTGCGTCCGAAGAAATCCTCATCCATACGCAGCAGGAGAACTCCCCCCGCGCCCTGCTCGAACACATGGGCGGCAAACACCTGCGGCTGCCCCTCGAGGACCGGGAAATCGGCCAGCCTCTGCCTGCTCAGGATCCCGGAGGCGATCAGACCATCCTCGGCGAGACACTGCGTATAGATCTCGGCGACGGCGGTGCGCCCCACGCCCTCGCGACCCTCGAACACAAGGTTCGCAAGGCCCGCGGTCGACTGCTGCTCGCGCTTGAGCCGGGTCAAGCCGGACAGCCGCACCCGGAGCGCATCGCGCACCGGGTCGAGGCCGATCAACGACGCCAGCCGTCGCGCGCCGGCAGGGGCCGGGCGGCTGCGCGCGCCCTCGGAGGCAACGCCGGCCGGCACACCCACCTCTTCGACCACCACGTCCTCGGGATCGAGCCGACTGAGCTCTTCGTCGCCGGCGTCCGCATCCTCGGCCAGACGCGAGGCCTGGTTGTTCACCATGGCCTCGAACACCTTGCGCGCCACCCGGCCGTTGCCGAAGGTCGGTCCCTTGGGCACCTGTTCGAAGTAGTCGGTCAGAGCGCCGACGGTCGCCTCGGCCAGGTCGTACTGGTGAGCCGCGCACATCCCGCGCACGATGGTGACGAGCTCGTCCACGCTGTAGTTCGGAAACTCGATGGTGCGCGAGAACCGCGAGGCCATGCCGGGGTTGGAGGACAGGAACTGCTCCATGTGCTCGGAGTAGCCCGCCGCGATCACCACCAGCTCGTTGCGGTGGTCCTCCATCAGCTTCATGAGCGTCTCGACGGCCTCGCGGCCGAAGTCGGGACCGTTGCCCTTCGACTGATTCGTCAGCGTGTAGGCCTCGTCGATGAACAGCACCCCGCCGAGCGCCTTGTTGACCACCTCCGTGGTCTTGATCGCAGTGCCCCCGACGATCTGTGCGACCATGTCGGCCCTGGCGACCTCGACCATGTGCCCGCGCGGCAGAACTCCCAGCTCGGCCAGAACGGCGCCGTAGATCCGGGCGACGGTCGTCTTTCCGGTCCCGGGCGGGCCCGCGAAGACCAGATGACGGCTCATCGGCGGCATGGGCAGACCCATCTGCTCGCGCCGTTGCGCCATCTGGATGAGGTTGATCAGACCCCTGACCTCTGCCTTGACGCTGGCCAAGCCGACGAGGTTCTCAAGCTCCGCGATGGGCCCGGTGCCGTTGTGCACGGAGTGCTGCTGCCAGCGCTCGCGGGGTGCCTCCTCCTCGGTCACAGCGGCCTGATCCCCGGCCACGGCAGCCCGATCCTCGCGAGCGCCCTCGTGATCCTGGCGAGCGAGATCGGTTTCGTCGTCGCGGATCTCGCAATCGCGAAGCTCTACGCCACCGTCGGAGGCGTCGTCCAGGGCGCGGCCGCCGCTGCCGGCGACCCGACAGCCGACAAGCCGGGCGCGGGCGCCCGCCTGGACACTCACGCCGTGCCGGCGCGAGCCCTGTACCCGCCCGCCGGCCATGGAGAGCGAGCCGGCCGTCAGAACACTCACTCCGTGCTCAGGCGCATCGGAGACCTGCAGGTTGCGGGCGGTGAGCTCGGCCTGCCCGCCGACCAGGGCACCGCAGCGCTCGAGCGAGCTGGATTCGAGCGTCGCGACGGTCCCCGTGTCGAGAAGCAGTCCGGTACCCTCGACGGCCCTGAGGAACGCCCTCTCGACCACGGCCTTGCTGGCCTCGCGCAGCTCGATCGCCGCGCCGCGTCCCGCGCCGACGCTGCCGCCGTGCATGGCCAGAGAGGACCAGCCGTAGGCGCCGATGCCGGCGCCCGGCCCGTCCACGGTCACCTCCTCGAGCAGCACCTGCGACTCCGCCATCACTCGAACGGCGATCTGCTCGCTTCCACGCACCGTCGATCGGGCGATCGAGGGCGCGCCACCGCCGTCCACCACGACGCCGGAAGAACACCCGTCCACCAAACAGCCCTCGAACACCGGGCGGGAGCCGCCGGTGACGTAGACGCCGACCTGAGCCGCCCCCGTCACGGTGCAGCCGAACAGCCGCGGCGCGGACCCTGCGGTGATGTGCACTCCCTGTGCTCCAGCTCCGGTGAAAGTGCTGCCGGACACCTCGATCTCGCCGCTGGCGGTGAAGTACGCGTCGACCCCGGAACTGCCGGAGACCTCGACTCTCGAGACGACCGCGCCGGCCTTCTGCTCCACGGCGATGCCCGGCCTCGCACAGCGACTGAACGTGCAGTCGCGCACCTCGGCGAATGCGTTGCCGTTGACGCACAGGCCGTTGCCGCCAGGGCCTTCCACGGAAGAGCCGCGCACCAGCAGCCGTCCCGCATCCGCCACCACGATGGCCGAGGAAGCGGTGCGGACGACAGTGGAGTCCTCTATGACGTTGTCGCCCGGCGACGTGACCACTATCCCGGCGCCCGCGTCGTTCTCGACGCGACAGTCGCGCACCGCCAGTTTCCCGCGGGTGTGCGCGAATATCGCCGCCCAAGCGGAACCGGTCACCTCGCAGCCGTCCAGCGCCAACTCACCGCGCTGCACCTGGATGACAGGAGCCTGCTGATCGGATCCGCTCACCGTGAGCCCGGTCAGCTGCACCCCCTCCGCGGCCACCGCCACCGTGATGCCGCTCGCGCTGTGGATTTCGACGCCGCCCCCGTCCCGCACGGCCGCGAGCGTCACCACGCGGTCGATGACCAGACTCTCCTCATAGCGTCCGGCGGCGATGGTGACCACCGCGCCGTCGGTCGCGGCGCGCAGCGCCTCGCCGATCGTCCGGTAGCCGCTGCTCGCGCCGCCACCGACAGAGAGCACCTGCCGAGTCATAACGTCTCTCGCCCTTCCTCTCCGGCCGAACGGGCCCGGTCCTCATGACGCCGCCTGTACCGCCGCACCGACGTCGAGGACGGGCCCGTTGGACACCAGCCCGAGTACGGAGGTGGGCATCTCAATCCTGCCGACCGACGCGAATCCCAGGGCGCCGAGCGCATCAGTGCTGTCGATCCGGTAGCGTTCGCCGGTGTCCGCGATCAGATAGACGATCGGATCGTTCGTGTCAGCCCCCTGACCAGGTGGCTCCACCAGCATCCCGGACCCGGCGGGAACGACGACCGGGGGGTCCGCGGCCACAACCGAAGCCCTTTCCGTCTCCACGATCGACTTCGCCGCGGATCCGGGCGTGCTCTGGCTCACGCACAGCGAGGCGTCGCCGGCGCTGAAGACGGGCCCGGACAGGAAATCCGGCAGCGCGGCGAGCAGCGAGCGGTTTCCGGAGACGTGGGCGGCGGCCACCTCCGCCGTGGTGACCTGCCGCACCGACACGCCGCCGCCCAGTTCGAAGAGCGCGGCCTCGGTCCGGGTGATCGGGGCGAGACCGTCGGACAGCAGGAGGTAGTCCTCCTCGACGCCGTCCGCGGTGGTGGAGTACACAGTGCCGACGGGGCTCTGGCGACCGGCCACCACCGGGCCGGCACCGCCCAGCCCCGGCACGTTCGGCGGCTCGACGGCCTTGCCGGTGGGCAGCGCGGCGAGCCATGCCGGGTCGACCGGGTTCGGCTGCTGGTCACCGAGTCCCAGCGCGGCCAGCACGGCCTGCTGGGGTACGGGATATTTCACCGAGTCCCACACGACGAAGTCGGCCGCGGCGGACTGCGCGGTGGAGGTGACGAACACGCGCTCGTTCTCGGGGCCGGGCGCGGCATGCCCGGCCGGGGCCAGGTCGAGTACCACGCCGCCGTCCCGCCGCGCGCACAGGGCCCAGGAACCGGGCAGAAGCGACGAGGAGGTCGGCACGCTGTCCGGAGCGCCGGGGATCCCGATCGTGTCGCCGACCGGGACCCCGGCCAGTTGCGCGCGGGAGACGAACTGGACCGATGAGTTCTGCCCGGCGGCGAGCAGCGCCGAGCTGTAGTTGGCCGTCGGGTGCAATTCGCCGTCGAGGAGCAGGTAGCGGGTGCCGGTCTCCTTCTCCACGATGATCGCGCCGGGCTGCCGCCAGGCGGTGCTCGGCGTCGGCGCGATCAGCCCGTACACCAAGGCGGCCACGCACCCGAGCACCGCGAACACGATTCCGATCGAGACGCCGAGGCCGGAGCGGCGCAACGGGGTGTCGCCCGCGCCGGGGCGCCCGGTCACCACGGCACGCACGAGCCGTTCGGTGGCGAACTGATACGCCTGAAGATGGTCCCGCCGGCTCTGCACGTCGCCGTCCTTCCGTTTCGCTAGTGGATCTGTGCGCGGATGTGCGTGTAGAGATGGAAGAGTTCGAGAAGCAGCGGAATCAGCGCCGCCGCGCTCCACGTCTCAAGCAGATCCGCGAGGTGCCCCCAGACCGGCAGCGTGCGGCGTCCGGGCATCAGCCGGGACGCCACGTACAGGCCGATTGTCACCAGCAGCAGGCCCAGCAGCACCAGTTCACGGGTGACGGATCCGGCACCGCCGCTGCGCGCGACGGCGACCGAGGAGAGGCCGAGCAGGCCGGCCAGCGCGAGCGGGGCTCGCTGCCAGGCCGAGGTGACCGCAGCGGAACGCAACAGCACGGCGACGCTCAGGACGCTCGCGAGAGTCCAGCCGATCCAGCCGGCCTGCCGGACCAGCAGCACACAGGCCGCCGCGGTGAGCAGCGCCGTCGTGATGAACAGGATATTGAGGTACGCGACGGCGCGGGTGCTGCGCTCGGCGACCCGGGCATGCAGCTCGGGATCGATGTCCTGCTGAAGCTCCACGGCCGTACGGGGCAGCAGCGGCACGCGCAGCCGAGCCAGGCGCAGCACGGCGCGCACCGCGCGCCCGCCCGCGGCGAACAGCACCACGGCGAGCACCGCGGCACTCTGTGCGGGCGTCCAGCCGAAGCTGAAGTCGAGCGCGGCGACGATCGTCGCGGCCGCGGCCCATGCCGCGGTCGTGCCGAACACGGTCGCGGGCAATCGGCCGAGCGCTGCTGTCACGGCCGCGGGCACCAGTGCGCACACCCCGAGCAGGAGCACGGACCGGCGGTCCACTGTCAGCAGCCCGGTCTTGGTGTCGGCCGCCACGAGGCCGGTGAAAGCACCCGCCGCGACGGCGCCGAACCCGCTTACCAGAGCCGCGACGCGGTCGTCGGCGAAACGTCCGGCCAGCACCGCCCATACGGTCAGGCCCACCGTCACCGCCGCGCACCACACCGTCTCGAACGGATGGGCGCGTGCGCCCGCCGAGACGGCGCACAGTGTGCCGGCGGCCAGCAATGCGGCGGCCAGCAGCAGGTACCGGCTGAACTCGGGCCGCCACTGATCGGCGCGGGCGCCGACGATCTCCGCCACCCCGACGCTCACGTCGTCGAACTCCGCCTCGGGCAACGGCGCCGACACCGGGTTGACGAACAGGACGGCTCCGTCGCCGAGCCCGAGGCTCTCGGGGGTTGCTCCGGGGTCGAGCGCGGGGCCGCCGAGACGCTGGATCACCCAGGCGCCCGGCTCGGTGCCGAGGCGTGTCTCGTCGAACACGAGCGGCAGCAGTTCACCGATCGAAGAGCCGACGGGCAGGGCTACATCGCATCGGCGGTCAGGGGTGTGCACCGTCAGGCGGCACATCTCCGTTCCGGCTGCGGCCAGTCGCAACGGCGCGGTCCTGGTACTCATCGGGTCGCCTTCCGCGTCGTCGAGGCCGAAGGAGCCTCCGACCGTCGATCATCGAGTTCGGGGATGCCAAGCTGGATCAGTCCGGTGCCGCGACGCGTGACCAACTGGGCGCGGCCCGGCGGCAGCGTGCGGGGGCGTGCGTCGCCGAGGAACTTGCCCTCCTCCTTCGGGTAGGAGAGCAGCAGGCCCGGAGCGCCGAGTTCCCACAGGCGCCGCAGGACCGGATCCATCATCGACCGGACCGCTCCGGACGTGCTGCGCGCCAGAATCACGTGCATACCGATGTGCACGCTGCCGGCGAGAAGGCGCACCAGCGGCACCAGCGGCCCGCCCGCGCCGTTGCCACTGACCAGCAGGTCGTAGTCGTCCACGATCAAGAACAGCTCCGGACCGGTCCACCAGTCGCGTTGCTCGAGCCGTTCCGGGCTGAGCTCGGCTCCGGGCAGCCGCGCGGTCATCGAGACGGCCGCGCTGTTGGCCAGGCCGGCCAGCGCCTCCGTGTCGACGGCATAGCCGACCCGGTAGGGCTCGGGCACCGATTCGATCAGGCCGCGACCGGGGTCGGCGAGCAGGATGCGCGCCTCGGCGGGACTGTAGCGGGCGGTCACCGCGTCGATCACGAGCCGCAGGGCCGCGGTCTTGCCGGTGTCGGCGTCGCCGAAGACCATCAGGTGCGGCAGCGCGGCGAAATCGTGCCACACCGGCTCGAGCCGCTTCTCGTCCAGGCCGAGGCACATGCGCAGCGAGCCCTCGGGCTTCGGCAGCGACGAGGCAGGCAGGCGGGTGGGCAGCATGCGTACCTCGGGCACCGAAGGTCCCGACCAGAACGCGTCGATCTCAGCGGCGGCCGCCTTCGTGGCGGCGGTCAGGTCGTCGGTCGAGCCGCTGCCGTCGAGCCGGGGCAGCGCCACGAGGAAATGGTGCGAGCCGCGCGTGATACCGCGGCCCGGCTGATGTGGCACGGTCTTGGCCGCGGCGTTCTTGACCTCTGACTCCATCGCGTCTCCGAGCCTCAGCTCGAACTTGGTGCCCATCAGATCGCGAGTGCGCGAACGGATCTCGGACCACCGCACGGCGCTGACCACCAGGTGCACACCGAACGACAGGCCGCGCGCGGCGATCTCGACGATGCGGGGCTCGAGCTCCTCGAAGTCCTGGCGCATCACACCCCAGCCGTCGACGACGAGGAACACCTCGCCGTAGGGGTCGACGAACTCGCCGCGGTCGTGGGCCGCTCGGTAGGCGGCCATCGACTCGATTCCGTGCTCGGTGAAGCGCCGCTCCCGCTGCTCGATCAGTTGCGCGATCTCCTCGACCGTGCGCAGAACCCGGTCGCGCTCCAGGCGGGTCGCGACCGATCCGACGTGCGGCAGGCCGGAGACGGACGCGAGGCCGCCGCCGCCGAAGTCGAGGCAGTAGATCTGCACCTCGAGGGGAGAATGGGTCAGCGCGAGCGCCAGCATCAGGGTACGAAGCAGCGTCGACTTGCCGGTCTGCGGCGCGCCGGCCACGGCCACATGCCCTTCGGCGCCGCGCAGGTCGGCCATGAGCAGTTCGCGGGACTGCTCGAAGGGCCGGTCGACGACGCCGAGGGGGATCACGAGCGAGCCGAGACCCGGGAAGTCCACGGCGAGCAGGCCGCGTTCCGGGTGCGGCACGATGCCGGGCAGGAGCTGGTCCAGGCTCGGCGCCTCGTTCAGCGGAGGCAGCCATACCTGCCGAGCCGGCGGTCCGGCCCCGACAAGCCGATCTATCAGCACCTCGAGCAGGCTCTCGCCGTCTTTCTCGGAGCTCGGCCCGCCGCTGCCGTCGGATCCATGGACCGCGGCCCTCTCCTCGGGCTCGTCCCGCACGGCCACGGGGTCCTGCGTCGTCGGGAGCCGCTGGCGCAGGCTGAACGGAACCGCCTCGCTGACATCGGCGACGATCTCGCCGCCACGTGCCTCGTCGGGAACGGCGCAGGGACCGGAGACGAAGGCGGCCTTGAACCGCACCAGATTGGTCGTATCGACCTTCAGGAAGCCGTTACCGGGAGACGCGGGCAACTCGTAAGCACTGGAGACACCGATGACGCTGCGCGACTCCATCGAGGAGAAGGTCCGCAGGGCCATGCGATACGACAGGTGGCCTTCGACTTTGTGGATGCGGCCCTCGTCGAGCCTCTGGGAGGCGAGCAGCAGATGGACGCCCAGGCTGCGCCCGACGCGGCCGATGGTGACGAACAGTTCGATGAACTCCGGCTTGCTGGCCAGCAGTTCCGAGAACTCGTCCACCACGACCAGCAGCGTGGGCAGCGGACTCAGCGGCGCGCCCGCCGCCCGGGCCTTCTCGTATTCGAACAAGGAGGCGCGACCGGACTCGCGCAGCAACTCCTGACGCCGGATCACCTCGCCGTTGATCGCGTCTCGCATCCGGTCGACCAGAGCCAACTCGCCGGCCAGGTTCGTGATCACCGCCGAGGTGTGCGGGAGCCGGTCCATGTTCAGGAAGGTCGCGCCGCCCTTGAAGTCCACCAGCACGAAATTGAGGATCTCCGAGGAGTGCGTGGCCGCCAGGCCGATGATCAGAGTGCGCAGCAGTTCGCTCTTTCCGGAGCCGGTGGCCCCGATGAGCAGGCCGTGCGGCCCCATACCGCCCTGCGCGGACTCCTTGAGGTCGAGTTCGACGATCTCGCCGTTCTCCGTCACGCCGATGGGAACCTGCAGGCGGGCGCTCTGGGCGACGCGCGGGCGCCACTTGGCGGCTACGTCGAAGGTGTGCGGGTTGCGGATGCCGAGCAGAGTCGTCAGCTCGAAGTCGCTCTCCAGCGGCTTGTCGGCCAGATCGACGCTGCCGCCGGTGCTCTTCGGCGAGAGCGACCTCGCCAGGCTCTCCGCTCCCCCACGGCTGAAACCGTCGCCGCGCGCCGAGGTCTCCACGTCGCCGACCGGGTAGCGCACCCGGCCCTCGTCGGAGACGAGGCGCAGAACCTTGGGACCGCCGGGCATGACGCCGGTCGCGTCGAGCAGAACGGCGTTGCGCAGCCCGGCGCCGAGCAGCCGGGAGGACATCGGCATCCGGGTGCGATGGGCGACCACCGCGACGAAGGGCTCGCTCGGCCCCGGCACGGCCGCCGGGTCGTGCTCGGCGCGCTGCTCGAACTCGGGGCCGAGCAGAGCGGTGAGCGAATCATGATCGGTGGCGACGAGACGAAGGGGCCCGGCGGCGTCCTCCAGCCGCGGATGCGCCGTGTGCGGCAGCCACTTGAGCCAGTCCCACTCCTCGAGCCCCTCCTCGTCGGTGAGCAACGCGATGCGCAGTTCGTCCGGCGAGTGGAAGGTGACCAACTGCCCGATCATCGCGCGGAGCAGGCCGAGGCCGGCCTCCGGCTCGCCGGTGAACTCGACGCTGGTGAAATTGCGCAGGCCCACCGTCACGGGAACGCCGGACACCGTCTGATGGGCGTGCACGAAGCGCCGCAGCGCCACCGCGCACAGCGGCTCGAGGTCCTCGACCGGCTTGGTCTGCGGCGGAACGACCTCGAGCGCGGCCCGGCGCCGACCGAGACCGATGCGGACTCGGGCGAAGTCCTCGTGCGTCGGACGCCTCTCCCACAGCCGCGGACCGGCCGCCACCGACCACAGGGCGAGCGGCTCCGGATTGTCCCAGCCGACCGCTGACCTCTGCTGCTGCGCGGCATCCTCCACCAGCGAGCGCTGCTGCGCGAGGTAGCGCAGGTAGTCGCGCCGCTCGGCCCGCATCCGCCGCTTCCGGTCCCCCCCGTTGCGATTGAGCTGGCCGGCGCCCATCGCGACCATGGAGGCACCCATCACCCCCGACATCATGTAAGTCGTCGAGGATCCGTTGGCCACCGAGAACATCAGGGCCGTGCTTCCCACGCCCAGGGCCATCGGCAGCATGCCCACCATGGACCCGAGATCCGCGACGGCCGGCTCGCCGAGCACCGGCGGCTCGGCCATCTCGACCCGCCCCTCAGGCAGTGGCGGTCCGGGAATCCTCGGCGCCCGCTTGACCGTCTCGGTATTCATGAGTCGACTCGCTCTCCTGCCGGCAGCCTTCAACGGGCCGCTTGCCTGCTCAAGGCTACGTACGCGGCCCACGACCCCATCGCGCCGCCGCGGTCCTCTGCCCCATCGGACACGTGCGGCTGCCCCTACCGCGTGTGGCGGCTCACAGCACGCCGTTACGCACGGCGAACGCCACCGCGTGGGCCCGGTTCTTCAATTTCAGACGGGTGAGGACGCCGTGAATGATGTTCTTGACCGTCCGCTCCGAGTAGTTCAGGCGGCCGGCGATCTCGAGGGTGCTCAGGCCATCGGCGAGCAGCCTGAGCACGTCCACCTCCCGGGTCTCGAGGCCGACGGCGGTCAGGCCGTTCGGCTGGAGCACTTCATGGTGGATGGTGCGCAGCTGCGAAGCCAGCCAGCCGACGGCGAGGCCCGGCATCTCCGGCCGCCCCCCGTGCACTTCCACGATCGCGTTCAGGATGCGGTCGAAGTCCGACTCGTGCCGCGGGATGAAACTGACCAGTCCGCAGGTGACCGCGCGCAGGACGTGATGTTCGCGCACGCCGTCGCCGACGAGGACGAAGCGCACGTCCTCGCGCGACGACTCGGCACCCACCTTCTCCATGAGCCACAGCGTGTCCTCGGTGATCCGGTCCACGACGACGAGCACGACCTCGGACTCGTGCTGCCGCTCGGCGCCCAGCACGCGCACCTCCGGGCGGTCGCGCAGGTGCGCGACGACACCCTGGCCGGTGAGCGGGTCGCCGGCCACCACCGCGATCGGGATCGGGCGGGCGGGTGGTGCGCCGCCGCCGCGCACGAGGGTACGGCCGGAGGCGGCGGCCGGCTGCACGGCCGGAGAGCCGGCCCGGGGCGCGGGAACGGTGGACGACGAGATCCGCGCGGTGGCCGGCGACGCGGGGGCACGGACATCTGTCGGCGCGACGGTACGAGCGCGGGCAGCGCCCGCCGGGAACGCGTCTCGGGATGCGGCGGGAGTCGCCAGGCGGGTGCTACGCGTGGAGGACAAGGTCATCCGCTCCTTACGCGGCCTACGCTCTCGACTTACCCGATACACGTTCCCGGCTGCAGGCCGCAAACCGCCGAGGCTCGTTCGGACCATCTTGTGTGCTTGGTTGGATCAAGACATCACCGAGCATGCGTAGGCTTTACACCGACCTGGCGAGCCGATGGCCCACCGCCGTGAGCACCGGTCACGGCCCGCCCGGCCCATCCGGTCCGAATTCGCCGAGCCGACCCGTGTGCGCGTTCCGCGCGACGGCGCGTACGATCTCGATCCGGGAATCCAACTGCAGCTTGCCGAGCACGCTCGACACGTGAGTCTCCACGGTGTGCCGCGACAGCATGAGCTCGGCCGCTATGCCGGGATTCGACCACCCTTTGCCGACGAGCAACGCGACGCGCCGCTCGCTCGCGGTGAGCGCACCCCAGCCGACCGTCTCGCGCCGGTGGGCGCTGTGGGATCCGCGCCGCACGCCGTGCGCACGCAGGCTCGCGTCCGCGCGCCGGATGTCCCACTGCGCGCCGATCGCCGCGTACAACCGCACGGCGGCGGCCAGTGCCGTCCGCGCGCGCTTCGGCTCGGGCGGGCGGGTCTCGCCGCCCACGGCCAGCCTCACCGCGGCGACCTCGAAGGCCGCGGCCGCGTCGAACGGCCACGACGCGGCGGCCATCGTCTCGGCGGCGGCGAGCAGCGCCTCCGGGTCGTCGTCCACCTGTCCGCGGCAGAAGTGCGCAAGGGTGATGCGGCGCGGGCTCGCCGCGACGCGCGCCCTACGCTCGAACCGCTCCGTCACGGTCGATGCCAGCTCCGCGTCTTTCTCCGAAAGCGCGAGACGCACCAGCATCGGCACCTGTTCGTCGCGCAACGACCAATCGCCGCGGTCCGGTCCGACCAGATCGGCCAGCAGAGTCAGTGCACGGCCGGGTTCCCCATTCGCATCGGCGGCGTCCGCCCGCGCCGCGGCGAGCGGACCGTGCGGCACGTCGGCCTCCGCGATGCCGGCAGCAGCCTGCTCCAAGGCCGCCAGCGCCCGCGCGCCGAGTTCCCGTTCACCCCGGTGCAGGTGGATGCGGGCCCTGAGGCTGAACGCCCGGACCTGTTCCCGCAGCGGAAGGTCTTCCGATTTGACCTCGTCGAGGAGGTCCAGTGCCTCGTCCCAGTCACCGCCGAGATGGGCGACGCGTGCGACCCGGAGCAACACCACTCTGGAACGCGACGTGCTCGACAGCTCGCTCAGCCCCCGCAGCAGTTTCAGCTGGGCGCGATACTCCGCACGTTCGCCCCGTTCCTGAAGCCACATCATCCGGTTCGTGGCCAGCACGAAGCACAGGTCCGCCGATTCGGTATCCTCGCCGAGCGCGACGAGCGCTCTGCGGTTGTGGTCTATCGCCTCGGCTAGAGGCGCGGACAGGGACGCGGCGTGGTGCGCCAGGGCGACGGTCAGCGCGTCGCCCGACTCGTGGGCCTCGGCCAGCGCCGCGTGCGCCGTCTCTCGCGCGTGGCCCTGCGCACCGAGTTGCGCGGACGCCAGCGAGGCCAGGGAACCAAGGCGCGCCCGCCACAGCGGCGGGAGCTGATCGTGCCGCAGCGCCTCGCGGGCCAGGCCGAACACCTGCCGCCAACGTCCTATTCGTAACATGGCGCGTAGCGCGAGCTCGGTCATGCGCACGGCGAGTTCTCGGTCATCGGTGTCCCGGGCCAGGCCCTGAGCGACCTCGATGACCTCCTCGTCTCGCTCGGCCAGATAAAGCACACGGGCGAGGCGCATCGCCAGATCTCGACGCCGCCGGCCGGCCGCGGCGATCGGTTCCACCGCCGCGTCCGCGATGCCCAACGCCCGCCGCAGCAACGGTACGGCGGCCGAGGGGTCTGTCTCGAATACATGTTGCGGGGCACGAGCCAGCCAGTTCACCGCCCAGGCGTCGAGTTCCGGCTCGGCGGCGCACAGGTGATGCACCACCACGTCCGGGGACAGACCGAGCTCTGCGAGCGTGCGGGCGATGTGACCGTGCAGGCCGCGCCGCAGGGTGAGGGGAATCTGTGACGCGAGCACCTGCCGGACGAGCTCGTTGCGGAACGCCGGGCGCCCATGGCCGCGTACCGCCCCCGCGTGCTTCGCCTCTTTCAGCGCCCGGGCGACGCTCTCCGGCGCGGCCACCGCGACCGCGGCCAGCTGCGCCGGATCGAGACTCGTGCCGAGCAGCGCGGCCACGCGCATGATGCCCATGGACTCACCCGACAGCGACGCGAGGCCTCGGCCGACCAGGTCGGCGAGCAAGTCGGGCATGGCTCCCGCAGAGCCGGTGAACTCGACGGTCGGCGACGACGGCATCGCCGAGCCCTGATGGGTCGGGGACAACAGGCCGTCGGCGACGAACGCGTCAACCATCGATTTGATGTACAGGGGATTTCCCCCGGCTCGCGCCAGCTCCGTGCGCAGCCTGTCTCCCGGCTCGCCTCCGGCCACCCGGCCGGCCAGTCGCGCCGCCTCCTCCTCCGTGAGCGGCGGAAGATCGAGCACCGCCCGCAGGGGACCGGAGCCGGTCGCGGACTCGGGTTCCGCGACACACCTCCGCAGAGGCTCGACGGCGGCGTGCCCGAGGCCCGGCCGCGCGGTGCCCACGAGCAGCAACGGAATCTGACCGGTGGCCCGGGCGAGACGGTCCCACACCTGCAGGCTCCGCCCGTCGGACCACTGCAGATCCTCGGCGACCAGCAACACCGGGCCCCGCGCGCAGAGACGACGGACGCGTGCGACCATCCGCTTCTGCACGGCCGGCAGTCGATCCGAGAGCCGTTCCCCTGGCGAGGCCGCGGCCGACAGTCCGTCGGACGCTCCGTCCCCCTGGTGGGGCACGGTATGTGAGACGCGGCATGGTCCGCCGCGCAGCAGTGTCGCGATCTCCCGCCCGTCCGGGTCCTCGCAGCGGCTGGAGACTCCGAGGCACTCGGACATGAGCCACAAGGGGAGGTCTTCCATCAGCGCGTCGCCCGCGGCACGCAGGACCCTGTCTCCACGGTGTCGCACCCGCGCTACCAGAACATCGACGAGCGCTGTCGTGCCCATGCCGGCCTCGCCGTCGATCCACAGCATCCCACCGCGCCCGCGCGAGAGCGAGTCGGCCATGCGACGCACGATCGAGAGCTGCGACTCGCGCCCGACGAGGGACGGGACTTCGAGACACCCCTCCAGGTCGGCCGCGTCGCCGGACCGTTCCAGCTGCTGTGCCACGTGCGCGCTCCTGTCCTGTTTCGCATCACCGGGACCCGAGACGCGCCTATCGCGGGTCGTCGTCGGCACGCTCGCGACTCTACGCGGGTCCGGCTGTCGCAGAAGTTTTCCGGCGTGCACCGCCACGAACCCTGACATCAAAAGACGCCGACCACTCCCGGTAGCGCAGGCGAGTGCTGGGCATCACCAGCGGGCCGCCGGGGCGGACAGACGGACGCGGCAGTCCCTCGATCACCCGGACCGGGCGCTCCAGCAAGTCTGCGAGCCGTGCGGAGAAATCCCGAGCCTCGCCAGCCGTACCGAAGGGCACGGACATCAGGATCGCGCGACCGGCCGCGCCGGCCGCCAACAGCAGCGGCGCTATCGTGTCCGGGCGCAGTGCAGGCTCATCGGCCCAACTCCAGTCCGGGGTTCCCGCCATGTTCAAGCCGAAGCTTCCCTCGGGCAGCGTCGTGAAGCCGAAGGCGTCCGCGAGATCGGCCTCCGGGGAGTGGTCGCTCGAACGCACCTGCCAGTAGGGCCCGAACGACAGGCTGAGTGGACGGCCGAGCAGATCGAGGACGACCTCGGCGAACGGCACCGCCGTCGAGAACGGGTGCCCCATCGGGTCTCGCGCGTCGCGCAGCAGGGCGGGCTGCACGCACTCGTCGAGCAGCCACACCGGTGCACCGTTCTTGGACAGCGAGGAGCCGAGCCAGCCGGTGGGCGCGTCGTGGGGCGCGATCAGTGCCAGGGCTTCAGGCGGCAGATCGGCATGCTGGAACGCGACACCGTCGTCGGAGCGCCGTCGATAGGTGACCGAGGAGACGGCTGGGGCCGAGGGATCTGTCCCGGCGGCGGCGTGACCGAGGGCCCGGGCGAAAGAGAATGCGATCAAGAGCGCGGTCCATCCGGCGTCCGGGTCGGGCAGCGAGCGCATCACCGGATCGATCGAGCTGAGGTAGAGATTTCCCTCGCGGGCGCGCAGCTGCCAGTCGAGCGCGGTGTGGCAGTACTTGAGGACTCTGATGACCTCGGCGTCATCGGCGGATTCGGCGCCGTCCGGCTCTCCGCCGGCCGCGGATCGGCGGACTCCGGTACCGGACACCTCGCTCGCGTCATCTGCCGCAGGCGCCTTCGCCCCGTCCGCCTCGTCCTGCGAAACAGGGGCGTTCATGGGAATCCAGCTGCATGTACTCCAGTACAGGATCGGCGGCTGGGTGGCCGGCAGGTCCTTTCCCGTCAGCCCGAGCCTCAGCAGCACCTTGTGGTGGACGCGACCGGTACGGTACGGCGCCAGATAACGCATCGCGTGCAGATCCATACCGCTCAGGCGCCGGCTCATGTTCTCCAGTCCTCCGACGACGGCCGTCTGCGATATCAGATAATTCACTCTGGTGTCCTCCGACCACAGCCGAACGGCCGGGTGGGCGGCGGGGGCGATCACCAGGTCGTTGTTGACCGCGTCGTCCCATTTCGGGATCGGGTCCATCGTGAAGCCGAGCTCTGACGCCGCGACACGGTCGATCAGCTGCGGCACGCTCTCGAACGGCTCGCCGTCAGGGGTTCGCTCATAGCGCTCGGACAGCTTCAGGTCGCCGTCGATGTAGAACCCGCCGAAGCGACCGATCACTTCGAGCCGCAGGATGTCGCTCGCCGCCGCGTAACCGTGCGGCCGCTGCTTGGCCGTCTCGGCGGCGAACTGGGCCTGGCAGACCATGGGCGCGTCCCGATGGAAGACTTCTGAAACGCTCACCAGAAGCACGCCGTTCTCGCGAGCCCACGCGAGCAGGCCGCGTGCCGGTGCGGCGTCCTCGGTCTCGCCGGAGAACGCCGTTCGCGGGACGTCCGTCCACAGCACGTAGTCGATCTCACCGGCATAGCGCCGCGCCGTGTAGCCGACGTTGTCGATGAAATCGCCGTCGAGCGGCGGGGGGCCGCCCAGCCATATGCTGTGCACCACGCGCGGAATCCGCGTCACGGGTGCCAGCAATGGCGCACCGGAGTCCGCGGCACGGCCCCAGCGGCGCTGCTGCTCGGTGCGTTCGGCGACGCTCAGCCGCCCGCGATCGCTCTCGAGTGCCGTAGCAGTGAACTCGGCCTCGTCCGGCATCTCGGCGCGGGTGAGGCTCAACCGTCGCAAAAGGGGGGCGACGTGCTCAGGGCGCACTTCGGCGAAGTCGAAGCCGGCCAGGAAGTCAGGCGGCGAGGGCGGCATACGCAGCCCATAGGGATCCGAGCCGAGCCAATGCAGCGTGTGTGCGTCGTCGCCCGGAGAGTACAGGCCGTCGTTCAGGATCGAGTGCAGCCAGTCCAGGCACTCGCGGTCCGGCGGACGTCGGATCAAAGCCGGCGGCCCTGGCGCCCTCAGCTCCGGTATGAGCCGCGCCGCGAGGCGCGCAGCCCGATCACGACGCTCGTGCGCGGCGCGGCTCAGCCGCTGCTCCACGCGCTCGCGGATCTCGGCGGCCTCCGGCACCCTGGCCGGGCCGGCGTGCACACGTCCCTCGCGCAACTGGTCGGCGATCACCTGCTGTGTCTCGCGGAGCAGGTGGAGCCTGCCGTCGAGCCTGCGTCCGGCTCCGCGTGCCATGGCCGCCGCGATCGCCGCCGCGGCGGCCTCCCGCCCCGCGAGTGCGTGGCTTGGGTCGGGGGCGCGCCCGGTCAGGCGCGACGCACGGATCGCGGCGGCATGCCGGTCGACCGCGTTCACGTGCGCCGGCGCCCCGAGCGCCTGCGCCATGCGACGAATCCCGGCCGCGGCAGCCGCGGCGCGCGCCACTTGCAGCACCAGATCAGTCGGGAACGATCCGGGCACCGCGGCGAAGGCCGCGCGCACACGACGCGCTGCGGCGGCTCTGACGCGGTCCAACGCGCCGGCGGAGTTCAGCAGGACGACGGTCTCGGCGTCGGCGAGCAGCCGGGCGAGCTCCCCGTCGTCGGGTTCGGCCGTTCGGGGGCCGACGGCCCGTAACGAACTGAGCCGAGCCCGGCACAGCTCGGCGGCCTTGAGCCCCTTGTCCTCGACATCCGGCAGGACGTACCCGGCGAGCAGGGCGTGTGCGATCAGCTCGGCCGGATCGGATGCTGAGCGGTACTCCCCGATCCGGGAACCCCGCGCCGCGGACCGACCCGGCGACTCAACGCACTCAGCGACCACAGGACCCGCTCCTCCGTCCGGTACACGTCCGACGACGATAGAAGAGCGCTGTGCAGCGGTATCTCAACCGGACAAGGACTTGCACCATCGGTCACCGATCCTGCAGTTCGCGCTTCCCGGACGGTCATGCGGCGTCCGGGGCCTCGCACGACGGCGCGGACGCCGCCTCGGGACCGCAACGCCTTCAGCCTGACCCTCAGTCGCAGGAAACTGCCATCTGCGCGACGGCGTCGTGCGCGTTCCAGTTGGAGCTGTCGTAGTCGACACCCGCGTTGTACTCCTGGACCTCGAACTCGCCGCCGTGCACGGCGACGGTGTTCACGATCACCCACGAGCCCTCGTGGGAGAGCTGCGCGACCGAGAACGTCCCGGCAGCCGATTCGGAGCCACCGATGTAGTACCCGTAGTCGGCTGGGTCGCCGCCTACCTGCGCCAGGGAGCCGTCGGGGACGAAGACGGCGAACTGACAGCGCGTGATCGACGTGCTGAAGTGGAAGTACCACGAGGCGTGCTCGGTCACACTTCCGCTACCGCTCATGGGCATCGACTGATAGTGCCCCGAACAGCCGCCGTAGCCACCCGAGCCCTGCGCCGTCCAGCCGGTGGTCCCGTTCGCATTCGTACCCGAATACCAAGAGTAGTCGACGAACGCCGTCGCACCCGAGTCCGTCGAGCAGCCCGGCCCGGCGTACAGTTCGATGTGCGCAGGCGCCGACGCAGTCGTGGAGGACCCGGCCGAACCGCCCGAACCGCCGCTCTGCGACTTCGATCCACCGCCGGATCCCGCACCGACCGCTCCGCTCGCAGCGCTCACTCCTCCGGCGCTGCCACCTCCAACACCTGCGGCGAACGTCGACGTCCCGCCGGGGAGAGAGGCCGCCGTCGAGCCTTTCCGGCCAGCTGGCTTCGACTCCGAAGCGGACGGCGTCGGCGTGACGCCGAGCCTCCACTGCGGTGTGCCGGTCGCGGACGGCACAGTCGTCTCACCCGCGCTCAGCGGCGCAGCGCCGAGCTCCGCGCCCGAGGGCTCGGCCGCGGACGAGTTCGAGTTCGAGCTCAAGCTCGCGGTGGCTGTCAGGGTGCCCACCAGGACGGCCAGCACTGCGACTCCCACGCCGTACGTTGTGCGGCGGCGCATGAAGGAGCCTGGTTCGCGGCTCGCGCCGTGCAGGTCGGCTCCGACCGGCGTCGCGCTGTCCTCGTCCGGGCCGTTCTCCGGCTCGGCGGACGGCGCCGAGCGCATCCCGGCGCGAAAGCGCGGCGAGCGGGCGCGTCCATCAGTGGTCTCGGGATCGTCAGAATCCTGTGGGACCAGCTCATCGCCCGTGTCGTCGGCACCCCACGGCATCGGGACAGACTTGGCGAAAGCCGAGAACGCGGGGGCCGCGTCTGCGGAATGCTCGTCGTAGGGCGGGATCGAAGCCTCGGGGCCGGAGTCATGCTCAGACAACAGAAGTGCTTTCCATGAGAGGGTTTGCCCCGGCTCCTTCATCGAACGGAGCGAGAGGGGAGGATGGGTGGAACTCGACCGTCTCAGCACACGTCGAAGCCTTGGTCGGCGCGTCGTGTTCCGGTCGGCGACTCGTGCGGACCGGCCCGAACCATGTGCCGTATCACCTGTTTCCGCCTTCCTGCGCCCACCGGAGAACGCCGGCAACCGCTGGATCGGCGAGCAAGCCGGGAGCGGCCGCGAACCGGTTCCGTCGGTCTTCGGGCAACTGCTGTCGGGGATCGCCCTGCCGCCGGCGTTCGACCACCTCTTCGAGTGCTGCCGCAGCGAATTCGTCGAGAGCCTGCATGCTCCGTAGAGATTTGTCGGGAGCCGCTTCCGCAGGAGTCAGCTCGCGCAGCCGGACCTCGGGTCCATCGGACCCCTCGCCCACACTCAGCACTTTGAAGCTCGTGCCGGGCAGGAAGACCGCCAGGCCCGGCAGACTCGGATCGATCAGCTCCGCGCGACGGGCCGTCGTCGACCAGATAAGGAAGTCGGCGGACCCCGGCAGGTAGAGACTCGCCGACGCGAGCGCCGGCAGGAAAGACCATTCGGTCAGTTTGCTCAAGCCGCCGTACCAGCGGACCTGTTCGTCAGTGAGCTGCGCGCGCGTCCAAAGCGGGCCGCGGTAGGACGGCAGTCGGCGGAGACCGGAGGCGACGCAGCGGGCGAGGGACACGTGCGGACCCGTCTTCGCGTCGCGTACCGCGTCATCGAGCCCTTGGACCACGTTGGTGAGGTACAGCCGCACGGCGACGAGGTCGGACAGCACATCGGAGTCGGAGGCGCTGCCACCCCTGCGCAGGCCCGGATTCTCGGACAGGATACGGGCGACAGAGCTGGTGGCCGCGTCGTAATGTTTGCCGAAATTGCGGCGCAGCCAGGCACGTTCCCGCTCGAGATCTCGCTCGCGCGGGTCCACGCTGGTGGCGGCGGTGGGAACCGGCTGCACTCGCAGGCCGGGCGTCATGGACCGGTGTCTGTCGGCGCGCACGAGGGGTGCCCCGGAAATCGCAGCTCCTCCGAACGCACTCGGCGGCAGTTCCTGCGCACTCGCGGGTGCAGGCGTCACCGGTGCCGGCTCCGCCTCCGGCGCCGGGTCTGCGGGAACGCGTGCCAGGTCGAGGGAGAGGTCCGCGTCGGACGAGGTCAACGGGAAGGCCACGTACCTGATCGGGTCCTCAGGCTCGGCTGTGGCCTGCGACGCGGTTCTTGCGGCCGGAACAGACGTCGCGGGCTGTGCCGGGTCCTGGACCGTCGTGTCACCGACCGCCGTGAGATCTTCCACGGCAGCGGCCTCGGAGGCGACGCGCACCTTGGCGAAGGCGACGCTGTCGACGGCCGCCGTCGACTCGGGACCGACTGCCGGATCCGGCGCGGCGAAGTGGGCGTCGATCGCAGCCGCAAGGACCGGCGGACGCCACGCAGACATGGTCGGCACGTCGGTTTCAGTGGTCACCATCCGGCCGAGGAGGCCGACCTGCTGCTCCGTGCCCACTGCCCCTGCCGACGACGGTGACGACACATACAGGGCGACGGCTGGGGGCACGGGCGCCGCGGACCGCGCCTGCGAGGGTTCCGAACCCTCTGCTACGGGCGCCACGCGGGCCGTGAGCGCTCTCGGCGCATCGGCGGATCGTGCATAGGACAGCGCGGCGGGCACGGAGATTCCCGCGTCGTCCGCCTCCGCATCCCACAGCGCGGGCGAGGTTCCGCCCTCCGTGCTCATCGGTGATCCGTTATGCACTTCTGTAGAAACGTCGATCTCGGTGGACGCGACGATCCGCACCGCCGCACGCAGCTGCGGCTCCAGCCGCTCCACCATCTCCGAGGCCAGCGACGACATCCTCAGGGCGGTCGCGTCGGTATCGGCGGCGTAGACGACCTTGGCATGCGTCACGTCCGCCTGTACCGCACGGACCGCGGCGCCGTCGGACGGCGCAATGGGCGGACGCATCCACAGACCGCTCTGGGTGACCTCGAGCACCGCGTCGTGACTGTACTCGTACACGCCGGGCTCCAGCTCGGGCAGCCCGGCGATCGGCGCGCGATGTCCGAGGGCCGCGGGACGAGCCGCAACTCCGCCGGTCGACCGGGTCGGCAGATAACCCAGATCACTGACGAACGGGGACCACGCCATCATGCCCGCGCGCAACACGGTGCGCACTTCGAAACCGCCCTGCGAGGAGGCACGGGACATCTGCACGCCGTCGCCCAGCGCCACGGGCGCGTCCAACGCGTCGGCCAGCGCCTGCCCGAACGAGGCCAGCCCTTCGTCGCTCCCACCGAAGCCGGCGAGACGCACGCCGGGCTGCAAGCCCGCGGGCAACGATCGCACGAACTGCACGACCGCTGCGATCGGCGGCAGGGGCGAACCCGGATATCCGAGCACCACTCTGGGCAGCAGCGGGTGAGGGGCGACGCTGCCGATCAACCAGCGTCGGAAGGCGACTACGTCGGGTGAGTCCACGGCGGCGCGGATCCAGCCGCCTGCCGGCAGCGGATCGAGCGCGCAGCCCTCGACCAGTGTGCGCGGCTCCGACAGCGGAGGACAGTCCCAACTCGGGCGCGGGAACCGCCGCGAGTGCGGCACGCAGTCGCCGTCGGCATCGAAGCGCAGCCAACCGGCACCCGCGCCGGGTGGAACGTACAGCCCGCCCGGCACCGGCGTGGCCCGTCCCTCGGGCGCGATCACCGGACGGCCCAGGCGTCGCGAGAGCCAGCCGCCGACTCCGGTGATCGCGTCGCCGCTCTTCCGGGCCGGAATCAGGCACAGCACGCCGGGGCACGCGGCGAGATCGTCGATCACGTCCTCGAAGGCCTTGGAGCTGGTACTGGGCGAAGCGTGAACGGCGACCACGGTATGACCGGGTTCCGTAGCGCTCCACCGCAGGACATCGAGCAGCGGCTCGGGCTGCAGGCCCTGCGGATGGATCAGGACGCTCGAGCCGGCCCGCGTACAGTGAAGTCGCCCGCGCGAACGACGTAGCGATCGCGCTCTGCCGGTCACCTCGCCGCCCAGGCGGTCGCGATCGCGTCGAGGACCGACCTTGAGGCGATCACTACGAATGCTGAAACAGGCATGACGACCTTCGCACCGGAACCGTGCCGCCCTCAGGGAGGGGCAGTGCGGGAGCCTTCGGCGACGGCGGGTCGATCCGGGTGTTCATCTACCGATTCGCCTCCTGCCGACCTGTTCAGCATGCTGCTCCCCCGCGCCTACGATATGAGGCGCACGACCGGCCGATCCGGTCCCGAAGAGTTCACTGCCTCTTAGGACACTCGCGAGTGCCTCTTCCAGCAGAATGGCTCAGCACTCGCGTAAGCACTCCGGCCACGTTGCTCCAGCTTGCGGCGGGAATGCTGCGAGCGCGCACCAGCGCTGCCCGGCGGACGCGAGCACGCCGCAGCATCCTGATCCGCTTATCGAGCAGCCGGGTACCGACAGGAAGCCGGCGCCGCCGAGCAACTGCGCCGGGATTCGCGTGTCTACCTTGTCGGTCTCGACCTTCGCCTCGGCGATCGCCCCGGTCTTGGGCGATCGAGCCAGCGGGTGCGGGTCAGGGACTGGTTCCAAGTCGCTGCGTATGCAGGCTCACCCCGCTGCGGGCTCTGCCTTGCTCTGCCCTTGAGCCTATCCGGCCCTTGACTCTGTCCTGCGCCGCCGCCGGCCGTGGTCGGCGCACGCCGGGACTCTCTCGTGCCGAACGTGGTATAGACATACTATGGGCGATTTGGGGAGGTCGCCCGCTGACGCCGCAGTCGAAAAGGCGTTGGGCGAGATGCGAACACTGCTGGCGCAGGGGGACTTGGTCGAGGCGTGGACGGTCATAGGACGGCTCGCCGACAGGGGACCGTTGGGTGGCGATGTAGGGGGCGTTGCCTTCGAGCTGGGACGACGGCTGCTAAAGCAGCGCGAAGAGGGTCTCGCGCAGGAGGCCTTCCGGGCTGCGTACGCATCAGGGGAGCCCCGTGTCTCCGCCCCGGCGGCCATTCGATTGGGGCAGGCGGCGCAGCGGGTGGGCGACCTCGGTGGTGCGCGAGCGTACTTCGAGCACGCGGTCGAGTGGGGCAGCGATTCCCGAGTGGCGGTGGCGGCGTTTCACCTCGGAGTTTTGGCCCAGGCTGAAGACTCTGCGGACGCGGAGTCGTGGTACCTGCGTGCATTGCAGTTCACAGACGACTCGGGCGTCGCCGCGGGCGCTGCGGCGAATCTGGGTGCCATCCGGCATGCGGCCGGCGACATCGACTCCGCCCGCGCCCTGTTTCAGCAAGCTCTTGAGAAGGCCGACGAGAAGACCGCGACGGACTACGCCTACGGGATCGGAGACCTGCTCAGGCGGCGCGGCGCGCTCGCAGACGCCGAACCCATGTTGCGGCGCGCGATCGCGGCAGGACACCCCCAGGCGCGACTCGCACTGGCACGGCTTCTCTTCGCGGACGGGAAGCTCGACCAAGCCGAGACCGTGTTGCGGGAAGCCGTGGACAACGGCGGCGATATGGCAGTGCTCGTCGCACTCGGCGATGTACTCGTACGTCGCGTCGACCCAGGCGCCGACTTGGTCCGCTTCATCGGTCACGCGAGTGCGGACTTCGCCCACGAGTACGTCGGCCATCTTCCGAGCGGCCCCGAGATCGCAGAGGCGGAGCAGTGCTACCGGCGGGCCGTCGCGGCCGGGGAGCATTCCGCTCTCGTTCCTCTAGGCCACCTGCTCACGGGGACAAATCGGATCGCGGAAGCCGAACGCGTGCTCCGGGCGGCGGTACAGGTCGAAGCCGTGGATGCGCGGGCCGCGCTGGCTGCTCTGCTCCACCTGCGTGGCGAGGACGAGGAGGCGTCACGCATCCTCGAACCGGCCGTCGCCGCAGACAACCTTCGCGCCCTGATACTTCAGGCGGATCTCCACGGTCACCGCGACGACGGCCACGCCGAGGCCGTCGAAATGCTGCGCCGCGCCCTTCGGGTCGGGGGCGCTACGCTCGGCGCGGGCGGCATGCTGTTCACGCACCTCGCGTTGCTGGCGGACCTGCACGCCGCGGAGGCGACGCTGCAGCAGATGCTTGCGACGAACGACGAAACCGGCCTCGGTCTGCTTGCATCATTCGTATCCGACGACACCGCGCTCGCCGATGCGCTGCGCCAGGCACGTGACACGAACGACGAGGCCGAGGTCCGCGACTTCACCGCCCTCGCCGTCCGCTGTTGCGCGGGACGTTGCCGCGCGCCCACAGGACAGTGAGCGGAGCGGGCGAAGAGCTGGACGTACCGGCCGGAGTCACCCGCCGTCTCCTCGCGAGAAACGGACTCGACCCCGACCGCGTAACACCCGCGACGAAGACTCTCTTCTATCCGCACCGGTCCAGCGCCGCACTCGGCTCGAGACCTGCTGGCCGGCGGCTGCTCGGTCCAGATGGTCTTGCCTACCGCTCGATACCGGCAGCCCCGTCGCGTCGTGCATTGCGCAACGATGAACAGTCCCCGCCCGCCTTCGTCGGTGTCGGCGGCGTGGCGCAACCGGGACTGGGTGTCGCCGGCATCCGCGAACTCGCGGATCAAGGCCCTGTGCGGCAGAAGCGTCCCGAGCCGGTGTGATCCGGTGGAACCTCCACCGACGGAGCCGGACTGATCGAGCAACGCGCTCGCCGCAGCCTCCACGGAAGCCCTATCCGACCGCCACGCGTCGCCGAGATCAGCCAGCGCTGATAAGTCGGAAATGCGCGCCGCCTGTTGCACAGGGGGGTAAAGAAGCTGCACGTAAGGGCACGGATGCCGGCATCAGACATATGTGTGCCGTCTGCGACGCCTAGCCTGCAAGTAATACTCGAAGGCGATTCTGCACGGCAAAGGAGCTCCTGACGATGCATACCACCCACGGTGAACGGGCGGGAGATGTGCAGGGGACAATGCGCTTCCCGCTCGACCTCGAACCGGGAAACCACCTCATGACCGAAGATCGCCGGATGCATCGAGTAATCGACAAGCCGATCGCCAGCGGCGATTGGGTGGGGGTCGTCGTGCGCGATGCCGGAGAGACTCAGAGCAGGAAGCTGTGGCTTCGCCGCAATATGAAGGTTCTTACGCGCACCGCGGAGGAACAGCTAGACCTCGTGAAGCAGGAATTCGGCTTCGACTACGTTCCTCGGCCCTAGTGTCCCGAGTCGCGAATTCGTCGCACAAGAAATCGGTTCCAGCGTCCGGCTGGCAAAGGCGCCGAGATGCCCTCGTGCTCGGTCGCCTGTGGGTATTTCGTCAACGCAGCCAGGCGGATGCTGGTGCCGATTTCTGCGGAGAATTTGCGGCGGGGGACACTACTGACGTCAAAGCGTGATGTCGTGATCGTCTGACGTGGCGTCGGTTCTCCTGTATGCCGTAGGTGTGAGGTATCCACAAGGCGGTGGTCTGACCGAGCAGCGGCGAGAGGTGCGCGAACGCTTGCGGCTCGAGGCCGCCGAGCGCTTCGCGTGTGGCCATGAGACCGTGCTGATCGCGAAGGAACTGCGTGTCCACATCCGCTCTGTGCAGCGGTGGCGCAAGGCCTGGTCCGAGGGCGGGGAAGCCGCGCTCGCCTCGAAGGGCCCGGCCTCGCTCCCGGCGCTGAGCGACGAACTGTTCGGGAAGCTCGAGGTGGAGCTGGACAGGGGCCCTGAAGCGCACGGCTTCCCGGACCAGACCTGGACGCTCGCGCGGATCAAGACCGTCATCGGCCGGCGCTTCCACAAGTCCTACACCCCGCAAGGGGTGGCTGCGCTGCTGTACCGGCATGGCTGGACCTACCACCAGACCCCGGCCCGCCGCGCCGTCGAGCGCGACGAGCACGCCGTGACGGCGTGGGTGAAGGAGACCTGGCCTGCGGCGGAAGGACCCGGGCGGCGCATGGTGCCTGGCTCGTCTTCGAAGACGAAGCCGGGTTCACGATGACGCCGCCCACCTCCCGAACCTGGTCCCGACGCGCCCAGACGCCGATCGTCCGTGTCCGCGGCCGCTCCCGACAGCACCTCTCGATCGCCGCTTTGACCTGCTACAAGCCCGGTGAGCGCACACGGCTGATCTACCGGCCGGCGCCGGTCAAACAGCCCGCCGGGCGCAAAGGCTTCGCCTGGAACCACTACCGCGACCTGCTCATCGCTGCGCACAAGCAGCTCGATGGCCCGATCGTGCTGATCTGGGACAACCTCAACACCCACGCCCGCGCGGCCTGGGGATTGCTCGCAGAAACCTCCCCCGACAAGGGCCTGCGGCGAGCCGCTCAAGAGTGGGGGGAGCAGCTTGATAAGCGCACGGTCGGCATCGGCCTCGACGAGCAGGTGTTCCGCGCGGTGCGCGAGTACGCGAATGGTGTGCAGGCCGCGGCACTCACCGGGGTGGATTCCCAGCTGCTGGGCGATGTGCAGCGCGACTACCGGCGCAGCGGGATCGACTTGCCGACTGCGCAGCGCGAACGGTTGCGGGTGCTCTTCGACGAGCTGGTCGAGCTCGGGTCCGGGTACATGGCAACTCTGGCAGGCTGGCGCGACGGCATCACCGTGGACCGGTACGAGCTTGAGGGTCTGCCGGAGACGTTCGCGCAGAACGTTGCTCGGCTTGAACGCGCCCTCGCGGTGCGCCGCGAGATCGCCGAGATCCTCGGCAACTCCTGCTGGGCCGCGTACCGCCGCACTGTCCTGGAGTGCGGTGGCACCGTCGACGGGAAGGCGATGGTCCAAACTTCCTCCGCCGCGCCCCGTCCAGCGAAGCCTTCCTGCGCGAGCTCGGCCTGTAAGCGAGACCGCCGCTACGACCGACTCCGAAGCGCCACTCCCTGAGCGCCACCCGGCGCTGTCGAGCCAGGCTCGCTCTGCCGACATCACGTTTTGAGGGTCAGTAGCTGAGCAGCACCCCTTCACCTGACGAATAAGGGTTTGGGCTGATGGGCGAAATGCTCTTCAGCATCCGGCGCAACGGCAGGCCGCCATCTGGTCGCGGCCGGACCCCACCTCCGCGGGCCCGACTCGAGGACCGCGCCGCCGCACGGCCGAACAGACTCGACCGGCGGAGGTGACCGCGGCATCGTCCGTCACGCGTTCACAGCCGCGGGTCGTCCGAGCACATTCGCAGCCCCCAAACGCGTGGCAGACTCAGCGTCGAGGGTCAGCAAAGCGACCGAGACACACGCACGCTGGCCGTCGATCTCGGCGCAGAAGCTCGCGCTGCGCCACTCGCGTTCGGGTCGTTCCTGCGCGACTGTCTGAAGTCCGAACTCCTCGGTGCTCCAGCTAGGCGCAGCCAGCCGCCCGAGCTCGACGGCGGACGCGTTGTGATCGGCCTCGCCGCCGCTGATCCGACCCCGGCCCGCCTCGTCCACGTCCTGCCCCGCCTCGCGCGCGACTGTCCGTGGCTCAGGTACCAGCGCCGCCCATCTCTGGCCCTGATCGTCGATCACATGAGCGATCGTGATCGTCCGCCCGGCGCCGTATGATTCCACGGAGCCGTCGGCTCCGACGATCTTGACTTCGAAGCCGAGATAGTCGCCGATCAGGTGACGGGCGAGCACGTCGGAACCGGCAGATGCCGGACCGGTGAGCGAATCGACGGCTATCTCCTCGACCCCGCGCTCGTCGAGGGGCGACTCCTGCTCGATCTGCTTTCTGGTGACAGGGGCGAGCAGGTCGGGACGCTCGAGAACGAATGCGGCCAGTGTCTCCCGCAGCTGTGCCGGAGTGCTGACCAGAGAATCGCGGTCGGCCTGGATGGCGCCGCCTGACGCCGCCAGCACCGCTCGGTAGAAGGAGTCGGCGCCGGCTTCGGTGGCCCTGACGACAAGGCCATCCGACTCGGCAACCGCGACCTGCCGCTCGGTGAGGCCACCGATGTCGGGCTCGGTCGAGGTCCACCAGGTCGAGACGGTCAGCGATGTGGCACGGTCGACAGCCACCTCGCGGAACGCCGCGACGCCCGCCCGGGCGTCTGCGGGCACGAACGCGAACCAATCACGGCGGCCGGTCTGCTCGGATCCGGCATACGCCAGGGCGATTCGCGGGGCGTCTCGATCACCGTGCAGATGGACGTGTCCGCGTCCGTCGACGACGAGGACGCCGAGGCCGGCCCAGTCCGCCACGGCGTCCAGGGCCACCAGCCGGGTGACATTCTCCCAGTGGCCTGGCTCGGCAATGCCTCTGGCCAGATACGATTCCACCGCCCCGGAGTCGATGTGCTCCCTGATCTGCCGGTACAGCACCGACTTCTGCGCGCCGAGCGCATCACGAGAATCGAAGAATTCCTCGATGATGCGATCCACACCCTCATAGACGAACGCGGCGTGAACCGAGGGAAGCGCGTACAGAGTGTTCGCGGCGATCTTCTCGCCCACGTGTTCGGCGATCTGAGCACGCAACTGTGCCGTGTCCGCAACGTCCTTGCTTTCGACGCTCAGCAAGCCGCCGGCAGCCGCGAGCACCGCGTCGAACAGGGCGTTCGGCCCCGACTCGATGGGGACGAGCCGCGCACCATGCTCCAGTGCCCAGGCACCCAGCAGCCGCCCGCCGGCATCCGCCGGTGCCACGTCCTGCGCATCGGCTCCGACGGCCGGCTCGGACACGGCTTCGATCACCCTGTCGACTGCGGAGTCGAAGCGCTGCCCGTGCAACTGCGGCAACTGCTCGGCGCGCACGAGGACGCCACCGCCGTCCACGACGAGCGCCACGGTGTCGCCCGACGGGGTGATCGATCCGGAAAGACCGGGCTCCGGAGCGACGACCCGTCCCACGATGGAGCGCCCGGTCGCGTCCGCGCTCATGTCGACCAGCCGCTGGCCATCCTCAGTATCGACCAGGACCATGGTCCTGCCCCCGCCGAACAGCAGCGCGGCGCCTCCGAGCGGGAGCACACCCATCACGTCGGACAACGAGGCCGCCACCCACCGGTCGGCGGGCAACCCGAAGCCCGCCTCGGCCGAGGCGCGCGCACCTTCCGCGGCGGCGACCGGACCCGGTCCACGGCCGATCCCTCCGGGAAACAGCGCCTCGAACAAACCGATCGCGGCGCTCAGCCCGAGGCCCATGGCGACGGTCGCACTGGCCGTCGCGCTCGGCATCGCCTCGGGTGCCGACTCGAGCACACCGGCCGACCTGTCGGTGGCGCGGACGAGATCGTCGACCGTCGCTTCGAGTCGCTCTGCCGTCCACGGCACTACGGCCGACTCAGGCCTGCCCGACGACGTCGGTTCCTGTGCGGCAGCGAACGCGAGCCAGCGCTTCTGAACACCACGCAGCCGGCGGACGACGGGGTCGGCGCCATTCTCGGCGGCCCCGCCGCCGCGCAGCACCTGCCTGCGTGCCGCGACAGCCCGGCGCAGGTGAACCAGCGCCGGATCCGACATGTTCGGCGAGCGCAGCGGAGAGTTCAGCGCGTGCCGCGACGGGCTCTCGAGTGCCGCCGACCAGCGGCGCATGCGGTCCGTGTCAAGGCTCCACATCACGTAGACCGGCCGGCCGGCGCCATACCGGTGGACCACGCCGGACGGCTCGACCACGCGTACCGCCAGCCCGAGGTGATGGGCGAAAAACGGCGTGAGCTCGTCGGCCAGGCCCGGATGCAGGCCAGGCTCCCGGAGAGCCTCGACGATCTCAGCCGACGCCCGACCCGAATCGATCGACTCGTCGGCGCCCACCGGAACGTATGTCGAGTAGATGCTGTACACGACTGATGCCAGGCCCGGGTCCTGCGCCAGCGCCGAGGCGGCTTCCTCGGCCGTCAATTCCCGCAAACGCTCCGAGGTGCGGACGTACTCGCCGCCCTTCGCGGTGAACCCGCCCCCCGCCGCCTGCACGAGCGCATCGAACAGGCCGTTTGCACCCGGAGGAATCTCCACGAACTGCCGGCCGTGGCTCCGTGCCCAGTTCCGCTGCGCCTCACTGGCTCCCGTCGGGACTGCGTCAGCCGCAGACACCGACATCGTCGTGTCCCCCGCTGCCGTGACGACCGGCGAATGATCGGGCCAGCTCATACCACCGGCCACATCGGCCGGACGTGTACCCGCGCCCGCCACCCGCGGCGCCCTCACTGTCGCAAGGCCGACCCATGCGTCCTCGCCGACGTTCGAGTGCCTCCCCGATACCGCGGCCACGCTGACGAGCTCGCCCGCCCCGTGCTTGCCGAACACGCGCGTAGCACCATCCGCAGCGACTACCCGAACGCCCACCTCGAGCCAGCGGCTCGTCAGCAGCGGCATCAACAGGCTCATTTCCGAGTCCTCGCCACGCTGAACACTTGTCATGATTCTCTGCTGAGTCACGGCGTCGTGCGGGAAGCGAACGACGGCCTGGCCGAGAACCTCCTCCCACTCCGGATCGGAGAGCGCGGTGCGCATCCATCGCGCCAGATTCTGCCGCAGGGCGTGCGGGTCGGCGTCCAACTTCGCCATATCGCCGGCACGGCCGGCGGCGGCGAGCGCCTCGAAGAAGCCGCCACGCGATCCGACGAAACGCATACCCTCGGCCACGGCCCAGCGGATCTGCTCCCCCGACACGCCGGCGAGGCCCGACGCCGCGGAGTCCGTCGGCAACCCGATCCAGCCCCTCCCACGGCCTGCAGCCGCGGCCGCGGCCTCGGCGACAACCAGCTCGGGACCCCAGCCGTAAGCGCTCACCTCCCCGTCACCGCGCAGAACCAAGACGGTTCTGCCCAGGCGCGCCGCGGCGATCGAAAAGGCGTCGTCCGCAGGCTCGAACGCGCCGATCCGCTCTCCGAGTACCCGCCTCACCGCATCGGCGTCATCGAGCTCTCGGCCCTCGACGGCAAGCGAACCGCTGCCGGCAGTCAGCAGCGCGTCATACACGGACCCCGCCGGACCGACCCGAAGACCCCAGGACTGCGCCCACCGCAGGTGAGCCCAGCCCACGCCGAAGAGCGCGCCGCTGCGGGGGCCGGTGCCACGCGCGCCGATCGCGGTTTGGTCATAAGGAACCGTCTCAGCGTCCGACTCGCCTTGGTGCGCTGTCGAGAACGCGGCGGGGGCGCTCTGCGTGACGGTCACGCCGGTGACGTGCACCGCCCGGTCTGCAGGATCGGCCGGGACCAGATACAGGTCGGGAACCTCTACTTGCAGCCGAAAGGACTCGACCTCACCGCGTCCTTCGAGTTCCTCCAGCGCGGGCAGAAGCGTCTCGAAGTTGTCGATGACACCGAGCCACCCGGAATCACCCCGCAGGACCATACCGGCCTCCGGAACGATGAAATCAGCACCATGCCGAACCCAGGCATTCGGTATCACGGTGCCGCCGGCGAGAGTGACCTGCCCTGACCCGTCCACCGTGTACAGGTCGACGCCGGCAGCACTCACGCCTGAGACCAAAGAAGACCAATCGGAAACCACTGTGTAGACCGTGTCGCCCACCACGTCCTTACCCCGACCCGCAACCGGCGCCTCCACCAGCGACAGTTCGTCACCACGCGGCTCGAGCCCGACCACGAAACGCCCACCTACCGGCACACCCAGAACCACCGGATCCAGACGTGCATCACGCGATCCGCCCGGCAACCCGCCACGCCGCCGCGAACTGCTGGGGCCGGCATGCGCCGAGCCGCCGAACCCGCCGCCCGCGCCATAAGGCGGCGTGCCGTAGGGCGGTGTTCCCGTAAACGGCGGCTGCCCGATCGGGCGGGTGCCTCCCATGTGCGGCAGGAAGGCGGTCCCCGTGGCCGTTGTCGTGTGGAAGGGCGGCGTGGCCGAGGCGAACTGCACGACCGGCAACGGGACGTTTTCAGCCTCCATGACCGCGTTGCGGGTGACCGCTTCCAGCCGACGGTAGGCGTTCTCGGCATCCAACATCGTCGTCAGCCCGGAAGTCAGCGCACGCACCTCCACCAACAGGAGGCCCGGCTGGTTCGTCCTGCTCCGGTCCAGATCAGAAAACTCGCCGTTGACGCTGAGCATCTGCCCCTGTGAGACCGCGTCGTATTCGCCTTCTTCTTTCAGCACGTTGTCCAGGTAGTTGCGGGCCCCGGCGACATCCAACGGGCGAATCGCCCGGCCGCCCACCCTTCCGGTGTACTGCCGGTAGCCTGCTTCGAAGTCCGGCGTTCGTACCAGGAAGTAGCGCTCGAAGACTTCTCTGATGTGGTCCCGGTGCCGACTCAGCAAATTCCGAGCGCGCACACTGAGCTCGCGGACCACTGTATGAAGCGCGGTCCGAGAAACCACCGAGGTGAACCACTTGGGCAGACTATACGACATCGCCGACAGGGCCACGGCACTGACCTGAGTGTAGGCGAGCGCAAGCACTCCCTCTATTTCGATGCCATCCCTGTGCGTGAGCCTATGCCGTTCGGAGAGGTAAGAGCCGACTTCACGCCCGAATTGATTTGCATCATTCAGGTATTCGCGGAGCGGGAATTGGTTCGCAAGAGGCGAGAGATGGCCTTCGAGATCGGCGAGGAAGCGCCTTAGCGCGGCGATCGGCACACCGACCGTGTAGTGCATGCTCAGATCGGGCACGTCCGGCGGGAGCGCGGGTACAAACATCCCACGTGCGGCATCGCGGTGGAGCATCCAGCCGTCCGCCAGCCGGAAGATGTCCTGCAGAGGCACACCACGCCCGCTGTATCCTCCTCGGAGTGCGTCGGCAGAACGGCGCGCAATGCGGTTCAGCGTCCGCCGGACCTGGTCGAAGGCGAGCAGCGGGTCCATCCCCGGTTCCTGCGGGAGCATGGTGAAGGGGTCTCTGGAGACGAACTCCAGCACTGATCGTTTGTGGGTCTCCCGCTCGGGGTCTTTGGAGTCCTGGTACAGCCTCTGCCGCATCCGGCCGCTGATCGTCTCGGTGAATACACCGAAATCCAGAACGACCTCGACGCCTGTCGCGGAGTGGCGTGCAATGAACTCAGGTTCGTTCGCACGCTCGATCCCGGAGAGCCAACCGCTGTGCAACTCGAACTCGACGCCACCCCGGCCGTAGCCGTGATCGGTCGGCGCGTCTATCAGGGCGCGCGCGACGGACCGGGACTCGGGCTCGGAAAGCGGTCCGGGGGCGGCGAGTGGTACGGACGCACCCCGGAGCGGAGCCCGCACCTCCGCGCCGGAAGGATCGAGAATCAGTGCCCGCGCATGCGCGGCGGCCGGCAACGACGTCCCGGAGATCAACTGCGGGCCGCGCGTCGGATCCGGATCGATCCACCGCAGCGGCGCCTGCGCATCGACGGTGTGGTAAAGAGCGAGCGCATGGCCGGGGCCGGCCTGTCGCTGCCACAGCACCAGAGCAGCACTGCCCGCCCCCGCGCGCGCAACCGCGTTCTCCACATCACCCCAGGAGGTCACGCGCACCCACTGCGCTCCCGGCCCCAGAACATCTCGGACACGCCCGGCGCCGATCACAGAGTCGTCCACAGTGCCCGCCGGGCGCGGGATCGGGGAAGTCAGCCGAGTGCCGCCGAGATCGAGCACGCGGTTCGGGTAAAGCGCTCTCTCGATGGCCTGAAGCAGCACCACACAGTCGATCGGATCGGGCGCGCGATCGCCGGTGCCCCGTTCGCCTTCCTGCTCCAGCGCGGCCGCCACCTGCTCTACTATCTCCATGAGCCGGGCCGTGGACAGACCGCCGGCAGTCGCCCGCGACGTGGTGATGCCGAATTCTGCGCGCGTCGAAGCGGCCTCAGCCATTCCACCCGGCCGAGCATCTCCCACCGCCTGCACCTGCTCTGGGGCCGTCCGGCCAAAGGACACCTGAGCGATTTCGACCGGCTTACCGAACGTATCGGCAGCAGTCACCGTACCCCTGCTGTGCACCGCCGCCACCACTTCGATGCATGCCTCGCCCGCTCCGGACGGACTGCGATCCGACTTCCGCCAGCACACGGAATTCGTCGACTCGGTCTCAGGCGAGTCGTGGTGGACGCGGCGGGCAGTCATCTCAATGGAACCTTTCGTCAAGCAGTTCGCGCATTTCGGAGGGGAGTTCGTGTTCGGATGCCTTGATCGCGACAAGCAACTCAGTCCAAGCGTCCGTACTGAGTATCAGCTTCGGGCCGTCGGGGTCCTTGCTGTCGCGAAGTGCGACAACGCGTTCGCTGCCTTCCGGAAGCGGCGCCCCCGTTGCCATGTCGTCGAACTCGCCTTCCTTCACACCCAGGGTGAACGCCTCCCACTCGTCCGCGGTGTAATACAACCCGGGTCCCTCAGGGTCGCCCGAGCCCCGCAGCACCACCATCCGGTCGGCGAACTTATGCGCGACGGGCACATCCTTGCCTTCGACGAAAAGGACTTCGACGACTTCGAGTATTCCGTTCATTGCAAACCCTTTCTCATCGGCGCCGGAGCGCGCCGAATTCTTCGCTGACGGCCCGGTCCAGCTGCGACGTGCAGCCCTCGTCTCCAGATATGCAAAGGCGTATCGACGAGTGCGGCCTCGACGCACGCCGCCCCGGGCCCTACGGGGCTGAAGGTCGACTTGCGCCATGCGCCGCCGACATCTCCCAGCGATGCGTCGTCAAACTCCCGCACCCGAACTTGGGGAACGGAGGCATGGATGGGGGCGGTCCGGCTCGCGGGGCCGGATGGCGACCGCGACAGCGAGGTGGCACCAGGCTGCTGCTCGGCGCGCGCGGAGCGAGCGGAGGACACGCCGGAGGCAGGCGGCCCATGTGCCTCGTAGGCGCGGACATCCATGCCGCGCCGGACGTTGGCCGCCTGTTGCAGAGGGCTGATCAGGTTCCTCAGGCCGTCCTCGGCCTCGTGGAGGGCGGCGCGGGTCGGGCTGCCGTCGTCCGCGCGGGCTCGCACGTCGAGCGCGACGTCGGGGATGCCGTGAGCGTCTGCGGCGGCGGTGCCGACGTGCGGGCCCGCGCCGTGGCTAGTCGCGGCGCCGGGATTCTCCTGCGCCCTCTCCGATGCGTCAGGGCTGTGCTCGGCGACGCGCGCCTGGTACGCGTCCTTGTACCGGATGACCGCCAGACCGACGTCCGCGCTGTCGTGCGGGATGTCGAAGATGTCATCATCGGCCGAGGTGTAGTAGGTGACACTGCCGGGGTCGCCGCTGCGGGCGGCGCGATTCTCGGCCTGAACGTCGATGTCGTCGGAGACGGCGGAGTGCGCGGTGACCCGCACGTGCAGGCCGCCGAGATTCCTGGCCTCGGAGGTCAGCCCGATGTCCACCCCGCGTGCGCCCTGCATGTTGATGACCAGGATCTTGCCCTTCGCGCCGGCGCTGTCGACCACCTCCGCGAACTTGGCTTCCAGATCCGTGCCCTGCTTGAGGGTCCACAAGGCGTCGACCTCGGCGACGTCCTCGGCGCCCGCAGACCTGAGCTCTTTGGCGATGTCGGCGACGAGGTCGTTGCGGTGCGCGATGATCACCTGCGGCCGGCCGGTCTCGCGGTGCTCGCGCATGGCGTCGGCCACGATCCGCTGGACCTTCACCCTGGAGTCGGGGCTTATATCCGTCTGGCGGCCCAGTTGGGAGTGGTAATAGCGCGGCATGTCGACGATCCGGACCGGCTGACCGTCAGTGGACACACCGCCGTCGGCGAACAGCCTGCTCTTTCCGGTGGCGGTGCCCGAGGCGCCGACCACCTTGTCGTAGTGCCCGCCGAGCAGTTCCTTGAAGGTGACCTTCGCGGTGGTTGAGATGCTGCTGTCGGCACGCGTGGTCAGACCGTGCTCGGCCTCGATCGCCTGCGCCAGCCCGGTGTTCCACCGGCTCTGCGTGGACGTCTTCGGGTTGAACATGACCTGGTGCGTGACCTGGTCGATGATGTAAATCTTCTTACCCTCACCGTCCCCGCGGTCGTACACCACGTAGTGGACGTTCTCCTTGTAGACGTGCTTGGCCAGCACGGCCATGTTCAGCCGGCGTTCGTCGTCCGAGGTCAGCTCACGGCCCCAGCGCTCCTGCACCCAACGCCGCCCGGCGTCGCTCAGGTCACCGGAACGGGTTCGCGTCGACTCGCCGCCCGGCAGATTCTCGGGCGCTTGCTCAAGCATGGACTTGGCTTGCGCCACCGATTTGACGACGGGGTCCTCCGCCGCGCGCTCGGGTCCTTCGCTGAGGATGTACGTGGTGTTGGAATACACCACCGCCTCGTCGATCTCGTCGACGTTCGCATGCACGACCAGGCGGCCGGTTTCCTTACCCGCGGCGTCGCCCGCCTTACCGCCGGCATCTGCTGTACCTGCCGTGGGCCGGCCGATGAGCGTCTTGGTGTGCAGGTAGGTGAACCCCACATCCTCGCCGGTGCCGACGTACACGGTCAGCTCGCCCTTCACGGCGGCGGGCGGCGGGTCGGTGTGGTTCATCCGGTACACCTTGTAGCCCAGGGGCTCCAGCAACTCCCGGTAGGCGACGGCCTCGCGGTCGGCCAGATTGTCCCTCGTCGTGATGACGTGAACGGCGTCCACTCCCGCTTCCGCCGCCCGCTTGACGGTGTCAGCCATGAACACCAGCGACTTGCCCTCGCCCGCCGCCATATTGAGCACGGCGCCGTCGCTGAGCGCCTCGTAACCCGCCACCTGCGTCCAGCGCGGCGGTTTTCCCGTGCGGGCGACGATCGTGTACGCCGCCGCGCTCCTGTCTGCGGTCGTGCCGTTCAGGAGCAGTTCCCTCAGCGCGTCGTTGCCGAGGCCGGCCAGATCGGACCTTCCCGCGATGTCGTACAGGCTCCGCGCGGCTCCCAGCGCCTTGTTCGCCGCCGCCAACCCGGCCTCGAACGACGCCGCCGACGGCGAGTCGTCCAGCTTCCGCCAGCCTCCTGCGAGGCCGTCCGGGCCGTCTGAACCGCCGGAACCGTCCGGGACGAAGGTTTCCATGCGCTCCTTGCCGGCCGCGTCCCGCACGACGTTCCGGATCGCCACCGGTCTCGCGCCGTCCAGCCCCTTGAGCGCCAGGTCGGCGGCCAGCCGTGCGTTATCCGAGCCCAGAGCCTGCGCAAGCAGGCGGGCGTCGCGCGGCGATCCCTTGTCCAGCACCACCTCGCTGCGCACCACCACCTGCCCCGGTTCACGCGAGACGGGCGTGCCGATCTTCACCGTGACCAGCTCGTTGGGCGTCTCCCGGCGTGACCATCCCCCGTCGAGGAAGCGGTCGAAGCTGGTGGGGGCACCGTGCACCTGAATGAAACGCGGTTCGCCGACGGCGTCGAACATCACCTCGGATCCGGCCGGCAGGCGTGTCGGCCCCCGGCCGTCGCCGAGATCAAGTTCCCCGTGGTCGTCCGACGCGAAATACCTGCCACCGGCATCCCGCACGAACGTGGTGTTCAGGACGGAGATCCGCGGCGGCCGACTGTCACGTCCCGGTCGTTGCGAAGTCGCATGATCTGGCAACGGCGCGGCCGCGAGATTGACGTGCCCTGTGCCGGTGGGACGGGCTGAACGTTGCTCGACAGGTGGCCGACCCGCGATCGGACCGCCGGCACGGGAAGAGTTCGACCGCGACGCGCCGCGCGAAGCCGGTTCAGGGGCCGGCTTCTGGTCGAACCGGCTCGACGAGCTGCCACCGCCACCGTGCCCCGGCAAGGAAGCCGACGTGGACCGCGGCGAAGCACTCTCGTCCGCCGAAACCACCGCAGGCCGAACCCCATCCGCCTGATCTTGTCCGATGTCCGCTGCTTCGGTGGCCGGGCGCGGGCCGATCGGCTCGCCGGTCGGCGGGGCGGCACCCCTCGGCTGCGTAACCTGATTCGGGCCGGTGTGGGTCAGGGCGGGGAACTCGGGCTCGACGTCGGCGTCCCCGGTCCTCATCCCACGTATGTCACCCGCGAACGTTCGTGCCGACAGGTTGTGCTGCAAGAACGCTGG